>Ga0209784_100576_pt1 | contig 12528 bp, 14 predicted proteins | sample AraplaCvi_mLB_r2_2_FD_184284 | JGI IMG/M metagenome (GOLD analysis project Ga0209784, IMG submission 184284) | Arabidopsis root microbial communities from North Carolina, USA - plate scrape CL_Cvi_mLB_r2 (SPAdes) (version 2) | ecosystem: Host-associated > Plants > Roots > Endosphere | place: USA...
CCAAATCCATAGCTTCGCTTGTGATGCGGGGTCTACCGCCCCTACCAGCTCAAACATGGTCTTTTGGAGGTCGTGAGAGAACAGTTTTTATTACGGGTTCATTGCCCCTAAAGCCGCCACGTTCTCCAGGCTCCCCCCATCGTAAAACGACCACAAAAAAAGGCCAACCAGAAGATTCTGGCTAACCTGATAATACGAAGGCCGCCTATTGGCGACCAAGTGGTTTCCTATTTTTTCCATATACTTCAAGTTCAAGGAAAGCTGTATCCAAAGTCATTCAAAAGAATAAACCCCTGCCATGTTAATTAGATGGAATCGTCTCTTACAGAAAACTCAGATTTCATTTACTCTCTTTATGGATAATCCCCAGACGATAAAGCAAGGTCATGATCCGGTAAAAATCGAAGCTGCCCTCAGGGTCATGAAGTACTCCTGCCTGTTTTGCAGCTTGTACCGCCGGTTCCGCCCAAGACGGAACCTTCGCAGGCTTCTCCGTCTCCGCCGCCTTAAGCCTGGCATTCATCTGCTTGATGGCATTGCCCTGCTCGGTTAGCAGTTTCATTGCCGAGGCATACTGCTCGTTAAGCTGCCGAACTTGGTCCTGCGTTTTTTGCAGTTCTGCCGTTAATTGTTCGATTTTCATACGTTCCTCCTCCTCCGGACTAGGCACATCATATTGATGGAGCGAATGCTGCTCTATGATGGACATAAGCTTTTTGGGATAATTGGGGTCTGTGGCATAGCCGCCTCTCCAAATCTCCGTTGCCGCCGTTTTATAATTCGCCCATAACACGCCATGGTAGCGCTGCGGCTTGTCGCGGGTGCCGTTCAAGATCAGCCGGGTATGATCGGCAACCGATTCATGCCAGTGGTTGTATTTTCGAAATGAAGCTTGGGTCGTATAGGGCGTCTGTCCCCGGTATTCCGTTGTCTGCATGGTCACGCTGCCCGCTGGGCCGGTTCCTTTGATGCCGAACAGATTGTTGGCCTTTTGCGTCAGGCCGCTCGTTCCCCAGTTGGATTCCAGGATTGCCTGGGCAAGCGTAAGCGAAGCAGGTACCCCGTACTGACGCATGTCCTGTGCAGCAATAGGTGCCAGCTTGGCTATAAATTCAGAGGGCTTCATCCTTTTTCTCCTCCTGTCGTGTGGTTGGCTTATCCCCTTCTTCGGATTTGATCTGGAATACCTGTACCACATTACGCAGGGACTGGGGGATCGGTACCCCCATTCTTCCTACGTTCTCAATAATAGACAGCAGCTCATTCGCGAGATAGAAGAAGATCACCGTATTCTGAAAATAATTCATCTCTCCCAGCACCCGGTCTACCAGATGCATCAGGGCGATGATGAGAAAAATGGTCATTTTGCGTGCAATTCCAGTATAACCCATACGGCTGCGCAGCTCGCCGTTCATCCAGGCCGCGCCCCATCCGGTCAACCAATCGATCACCACGAACCACAACAGCAGATGCAGCGGCAGCGACCATCCGCCCCAGACGTACCCGGTCATGGCCCCCGTCCCCGCCACCAGCATCTTAAAAAACTGACCGATGTGCTCATACATAATTCTTCCTCCTTTTATATGGCTTTGTAGGTGTGAATAAGCCCTCGGGGGAGCCGAGGGCTTGGATTGAAGTTATTCATAGTTGCTTTAACAGAAATACACGGATACACCTTTTAAGCAGTACACCACTTCGCATGCGGATCATGCTTCCGATCGCTGTTGCCCCCGGATTTTCTTGTAACTTTAGGGATAGGGTTAAAATCCGTGGACAAAGGCGACCGCTCCGCTTCTCCAGCACGATTCCGCCTTCTACGTTGAAGCCCTTCATGCTAGGCCTTTCAATGCAGCGTTTAATATGCCTCGCCAGTGATGACTTCATATTCATCCGAGGTGATTACGCCAAACGCAACATACTGTCTCATTTGAGACTTCTGTGCCCACTTTTTTTCATAGTAATACTTCAAGCGTTCAAAATCGTTCTCGAACATCGTCTCCCGCTCCTTTCGATCAGCTATTTTCAAGTGACAGCAACCGCAATTCAAGTCCCACGATTTGAGCGCCCTGTGCCTCGTTCTGTTGACGCAGCTCCAAGGCCTCCAGTTCCCGCGTTACCATCTCGCTCCCTAAGCGATCCATTTCATTAGGCTCTATTGGTTGAGGTCTGGTTAGCTCCTCGATTTCCTCTGGGGTTAGGCCTTCTACCCAAAGTATCGGCTGAGCCGGAGACTCCAGCACCGGCATGTCGCCGCGCTGCTCTTCAGGGAGTGCGTGCCACTTAGACAAGGCTTGTTGGAATGAATCTTGTGCTGCGCTTACGGCAGACTCGTATGCATTCCAGGCTGCGAGATCAAAGCGTGGGCGGAACAAACCGGGAGTCACCGGGATGCCGATGATGTAGCCGGAGATGTTGGATTCTGGTTCGTTGGGTGCTTCGCCTTCTGGTTGAGTTACGTTTTCTGTTGTCGTTAGCACATCTAATATTCCTTGTTGTATGTTGGAATAAAAAGGGACGACACCAGAAAAGGTATCGTCCACTAAGGTGTCCTCTAAATAGAGGCCGTCTATGTTTACTTTAGGTACTGCTTTCATGTGGTGCCTCCTTTATTGTTCAGCTAGAAAAGCAACGTTATTGAGCCATACAATAGTTGCCACAGTCATATCATTCTGCGAAAACAAAGTGACTGTACCATCTGGATGGATTAGGAATCTGAGCGTACCGTACCCTGTAGTTCCTGTACCATTCCTAGCAGACACAGGAAAGTATAGGACCTGCTTCGGACGGTATCCAACTGGCAATGTCAATAACGGTATTGTTGAGGACAATGTCCCATTTCCAACATTTCCTCGGAATATTACCATCCCATTCGACATTTTTTGATAAGCAAAATTATCCCCACGAGTCCATCCATTCAACAATGTCGGTGTAATCCATCCTGGCGCGTCCTTATCCACCTTTTTATTCATCAGCACGGATACAGCGGTCGCATTCTGCTGCACGGAGTCGGTCAACTCTTGGAGCATGGCCTTTTCGTTAGTAGCGTACGATCCGCTGAATGGTGCGATTGGCGACGTGTCCAGCATCTTGTAGGTAACAGAGTAGGCGGCGTAGTCGTCGTACTTTTCAGGAAAGCACTGCGCGAAGTACAAGCCCTGCCCGGCGCTACCTGCAGCTTTTATGTCCCATGCGGGGTCCAGTGCACCGTTTCTGTAGATACCTACAAACTCTTTCAGTTGATACTTTAGCCATGTGTTTACGTCAGCGAACTTATAATTTATTACCTTAGTGCCGCCTGTAGTGGCAGTACCATAAGGCTTTGTACTCTCCCTTAAAACAATCCCCGTTCCAACCTCGATCTGGTTATCGCCCTCATTAAATGTCAGCACACCCTCGGAAACGATCGGCTCGACCGTTGGCTTTGCGAGTTGGTATACGAGTTGGTAAGGTATGAATCCGTGTGTTGAGAGGTTCGTTGGTACAACATTAACAGAAACGCCTTGGACTAAGTTTCCTGAACCGTCTCGCGGCATCCATCCTTTTGTCCCTGTCCCATTGTAAGGCCCCCAAGTGTTACTTGAATCTCCCATATACCATCCCATAAAATACGCCTTAATCTCGCCGGCTGTCGGTGTGTAGTTGTCACCCCAACCGCTGTCAGTATTGGAAACCCAAACATATACGCTCATATTATCAACCGTTACTTTGTCAGCGCCTCGGTTGAAATTATATTCAGGTAAAATTTTACCGTCGTACTTTACCCCGTAGGAACTGCGCTCCCTCACGTTCTTATCATGAAGATAGTACACAAGTTTAAAACCGCTACCAGCTTCAAGGCTAGGAGTCCATGCCTGTTCCCCACTCAGTATAACTCTCTTCCATTTCGCCAACTGGAAATACTGCCCGTCCTTTTCGAACACTTCGTCAGCATTCGCACCTGTCAGCGGATCAGCGTATAAGTCCGTTTGCAGCGCAAGCATAGCGTCTTTGCGTGGCTTGAATGGTTTGGCTTCGGTGCCGAGTGTGAGCATAGGATTTTTAAAGGTAAACGTCCCTGGCGCTGTGTTACCCGTCAGAACACGCGCAATAACAGCCCCATCTGGAGCAATTACAGTTTGTCCATTTGTGTTTTTTGGTGTGTACCCCAAGCTGACCCCATTAGCGTCAAGCCATTGAATGTTAATATAAGCAATGTTACTATCCTCTGGCGGGAAGTATGAAAGGGTATATGTCTCCCCTGCTCTTATTGGAATACGCACACCTGTATTTTGAGTTGATCCCGTTGCTGTTTGGACGAGGGTATAAGCATCGGCCATTTTTGCCGTGGGATGAATGTCCCAATCGTAAAACGGCGGCAGCAAATTCTCCCCATATCGAATCGCATACGGATTTCGTACAGGCTGTACGCTATCGACGTACGGATATTGGGCATCTACTTGTTCCGGTGTCATGCTGTCGATTGCAGCGTATTCTTCTGCCGATATTTCGTATAGACAAAGCGCATCAAATACGGCTGCTGTCGTAACCGTCGGGCTACCGTAAACATATAACGTAATATAAAAATCTTTAACTGTTGGTTTAAACTTAATGCTCTTTCGTACAAATGATATGTCACTGCCGGGAGTAAAGCGGATAAAAGATCCGCCGCCAGTCTCGTTCGCAACAACTGACCCTGCAGTAAATGCCACATCTAATTTACTAAGTGCATATCCAGCAAGAAAGTAATATTTTGAAGTATCCACCTCTATTTTTTTGTAAAACTCAGCTGCGTTACCCAATGTAGTGTTTGTTGCTATTACACCTTTGGATCCCCTAACATATCGACTATCTGAGGATATGTTTGTTCCCGATGTCGCTGTCCACTTTGAAAGGTCCTCGAAATCCCCATCCCGCCCCAACAAATTCACCAACGTCCGCCCCTTAATCCCACTTAACTTAAAAGGCGCGCTTCGCTCCGCGTTCACGATCTGAAGTCCCGGCTGGAGCACGACTTCCCTGCGTTCTTCTGTGTCCAGGCGCTTTTCCAAAGCGTCGATGGACGCACTGGTTTCACCCGCGAACCGATCCACGGCATCCGCGTTCTGATCGATATACTTCTCCAGATCGAAATACGTCGTGGACGGCGAGGCTCGATCAATTTTGTTCAACCCGATATTCGGCGTAACCGGATTCGTCATTTAGGCTCCTCCTCCCAACAATCTGTCTTGTGTCGTTGCCGATATTTCCTCAAACGTCATGCCCTCTACCTCGGCAATGGTGAGGTAACGCAGGGCGTAATCCACAGCCATATGCGCGGGTTTGATCTCCTCAATGGCCGATTTCAAATCGCTCAGATTTGGCGGAATGCCCAGCGTATCTCGAAAATGAATCGTCACTTTATACTCCGCCGGCTGGACGGATACCTCGATGCTGCCCCGCTCATAGGCTTGCGCCACATTTTTGAGCATGCTGGCTGACACCTTCCCGCTCCCCCGCATCTTCGAGATAATCACCGACCGCCGCTGTTCAATCGGCTTGGATAAGTTGACCGGGATGTTCAGATCCTGCTCATACCTGGATAGCGCCCAAGTGGCGGTTTCGGGATAATACTGGTCCAACTGATCCTCCAGTTCTTGCGCCAGCTTGTCCAACTCAGCCCCTTCGGCTCCGGCAATGGCTTTCATTTCCCGGACATCATGGTAATAGGACGGCAAGTAACCCAGCCAAGCTTCAGCTTTACTCATCGGACCGTCACCGTCCCCAGGACAGCTACCGCCTCCGGTTCGATCGGAATGCTGTCCGTTCCTCCGTTCACGGTCAATACCTCGTAGTCGATGACAGACGGAATATCCAAAATCACGTTGGCAATCCGGTTATACCGGACCAACGGGTCGGACATGGCGAGGTCTTTCAGATACTGGCGTACGCCTTGTTCAATCGCTTCCAGCACACCATCCAAGCCAGCCCCATCGAGCAGCGTAACCTGCACTTCAATATGAATTGGCACTTCACTCGCCCCCACAACGGTGACCACCGAACCGACGGGAGCCGCCCCTTCTCCCATGCCATCCATGGTCGGATCGATATGCTGCTGCACTGATTCCACTACGGAAGGCGTAGGCGAACGCATCTCGTTATCCAGCAGCACCACCTTGACCGTGCCGGGTCCGTCCCATAACGGAAAAGCCTTGGCCTTGCCGACCCCGGCTTTCTCCCTCGCCCATAACTCATACTGATTCCGGTTCGCACTGGTCACAGGCCGGGAGATTTTTTCGCGGTATCGGTCATATAACGCTTCATCCGATTCGGTATCTTCGCCAGGTACCCAGAGCTCCACCAGCTCGGCCTTTACCAAGCCTTCAACGTATTCCAGCGGAAGCAGCGAACCGAATCGACGGTTGCCTTCCTTCCCGCTTGTCTCGCATTCCAGCACGTACTGCCCTGCACCCAGCCGGGTCATGACTTTGTAATTCAGCGGATCCAATGAAAAACGGCTCCCTATAGCCACATCCACCGGGGCGCCGTTACTGCCCGAAAATTGCCCCAGCAGCTGCGCTTTTGTAGCCTGCTTGCGGGTCAGTCCCGACCAGGCAATGCTCCGATCCAAAAATTCGCCCGATGCCGTAGCGGCAAATTTCAGGTTCATGGAATACTCCAATTCCATGTACATCTGGGCAAGCTCAGCCGCAGAAGGCGCCAACGCATCGTAGATGATGCTGCCCTCTCTTTTGTCCATACCCTCCGGGATGCGATCCAGCATCCGCTCCAGAATAGCTTCATACGTCTGTTCTTCAACCACTCTCCCTCACCTCCTTAGTCATACTGTAAGTTCCATGCACGCTTTGGACCGTAAACTCCGCTATGGCTAACTCGCCCGTAAACGTAATGTTCATGTCATCCACTGACAGCACGCGATCATCCTGCAGCAGCGCTTCCTTGATATGACGCTCGATTTCAGCATAGACCCACAGCGGGTCGCGGCCAATGACGGAGTCCAGCTCCTGCCCATAGTTGCTGCTGTAGATCAAATGCTCAAAACGGCGAGTCTGAAGGATTTTGACGACAGCCTGTTTAATGGCCTCAAGCCCGTCAATGTGACCGGATATCGTCCCTTCCTCCAGATTTAAGCCATATGTCAAACTAGGCTGCTCCAAGGTTTCCACGATCTCGCTACCCGGCTGCAGCGTTCCTCCTTGCGGGATCATGACGGCTTCACCAACCGATCCAGCACGAGATACGTTTGCCCGCCCTGATAACGTATGAGCAGCACCGTGTCTCCCGTTTCCAGCCCTTTTCGAATCACATATTCCGCGCCGCCAATGTTCAGCTTGTACTCGGTCATCGACTCTCCGATAACTAAAAAATCCTCCGTCAGGCTGAAACGCTGATCCACGTTCACCTCCAGAGGATGGATTGATGTGACTGTGCCGTACAGCACCGCCATCGGGTTTGTGCTGCCCACGGCGCTGAGACTGGCTTTTTTGATAATATCCAGCATCACTGCTTACACCACCTTCATATTCAGCGACATCGTGTGCGTACCGTCCGAGAATTTATGCGTACACTCATCGATGAGATACGGCTTCAAGCCTTCTTCCGGCAGATTCACATAGATCGTGTTTCCGGCACGGACCCGTAAATCCCCGATAGCCTCGATCGACAGCGTCTGCTGCTCCCTGTTCTTCAGCTCCAGCAAATTTTGCGCTAACTGCTTCAATTGAGCAGGGTTCATGTTCTCGTCAGCAACCTCGAATAACTGGAGCAGGCCCCACTGGGCAATGTTTTGTCCGTGCTGATATAGGTAAACGTCCCGCTTGCCCGTCTGCTTGTTGTCCCGCACGACTTTGATGCGGTTGTACGTCTCGTTGTCGATGCTTTTTTTATATGAAAAATCCGTCATGAGGCTGTCTTCTCCCACCGCAAGCATGAGCAGCATGTCGTTGATGTTGGTCAACGTCAGTTCGCCATACCGGTCGTAAAACATATAGTATTGCTTGGTCGCGATCAACGTGGAATCCAGAGCCTTGCAGATGATATCGATCAGTTTCTTGTCCGCTTCCAGCATGGCAGGGATCGTATGGCCCGTATCGGCCAGCGTACCTGTCTTCAGATTGAAATCCTTAGCGATCTTCCGGATGATATCCTCCACCTTGGCATTCGTGAACCGGTAGGTGTCGTTGCTGGACAGGTAGCGCAGCTGATCGTAAGCCATCACCTTAACCTGGGCGTCCATGCCCCACTCTTTGGAAAAAACGTACCCATAAAACAGATCCTTGTTATTTCGGAAGCGCACAATGTCGCCGTTCTCCACTTCGAATGCCTTGCTCTGCGCCAGGCCATCGTTCACATAGTTGATTTCCAGACTTGCCGGCTTCGCCTGACGGCTTGTTTTCCACGTGATGTCGGTTACGATCTGCCCCAAATCCCACACGCTTCCGTTCTTGCGGTCAATCATCAGTTCGATCATTGCGCCACCTCTTTAGGGAATTTTCAGAACCCGGCCGACGGCCAGCTTCCGGACCTCATGGTCCTTGATTCCGTTCAGTTTTTGGATGTCCGCATGACGGGAACCGCTGCCGAGCAGCTTTTGGGCAATGCTCCACAAGGTGTCGCCTTTGGCAACCGTATAGGAGGTTGGTTTTTTGCGGTCATCCGGCCTGTCTTTGGTTTTCACCGCTGCGGCCTTTTTGTCCTTAACCGGCATAACCTTGCGTGCCCCATAGAACACATAGCGCTTAAGCGTGATCGAGAATTCGATATCTTCCGGCGAACCGGACATCGTATTCCAGTTGAAACTTTCGATGGAGGCCGCCATGTTGATGCCAAAAGACTTCATCGCCCGCACCACATTCTTGCCATCCGTACCGCTCAGCGGATCGGGAACAAGCCCCGTCATGACAAAGCGAACAGGCCTTCGAGACTCCATCCAGCCTTTAATGGTATTTACGTATTCAATCGGAAGCTTCAGCTTCTTATCAGACCCTAGATGGACAAAGGGATACACTCTCCCCGGAAAAAAGCTTTCAAACGAGATCTCCGTCAGCTTTGGATGCAGAATCGCATTCACTTCGCCAAGCCCCGCGACCGTATAGGATTTGCCTTCACCGCTATCCTTGACATCAATCCGCTCAGGATTCACCGGAAATCGGAAAACCTCCTCCTGGTTATTGAAGCTCAGAAAAAATCCGTAATCGCTCATGCTACAAATACACCCCCTCGGCACTGGACACAAACTGCTCCTCCAGCGTTCGGTTAATTCTCGACATGATCGTATCGAGATCGGCCCCCGAGTTAATATCTCCCGTCGTCATCTGCACAGTCGGCGTCAGGGTGATCATATTGCTGATCGCATTCACTTCCGCCAAATCGCGCATCACCTTTAGATCCTCGCTTGCCACGTCCACCGAGTTATCCACTTTACCAATGGAATCGATGCTGCCGCCCGCAGGGGCTACCGGGATTGGGGCTGTTGGCATCGCAGGCATGGACGGGGTTGGGGTGGTTTTCGGAACGGTAACATCGTATCCGGTTTTGCCCGTGTTGTATTGTTTTAAAAGATCCTCGTTGTTCTTGCCCAAGTTCTTATCCGGCATGAATTTATCCTTGAAGGTATCCATTGAAAAATCTTCTATCGCTTTCTGTCCCGTATCCTTAAAATTCGTAAAGTCTGCTTTATACTCAATCTCGGCGATTTGCTTGGTATCCACGCCTAGAACTTTACCGAAAAAGCCCGCTACCGCGTTCACACCTTTAATGATCCCGTTAATGACGGAAATGACCGTGTTGACCGTGTTTTGCGCCAGATCGACAATGAAGCCGAACACGTTACTAAAGACCTTTTTCAGTCCTTGTGTGACTACACTCCAAACACCGAATGCTGAAATCACGGCGATAATTAAAGCAATTAAATACATAAGTGGATTCGCATTAATAATCATATTAAGAATCCTCATTGCTCCGGCTTGGATGCTGGTTGCTGCCGTTAATAGATTCGTTTTCATAGCTGCAGCTAGTTGAGCGGCTCCATAGCCTAAAGCAACGATTCTGCTGGTTATTAGTCCAATATTGAGGATTCCTAGTAATACAGCTGCAAACGTAATGATGGGCAGTAACCCCATAAATATACTGATAACGTTCCAGATTGCCATTCCCACGCCAGAAATCGCACCTTTAATAAATTCCCATGCCGGTGGCACCAGTTCTGCAATCCACATAAACACTTGGACCAATACAGATAACCCAATGGTTAAAGCATCAATGAACGGCTGAAATGCTCCCGACTCCAATGCGGCACTTATCATTTCCATTAACGGCATAATGGCTGCCAAAGCTCCAGTTCCAATCTGAACAAACGAGTTATCCACTAGTCCCAGCAGCTTCTGCCACTTGTTAACAGGAGAATCCATCATTGAGCCTAATGCTTCTTGCGTCATGCCGGATTTTTGAAGCAGCTTATCCATGGATGAGAGAAACGCAGTAAAATTGCCCTTAGATGAGGTAATTTCCGCATTGAAGCTTTTGATTTGGGCATCAGGAATATTAAAATTTTTCGCTAAAGAACTAGTATCTCCGCGCATTGCACTCATAATTGCCTCTGTTGCATCTTTAGAACTCTTGCTTCCTGACGACATCGCGCTCATTCGATCGGCAAACCCAGTAAGCTGCGTGAGTTGATCCGAATTTTTGGTTGCCGACATAAAGGTCAGTGCGTTTTCTAGAGATTGATTAACATCCGAGCCCGTCTTCAGCGCATTATTCTTGAATGTCTGAAACATCGCAGTTCCCACTTCTGCATTGCCTGATTTTACTTTAAATAGATCTTCTAGCTTCTGTTCCTGAGCAGCAGGAGCAATAGTCGCCTTGACGACAATTTCTCCCGCTTTATATGCCGATTTGGCAAATTTGAAAGCTTTGCTGAGGGCGCTCGCTTTCTTTTCGCCTTCCCCCATTTTTTGATTCATTTGTTCGATGCCATCCACGACTTTTTCGGTCATCTGAAGCATTTTTTCTTTATACGAGACAGATTTTGCCGTTGAACGCGTTAATTTTTCTTGCTCTTCCTTAGCCTTAGTGATCTGTTTGACAACCTGTTCGTATCCCTTTTCAAACTGCAGCCATTGACCAACCAACACATCATTGGCCATGTTGTTAAAGTACGACAACGCATCCTTTACACTCGCCATTCCTTCACCCCCTTCTTCTACAACCTATCTCCGCTTCCGGACTCGCTCGAGCTTTTCCTTCTCCACCCGCATCGAGATCATGGCATAGATGGCGGCCCGTTCCCGGACCGACATCGCCATGAGCTGGTGAGGAAGGATGTGCAATTCGTGGAGGGCGTAGTACGCATAGTTCGCGTCACCGTCGCCCTCTTTGATCAGTTTTTTACGTCGTCTACCAGATCGTTCATATCGCGGTCAAAACCGTTCAGGGCTTGGACCCGCTCGCCAAGTGCGGCGAACTCGCCGGGCAGCAGCATTTTGCGGAGCAGAGATTCTGCACCGAGCACGCCGTAGGATTTTTGCAGCTCGCTGTTTTTCAAATCCGGGTAAATGACGCTCGATACCATCAGCTTCGCCATATAGTCATTCGGGTCAATTTCTGGCGTGAATACGCCATTCTTGCCCTTGACCTTACGCGTAGCCGCTTTGCGGCACTCCTGATTCTCTTCCTCCGTGATGCTGCGCAGCTTCCAAGGCACGGGGTTCCCTTCTGTGTTCTTAAAACGAACAGAGACCACGAATTCCTCCGTGATCTCCGCAGACGACTGGCCAGCAAAAAACATACTAAAATCGCTCATATTCCTTCCTCCTCAATTATGTTAAGTATTAGGCCAATGGGTTAAACGATGTCTCAATCCGCACATTCTCAAACGTGAAGGCTACTTCTTCCTCCAGTGCTTCCGCTTCTGTGTCAAGCGATGCCATAATCACGCTGTCCAGGTTGACCCCTTCCAAAATCACCGTCTGACGGCCCGTGGTCGATCCCGGGTCCTCATTGCGCACTTCGATCATAAAGTAGGCGTCTTTGCCGGTTTGGATGTATTCCATCATCAGCTCGCGGAACAGCGAGGTCACATAGTAAATGGTCATCGTGCCGCTGCCCTTCCAGCCAATGGCTTTATGCTGTACGGCGCGTTGGCCCATCGTTTTCAGCTCGGCTTTTTCCTTCTCCACCGTAGCTTCCAGTGTTTTAATGTAGAACATTTCCTCCATACGGTCGCCAATTTTGACAAATGCCTTGCCTTCTTGCCCCGAAATCGTGTCGCTTGCCCGTAAAAATGCCATCTTAGACCACCTTCACTTTCATGTATACTTTTTCAATCGCGTCCACCGGCTGTACCTTGATATCCACAAACAGCACATCGCCTTCCGTGCCCGGCGTCACCACAATATCTTCGTTCGCATCGAAATTCTGGATAGCCCCGATGTTCTGCAAAGACGCAAAATACGCCGCGCATTCCGCCCAAAACAGCGTCCGGCCATCCACATTGTTGTCTACCTTCCCGATATAGGACTTCTCAAAAATCAGCTTCAGATCATTCGCAAT
>Ga0209784_100577_pt1 | contig 12507 bp, 16 predicted proteins | sample AraplaCvi_mLB_r2_2_FD_184284 | JGI IMG/M metagenome (GOLD analysis project Ga0209784, IMG submission 184284) | Arabidopsis root microbial communities from North Carolina, USA - plate scrape CL_Cvi_mLB_r2 (SPAdes) (version 2) | ecosystem: Host-associated > Plants > Roots > Endosphere | place: USA...
ACGCCGAAGCGGCGTTTTTCATTCGAGCCCGCAGCGCTTGATGGCACAATATCGCACCCCTGAACGGCGCCAAACAGTGCGCCGTCGCCATTTGCAAGGACCGAGCCCTCATGCGTGTCGCCACCTGCGACCTCGATCGGTGCCTCGCTACATCCCACCCCGTTCCACACCTCGTCTGCAGGCCCTTCAAGGCTTGAAGCCCGCTCTCTCTACGTGCCACCATGCGCCCCCACATCACGCACACAGTGGGTAGCTAGGTGGGTAGTCAGACCGCCACCACTGCCTAGCTACCCACCCAACGAGAGGGTCGGCACAGTGGCAAAACTCACGCATCTGCTCAGCGACATCCAGATCCGCGCATGGATCGCGAAGGGCGAACCCATCGCGCGCTCCGATGGCGATGGTCTGACGTTCACGCTTTCCACTGCCGGCACGGCCACTTGGGTTCTGCGTTATCGCATCGGGAACGGCAGACGCCGTGAGCTCACCATCGGCAACTATCCGGACATCTCTCTTGCGGCCGCCCGCGAGAAGGCCCGGGCCGCTCGCGTCGCTATCGACGAGGGGCGCGATCCCGCCGTCGAGAAGCAAGAAGAGAAGACCCGCATTCAGGCGGCATGGACCGTGCGCGAGCTGGTCGCCAACTACCGGGAAAAGTGCCTACTCCCTGCCGGGTTGGCACAAGAGACGATCGACTACCGCAACCGCGACTACGACCAGGTCATCCTGCCCTACTTGGGCGCTCGCCAGATTCAGCGCGTAACGTCCATCGACATTGTGTCGATGCTTACCGAATGCAATCGTAAGTGGTCGGCATCCAAGCGCGTTCTGACGTCCGTGTCCCAACTGTTCGACCACGCCTGCGGCCTGAAGATCATCCCGGCGAACCCCTGCACAGGCATCAAGCTATCGGCCATCAAAGGCCCGCGGCCGCCAATTCGCCGGCGCGTCATGCTGCAAGAAGAAGAGTTGCGCCAGCTCCTGCCTGACATCGACTTGATCGGCACGGAGAACGCTCTGGCGTTCCGCATCCTGCTCGCCACATGCGTGCGGGGCATTGAGCTGGCCAAGGCCAAGAAAGAACATGTCTACCTTGACCGGGCCGTTTGGTGGGTGCCCGACGAGTCGGTGAAAACTCGGAAAGGCTTCCTCGTGCCGCTCACGCCGCCAGTCGTCGAATGGTTTCGACAGCTAATCGAATTTTCCGGTGAGTCCATCTACGTGCTGCCCGCCCGGCATGAGCGCAGGCGACGGAATCAGGGGTGCGACACACACGTCTGCCAAACCACGCTTTGGGCGGCGATCCGCCGCGCCTTCGATCGGCATGACCTTGAGATGCGCCGGTTCACGCCGCACGACACCCGGTCGACCGCCAAGGGCCACATGCGAAATATGGGCGTCTCGCGCGAGATTTCCGAGCTGGCCCTCAACCACACCCTGAAAGGCATGGAGGCAATCTATGACGTGCGGGAAGAGATCCCTGAGAGGCGGGAGGCATTGGAGCGCTGGACTGCTTTCCTGTGCGCCTGTGAAAGCGGAGCGCCTACGCCAGACTTCGTGAAGGGCTCCCGCGGCAAGAATGTCATTTCGATGCTGTCAGCGGCCTAGCTCTATGCGCACGGACCACAGCCGGTCAGCTCTCAAGCGGACAAGCCGTAACCTTCTGAGGAGGCGAAATTTCGGCGACGTCTCGTATCGCCTGTCAGACCTCGGCGAATATGTAGACCATGGCCTTGTCGCCACGACGATATTCCTGTCGGACGGCGAAGTCCTGCTTGGTGAGGACGGGCATAAAAACGTCCCGCACCTTCAGCAATTTCCAGCCACTCCGCTCTCCGCTTTCGCTACCGCCTGAGATCTGATAGCAGCGCAGCAACTCGTCGCCACCCTTGTCGCGCCCGTACGCGTACGGCTCGACGACGCGTGAATAACCATGGTAGCGAAGCTCCAGGACTCGTCGTTGCGTGATCGCTTCGGTAATGATGGAGTTCATTCGGCACCCAGTTGTGGTGAGGCAGTGCGAGGCGGAATATCAGGCGCTCGACGAACTTCGTACCGATGACAGCAAGCCGTACAGACGCGTGTCCGAAAGTCCTTGTGATCCCCTACCAATTGGCGCTTCTTATGGTCGGTCTCCCAGCACCGGAGACAGTACGCAACGCCTTCAGGCTCGCTGCTCTCGCCAACCACGTAATAGGCATCATATTTGCGCACCAACGTGCCTTTGCTCTCGAATGACGATTCGAGTTCTTTGATACGTTTGTCCTTTTCCGCCAGCGCCTCTTGGATCTCTACCAACTCGATCTTCGTATCCGCCAGCGCGCCAATCAGATCGGCCAGCTTAAGCTTTAATTCAGCCCGCTCCAGGGACAGGTCACTTTCGCGAAGAAATTTGGCGATGTCCGTTGCAGTCTTCAAACTGCTGAGCGCCGCGGCGATTGCGACCAGGTCAGGCATTTTCCAGTCCCACAGAGTCAGGAATACTAAAAATCATACAACAGCGCTCCACCCTGCACATTTGTGACACACGAGCGGCGTGCTCGGCTGGATAGGACGAACCAGGGAGCCTCTGTGCGCCCCGCTCCACGTCTGCATTGTCTACGTTGACGCGTAGCATCCGGCCTCCGATACTGTATAAAAATACAGTACTCGTGCCATGCCCTACCCCCTCCGCATCGAATACCCCGCGCTCAGCACCGAGCAACTGAAGACCATCGGCGACCGCTATGGTCACGACCCCGTCGTGCGGCGGCTGGTGATGGAAGTGCAGGCCCTGCGCAACCTCGTCTTGCGCGCGCACCAGGTGGCGGAGGCTGCCGGCCCAGGCGGCAGAACAGATGCGTTCGGCATTGCCGTCGAGGCGCTGCACCGCGAGCTCGCGGCGGAGACATGGTTCCAAGAGGACCTTGCAGAACGCGAGGCCTACCGCGCCTCCCTCGCCAAAGAGCCCACCCCGCAGGACCGCCGGGCAATGCGTAACGCTCGCAAATGGTGACGGTGCGCCCATGTCGAAACCCATCCGCGAGCGCTATCCCGCGCTCACTCTTGCCGAGCTCCACAAGCTGGCCGAGGAACACCGCGACAATGAAACCGTCATGCGGCTCCTCTGGGAGATCCGCGCGCTCCACGTCGTCGGCTACCACGCTTGGCGCCTAGAAACCGAACAGTATTTCGTCTACCCGGACAACCCGCTCGGCGCTGCCGTTTTCGCATTGCGGCGAGTGCTGCAACAAGAGAGCTGGCTGTCCGAGATGATCGTCAAGATCAGAGGCGAGCGACCGCCCGGCGACCGCAGATAAGCAGCAGCGCGGCGTATGATGAGACAGCCCACTCGGGAGCCCCGCACCCATGTGCTACTCCGCCCAAATCGAAGCCGACTACCGACGGTTCGTACACGAGTACGGCGCCATCATGTCGCTCGACGATTTCACGCGGATGGTGATGGATTACTTTGCCAACCCGAAGATGCGCGTGCCGCGGGCGATGACCGCGCACTTCCTCGAATCGCCCGAGACAGAAGAAGAAAAGAAGATCGCCGAGGTCATCCGCGCGCGCATGGCCGCAGACGAAATCGCGCTGCTGCAGGAGCTGGCCAAGCAGACCGAACGGCTGGAGAAAGCCCAGCAGGCCATCGCCACCAAGGCCACCAAGAAAGCCGCTGAAGACGTCCGCATTGCCACCAACAAGATCGCGGCGGCCAAGGGCAAACTGGAAGAGCTCAAGAGCACCGAGCTCAAGCCGCGCGACTCGCGCATCTACCCTGGCTGGTACGCGCCCGTGATGGTCATGGAGAACGGCCGGCGCGTCGTCAAACCGATGCGCTACCAGTGCCGCCCCGCCGGCAAACCGGCCTTCTACGACGAGCAATATCCCGGCACCTACAACGCCCGCCGCGACAACCTGCGCGGCTTCTGGAAAGGCCAGTACGGCCACACGCACGGCCTTGTCCTGGTCGACGCGTTCTATGAATACGTTGCCCAGCCAGACGGCACAAACGCCATCGTCGAATTCCGCCCCGACCCGCCGCAGACGCTGCTCGTCGCCTGCGTGTGGTCACACTGGCGCGCGACCAAGCCCGGCGAAAAGGATCTGCTTTCGTTCGCCATCATCACCGACGATCCCCCGCCGGAGATTGCGGAGGCCGGGCACGACCGCTGCCCGATTCCGATCAAGCCGGAGAACATTGATGCGTGGCTGAACCCGGAGCCGCGCGATCTCGATGCGGTAGACGCAATTCTTGAGGACAAGCTGCGGCCGTATTACACCCATCGCACAGCGACGTGACAAAGACGCTGCAAATCGGTTCGGTTTTCGTTAGATCAGATAGTAATTAGTTGAAATCGATCTGCGAACGGTATGCCTTAAAGTCCCGACACCAAAAATACCAATGCGAGCCAACAATGGTGGGGATTCACAGGCTGATGACAAACGTGTTGCAGCGGACTTCCTCTGCAGTCCGACTGTCCATCGCTGTTGCGATAGCAGCGGCTTCACTGTCCGCACGAGCTGACAACGCTATTCCGATGTTCATCGGCGACGACGGCTATCTGTCCCAGACGGTAGAAGGCATCTGCGTTCCCGCCCACTCACCGAAAACAATGTCGACAGGTTGGGGCGAGTACGACGTTGTTGGTAGCAAGGTGTCCGGCCCGAACAGTTGCGAACTGAGCCTCGTTGTAAGGGTGCCCAGTGAGTGGAGTTCTCCACGCACTCTGACTCGAGGCTGGCCGGTGTATACCCAGCTTGCCTGCCCAGACGGCTCGCTCACGCCGGATAACATATGCACGCCTCGCCCACCTGTCCAGGCTTGCACCGTTGCATATCCAGTTATCCCCGGTACAGGAACAAAAATCCTCGTTGAGAATGACAGTGCCAGCGCGGAGCTTCCTCTGACGCGAGCCTATCGCTCATACGTGACCTTTGGAATTAACGCCGGCACGGGGAAGTGGCTCTTCAACTGGCAACGCGCGCTGGATACGAATATCGCCCGGTTCACGACGCCCCAGGTTTCTGCGTGGCGCGATGACGGCTCTATTCTCTACTTCCAAAAGAACGGCGCTGTTTGGTCAACTGCCAGCAGCAGTGACACCCTACAGGCAGTCATTGATGGAAATGGGGCCACGACCGGATGGCTCTACAAGGTTGGCCAAACCGGCGTTGTAGAGACATACGATGCCGACGGTCGCTTGCAATCCGTACGGGAGCGTAACGGGCGTACCACTCAGATGGCGTATGACACGTCCAAGCGCCTGACGACGGTAACAGCTCCGAGTGGCCGTGCTTTGACATTCGCATACGACGCCAGCGGCCGTGTCGCAACTGTCACCGCTCCAGATGGCGCGGTCACAAAGTACGCCTACAACGCCTCCGGCATGCTGACGACCGTCACTTGGCCGGACAACAACAACCGCCAGTACGTTTACGAGAACACGCGCTTCCCGACCGCCTTGACCGGCGTGATAGACGAAGCTGGCGTTCGCTATACAACGTATGCCTACGATGACCGAGGGCGAGCCATCAGCAGCGAGGTGACGCCCGCCTCCGATCGCTACCAGTTCCAGTATCCGTCGAACGGACAGACGATCGTTACGCAGCCATCCGGCGCAACGAGCACATACACTTTCCTGCAGCAAAACGGCGTGCTCTTGCCCACGGGCGTCTCAGCCCCGTGCCCGACTTGCGGCACCACGGCACTGAGCACCAGCTACGACGCCAACAACAATCCGACGAGCAAGACGGGATACGACGGTTCCACAACGTCATACACCTACGACACGCTCGGCAGAGAATCACAGCGCGTCGAAGGCGCCGGGACTGCGAACGCCAAGACCACCACTACGGAGTGGGATCCGCAGCAAGGGTTGCCAGCCCGGATCGCGGCACCAAACAAGCTTGAGGCGTTTTCTTACGATGCGAACGGAAATCTGCTGTCGCATACCGTGACGCCGACGGACGATGCGAACGGTAGCCAGGGGTTCGCGGCGGTGGCTTCTGGGGATGCTGAGAACACAGAATGGACGTATGACGCGAACGGTCAAGTTCTGACGGCAACAGACAAGAAAGGAGGCATCGCCGTTGGCGCTTGGACATTCACATACGACGGCAACGGTAACCTGCTCACGCTTACGAACCCGTCAGGCCAAACCGGAACGATTGTTCGATACGATGCTGCGGGCCGTATCCTTGAAGTTGTGGACACTGAAGGGCAGGTTCATAAGTTGACTTACAACGCGCGAGGGTGGCTCACCGACCGACAGATCGGAGGGCTGAATATCCACTACGACTATGACTCCATCGGGCAGGTCGTTGCTGTTTCCGGGCCGCAGGATATGTCGGCACGCTATGTCTATGATGCCGCCCACCGATTGATCGAGATCATCGACAACTTGGCGATCCAAGAGCAATCAACCAATGCGCCCACTCTCGCCAGCCCCTTTGCTGCCGAGCAGACGCAAAGAAACGGCGGCGCAACTTCGTCCATCATGACGCGCATGAAGTCGATGCTACTCAATGGTTGGAATAAGGCGTTGAGCTGGATTAGGGGTGTAGTTTCGGAGTTCATTAGCTCTGCACATGCGCAGGCCGCCCCAGGGCCACTGATTGGATACCGCCCGCCTGTTCCCACGCCTACGGGGAGCCAAGCGATCAGTGTGTTGCCCCGGCCAGAGAACGAACTGGACGCCAACGTAGGATCGCGCCGGATGCCTCAGGAGATGGCGGGGTTGAACGTTCTCTTGCAGGTCAAACAGGCCTGCAGCGCAGCCGTGAATTTTGTCGTACAAGCATTTAGCCACAGCACGCCGCCGGGCGACTGCGATTGGGACGAGTACAAACGGCGCAATAAGGCTGTAACTGACGCCTGCAAGACCGGCCAGACATATTGCAAGGCGGGCGATGATGCGGCTACTTTGCTAGCAAAGAAGACGTCGCTCCAGTCTTGCGGCAACGCCCGTAGGGACCTTATGGACAGATGCTTCCGTGGCGGCGATGCTCGTCATCAGAAGGAATGGGTAAAGATCATTCAACAAGTGGCAATCTGCAATGGACTCTAAAACCTTAGCAAATCGAGCAGCAGCGATCGCCGACGGGCTGCGAAACGCTTTCCCGACTGCTCCTGTTCCGACGAACCATCGCCGTGCGGACGGGAGCATCGACTGGGAAGTCGAGGAAGACCTTCAAAGGGTCATCGGTAAGGCGTGGACGGAAGTGAAGCTTGAAGACTGGACACACATGATCCATCCATCCGCGATTCGGAGCGGCACAGATACCACTTTCTTCAAGTACTACGTGCCGTCGATTCTCTGCGGGGTTTTGGGAAACCCCGAATGGGCAGATCCTTTGGCCACGTCTGCGCTACTGCCCGACAACCCAAAGTTTGAGCCTCGCGAGGAATGGCAAACCTTTAGAAGCGCCTTCTCCCCTGCCCAGGTGACGCAAATTGTGGCCTTTCTCGAATGGCTCAAAGACGTGAGCGATCCTGTGTCCGCAGAGTGGCATGCCGCTGACACCGCCTTGAATGGTTTGTGGTCGTAAAGCCGTTTGCTGCTGAGAAATGGAAAAAGCTCGAGCTGTAAGAGACCATCTCTGACGCTCGTGCACGTCTACGTGCGCCGAGGAGCATTCAGGCAACCCTAATGCGCGCTCAACAATGCCGATCAGCATCGACTTCAGCATCTTCGACAGCGCCACCACCGCGTATGGCAACGTAACCGGCAGCGTTGACGTCCCCTCGCCGCCCAGCGTAGGAGACATCGTAGATCTGTGTGCTGATGGAAAACACGTGGAACCCCTCGGTGACTTCTCTGGAAAACTGAAGGTCATCTCCGTAGTTCAGGTGGACGATTCCGGGGCTCTGCTTTACGGCCTGGAAGACGTTGTAGTTGCATCGCTCGGAGAAGCGCAAGAACTGGCAAAGCGGCTGGAGACTGAGCTTGGCTTGTTCTGCGTAGATTACGATCGGTAGCGAACCGCTGCTTTGCAGGCAGCGGCCCCTTTCGACGGACGCGTTCATGAACCTATACCTGATCGCTGCTTTCGCCATTGCAATCGGTGGGGGAGCAGCATTGCTCCGACGGAAACGGCGCAAGCCAAGTCTGCAGGCTCTCTCTGAGCGGATGTCACTCACCGACGCTGATATCTACAAACAGTTCTACGCTGGCCGCGATCTCGACGAGTCTGCAGTTCGTTCAGCCTGGAACGAAATTGCGGAGACGCTGCGGGTTCCCGCCGGCAAGCTGCGTCCGACTGACAGGTTCGGAGCCGACATCGGTGTCTGGTCAATCACGAGCGAAGAACTGGACGCGCTGGGCGAGTTGGCAACGCAACGAGCAGCGCGTCAGGGAAAGGAAGTCGACTTCGCCGCGCTGGCAACCGTCGATGATTATGTAAGGGCATTCGCGACGGCCGGTGCGCGAGGTCAATTTGCGCCCACGCTGGGTGGCTGACCGGCGCGCGGCCAGCACTCGAACGGCATTGGGCCGTTCGAATGTTCGCCCTAAAACAACCCCACCGGCTCCACTGCCCGATCCCAGCTGTAAATAATCACCTCCCGCCGGGCCGCCCCCTGCCCTCCACCCACGGTGTAATTAATCTCCACCGCCTCCATTTCGAACCCCGCAAAACACCTGCGGATATCCGGATGGTCATTCAGGCTGACGATGGCCTTGCCCTTCATGCCTCGCATGAGCTGCGCCATCCGCTCGTACTCGCTGAACGGAAAATCGACGCCGTACCCCTCGGTCTCCCAATACGGCGGGTCGAGATAGAACAGCGTATGCGGCCGGTCGTAGCGCTCGATGCAGTCGGCCCAGTTCAGGTTCTCGATGTACGTGCCGGCCAGGCGCAGATGTGCAGCGCTCAATGACTCCTCGATGCGCAGCAGGTTTGGCGCGGGCGCCGTCGTGGCGGTGCCGAACGTCTGCCCTTCCAGCTTGGCGCCGAAGCACGTGTGCTGCAGGTAATAGAAGCGCGCGGCGCGTTGGATGTCTGTGAGCGTGTGCGGCGGCGTGTCTTGCAGGATCCGGAACATGTCGCGGCTGGTCAGCAGCCACTTGAAGTGCCGCACGAACTCTTCAAGGTGATGCTGCACGACGCGGTACAGGTTCACCAGATCGCCATTGATGTCGTTGATGACCTCGACGTTGGCAGCGGGCCGCAGGAAGTACAGCGCCGCGCCGCCGGCAAAAACCTCGACGTAGCACTTGTGGGCGGGAAAGCGGGAAAGCAGGAGATCCGCGAGGCGGCGCTTGCCGCCGATCCACGGAATGATCGGTGTTGCCATTGGTATCAATTGAGCCTAAGTGCTTTGCTAGAATCGCCGCGCCTCCTAGGAAGGTAGGCGGGCCTTGGCTTGGCTCACTGACTACGCCAGTGGGTCCGGCGGCCATGATGGTGTTGCTGCACCATCGCGGTCGCCCGTCTTTACGGCTGGGTGTGGATGCCAGCCGATAAGCGTGCGCAGGCTGGTTGCTGCGCACGTTTGTTCTCTCTGGGCGGACTTAACATGGGGCTTTAAGCCCTGCCGGCCGCTCCACCGGTACGCCAACGCGTTCTGTCCGCCCGCCTCGCAAAAATGAATGAATCTGTGATCAACGAACTCGCTTCCCTATACGGCCTGAACGATGAGTCAGGCCCCGCCCTCGATAGAGCCATCCGCGCGCTTGAAGAAGCTGCGGCAGCGAACAAGGCGTATGTGATCCTGAAGTTCGACGGCGAACGCACGTCGAAGAGGTACACGACCGTCTTCAGCGCCTCTCACATTGAGGCTGGCGTGGTCCGGGTTGACGGCGACAGCATGGGAGAGTGTTTAGCCCGGCTGTTGGCCAACGTCATTGAACTCAAAAAAGCAGGCAAGATTCTGTAAGCGGGCCTACCGAACATAGAAGCCCGAACAAACGTGGCAACCAAGGCATCCGCCGTAGTGGAGACCGTGCTTGTCGCAGTAACTACCACCCCCATCAGGAGCCCATCCCGCTTGATACACGGCGCATTGGGTGAAGGTAGATTGGAACCTCTGCGCGAGCGCCCGTACCTCGGCGTAGCCCATAGCGCCAGCAATCTTCATCAAGCTATTGCTTCGGATGGCGTTGTGAACGACTTTCCGCAGATCAAGTTCTGATTCAAACACACCATGACTGCGGAGAGCATCCAGAGCGCGCTCGCGCTCGGTCGCAAGCGGCTTGCCCCAAAGATCAAAGTTGATTGGGTCTTCCATAGATGTAGACAGGCCGGCTGTCGAGGGTTCGATCAGAATGGGAATATTGCCAGAACGCGGGCTCAAATATAGAACTCTTCTCTGTCGGCGTCGGAGTCCAGCGCCCCAAAGACCAAAGTCACCTTCGCCCCCTTCATGAATGCCAGCTGACTAAGCTGCGGCCGAATGAACTCGAAGAGAGCCCTTGCACTTTGGCAAGCGAAGACGCCTTCGGCATCTCCTCCATCAATCGCCATGTCATCGCCGAGGTACTCGCCCACACCGTTCGCTTCTATAGCGGGCCGGACCTTTGCGATAAAGTCGCTGTAGGGAAGGATGTCACGGATGTCGTGAGTGAAGTAGATGGTCAGATGTTCCATGTAGCCAGACGTCGCAAAGCGATGATTCTCGCTCAATGGGTGCATGGTAAGGACTTGACTACTTCAACGCCAAATACCAGTTGCCCCCATAGTCTCGCTCCACGGTCTCAAGTGACTGGAAAGTAAACATGAGACGTCGGACGATTTCATCAGGACACCCGCGTGCCCGAAACACTGCCTGGAACTCGCTCGGGAGCGCTTCGGTCATTTTCAGCAGCTCACGCTCCGCATCTGTTTTTGTTTTTACCAAGAACCATGGCGCGGTCGGCTCAAGGTGAAGCGCCTCCACAACGCAAGCTGGAACGTAACGCCGAGCGACGGACTGCATTTCGGACTCGGCGTACATTGCTGTTAGACGAAAACTGGGGGATGGCATAGATGAGTGTCGCCTCATGGCCGGTTCAGAATGGCTGCTCTTGGCCGGCAGGGGCCTCACAGGATAACCCTGAGTTGTCGCTCATTCACGCACTGTGATTGAGCGCGAACGTTTCATGAGTCATTGATGCGAGATTTGTAAGGGCGACGGGGAAAATATCATCGCCACCAAGCAAGCTCGCTAAACTATCCGCTTGCGCGTGCGAAAGTTCTGCCAAGTTGGGGTTGAACCAAAACCGATGTTCACCGCAATACAAGCAGAGTGCGGGCCCGGTCCGGTAGCCCAGTAACGTACGACCATGGCTTGTTACCGCTGCAACCGCGCAGTACAGATATTTGAAGGGTGCTGCGAGCGCTGAGTTAGGCAAAGGAAAAACGTACGAATCGTCGAAATCAATTGCCTCAAGCTTCTCCCTACACGCATTTGGGTCATACCCGAGAGTGGCCAGCGTATCGAAGTCGTCTGGCTCGTAGTACGAGGCCCAAACGGCGTTCTGTCGAAGGTCGGACTCGCTGACATCGACAAGCCTTTTCAACGTGAATTCTCGGGCGCTGGGCATTTCATCAGTATCCGTTGCTAGCTATGCGCAGGGTAGCGAATGTCGGCACTTGGCCGAATTCAGACATTCTGACTCTACCATCCCGCAAGTGCCACTCGTCGGGGCCGAATACAAACACCAGCCCCCTCAAACACACGTTACCTCTCCGAGAAATGGGCACGGTCAAGCGCGACAAGCTAGTCAGAAAGCCGCTGGTTTGCACGTAACCCCAACCAGCCGTATACTCGGCCGGTTGCCGGAAACACCGGCACACGGGCTTGGCCGCTCGGTTTCTCAAGGCGCAGAAAAAAGCCGCGCCGCATTCCCATGCACGCGGCTTTTCTGTTTGCGCACGTCTGGCAGCTTCTATGGTGGGCCGGGCGGGGACTCCTTCGGGGGTGCCGGTTCCTTGAGTCCGGTCGGCCAACCCCGCTTTGGTCCACCCCCACGCTTGGCCGCGTGGTGGACGGGTCTCAAAAACCGCACTCAAGGAGTCATGCCATGACTGGTACGTCTGTTGGCGCGTCCGCGCTCGCCCCTACCTCCAATACCTTCAATTTCGAATCAAACGCCGTCCGTGTCGTTGTGCGAGACGGCGAGCCGTGGTTTGTTGCCGCCGATCTCTGCGCAGCACTGCATTTAGACGCAACGGCAATTCGCAAATTGGAGGAAGACGAAAAGGGTCTGCATTCAATGCAGACCCTTGGCGGGATGCAATCGGTGGCGGTCATCAGCGAATCCGGCATGTACACCCTAGTTCTGCGCTGCCGCGACGCCGTGAAGCCCGGCACCGTGCCGCACCGCTTCCGCAAGTGGGTCACGTCCATCGTCCTGCCGGCCATCCGCAAGACCGGCCAGTTCACGGCGCAACCGCGCATCGACGCCGCGCCCCGCGCAGCCCTCACCCCGGAAGAACTCGCCAGCCTCTACCCCGCCGACGTCGAGCGCGCGCTGCAACTGCTCAACAAACACATCTACCAGGCAGACCGCTACACCGGCATGCTCATCGTCCTGCAGCACG
>Ga0209784_100578_pt1 | contig 12416 bp, 14 predicted proteins | sample AraplaCvi_mLB_r2_2_FD_184284 | JGI IMG/M metagenome (GOLD analysis project Ga0209784, IMG submission 184284) | Arabidopsis root microbial communities from North Carolina, USA - plate scrape CL_Cvi_mLB_r2 (SPAdes) (version 2) | ecosystem: Host-associated > Plants > Roots > Endosphere | place: USA...
CCTTAGGCTCCCAATTCTCTTGAATCACGTGTTCGATCTCACCCGTCATACTGTTGGTATGAAGGGCTATCTTTTTGCCGGTTCCTCCTTTTTCCTGGAGGATGATGCTGGTTTGGACACCTTGAACAGTGCTTGCATCGATGATCTCAAACTTTTTGGTTTCGGGAAATGCGCGGTACAGCTTCTCAAGGGTAGCTTTGCCAATCTCATCCGTCTTGACTTGTTCAATGGTCATCGGCGTTCTGGTCAGCATTTCAATCAGGGTAGGTGCAGCAAATGCTGCGGTTGGAATCAGAATCGCCGTTGCTACTATTCCAGCTATAAAACGTTTTTTCATGGTTTTTCCACTCCTTGGTCTTTGCAAATATTGTGTATAGGATTGTTCGATTCGGTTGGTAATGGCTTGAGGGCAATCCAACGTTTCTGCTTCTTTGCGCAGATGCTCTCGGATTTTGCGTTCAATAGTCATTGATCTTTTCCATCCTTTCCGGGGGGAGATTCCATATGTTTTTTCGAAGCGCCTGGATGCCCGCATGATATCTGGACTTGACGGTACCCAGCGGAATATCGAGCAGGGCAGCAATCTCCTCCAGCGTATAGTCGTGAAAAAAGCGGAGGATAATGACCGTTCGCTGTTTATCCGTCAGTTTTGAATGGCCTGCGATATCATTTGGTTCGTCCTGTCAATCAACACCGAAGGTTGATCCCAATGCGACTCTTCCCGGGCGAAGGCACGAATGCGCTCGAAAATTCGGAATCTCCGCCAGCGCTTGACTCGAAATCTTTGTACTTGACGGATGACGAGGCCATGCAGCCAGAAATGGAAAGGGCGGTTCGTATCGTAATTGGCCAGCGACGTCCACATTTGCATATAAATCTCATTCATGACATCTTCCCGGTCCTGCGGATGATCCACCAGAAAGGAAACGGTCCGGTAGACGTCCTGATAGGTGGCATCATACATCGCATGAAATGCCTGTTGATCACCGTCTTTCATTTGTTGGAGTAATTGGAACATATATTCACTTTGCATTCAGAGGGCCCTCCTGGGTAAGCAGCTTACACCCTATATTGTCTCTGTATCGAAAAAAGGTTCGGGTTCTTGTATATTTTTTTTCTTAAACGATCGCTACGTTTACTTTGAGATTATAGCCGATGTTAGCTGAAGGAAATAACATTGGTTGATAAAATGATGACTCGGCAGTCTCTATTACAGAAGCGCGGGATGTGCATTTACTATGGAATACGTGGTAAAGTAGACGATACTCTATCTGCTGGTCAACAAGGAATAACTTAAAAACCTCGTATCCTTCACGGATACGAGGTTTTTTTAATCATGGAGGGGTTTTGAAGATCCATGCCAATCAAAATCAATGGTGTGACATTGTTATTGGCAAGATCATAACAGATCTCGAATGTAAGAGGGAGGTTGCACGTTAATGATGAATGTCGCACTTGTTCATGATGAAGGAGATTTGATTCTCCAATCGGTTCAATCGTTCCTGGGTTTCCGAGTCTCCAGTGCCTTGTCCCCGCAACGCAGCAAGCTCTTGCTTCAGTTGATGGAGATCGTCGCCGGCTTTGGAGCAGTCGTAGTCGCTTTCCAAGTTGTCGAGCATTAGGGTTCCTCCTAGGTTCAAATCTGTTGTTCTTCCCTAGTATGGAGGATGCTTCCAAAGTTATTCACGGTTGGTTAAACCAGCTTTTTCCGGAGCGATCCCGAAATGAAATCGACCACGGTGATCATCACGATGATGCCGAGTAAAATGATGCCGACGCGGTCCCAGTTCCGTGAGCTCAGCGCAAAAATGAGCGGTGTGCCGATGCCGCCTGCGCCAATGACCCCGAGGATAGTGGCGGAGCGAAGGTTAATCTCGAAACGGTAAAGGATATACGAGAGAAAACCCGGAAGCACCTGCGGCAGTACGGCGAATCGCACCATTTGCAGCCGCGTCGCCCCCGCAGCAATCAGTGCCTCGGTCGGACCCGTATCAATCTGCTCCACCTCTTCGGAGAACAGCTTGCCTAGCATGCCGACGGAATGCAGACCTAATGCGAGTACGCCGGCAAAAGATCCGGGCCCGACCGCCTTGATAAACAGCAGCGCCATCACGATTTCGGGAAAAACGCGGATCAAGCTGAGCAGCGTTTTGCCGGAACCGGAAGCGAATACCGTCCGGCTCATGTTAGCTGCGGCCCAGAAAGCGAACGGGATGCAGATCAATGCCGAGATGACCGTCCCCAATATGGAAATGGCCAGCGTATCGAGCAAGCCCCGAAGCAGATCTTCTCCGCCTGGCAAGTAGACAAAATCCCAATCCGGCGAAAACAAACCGGTGAATATGGCCTTCGTCACCTGACCGGCGGTCTCCTTGATCCCGGAGAACGGAATGCCCGCAAAGGCCCAGATGTAAACAACGGCAAGCAGGGCGTAGATCAGTAAGCGGAGGCGGCTTTTTTTCGGTTGGGGAATGACGTCGTTCCATGATTTGCTCATATCCATTTCTCCCGCAATTTCGTACTAAGGTAATCGATCACCAGGACCACGACCAGGGTGAAGATGATGATCATGCATGTTTTGTCATATTCGAAGAAGCCGAGCGTCACTTCATAATAATGACCGATGCCGCCGGCCCCTACCAGACCGAGTACGGCAGCGGCACGGATGTTGATTTCGAACGTGTACAAGGTGAAGGAAGCGAAATGCGCCCGAATTTGCGGGACGACGCCATACACGATCAACTGTGCCAGATTTGCACCGACTGCAGTCATGGCCTCCAGCGGACCGGGATCTATTGCTTCCAGCGCTTCATAGGTGAGCTTCGCGATCAAGCCCAGCGAAAAAACGGATAGGGCAAAGATTCCCGGCAGTGGACCAAGTCCCAGTATCGCGACAAAAAAAGCGGCGAGCAGCAGGTCCGGAATCGTACGGACCAAGTTCAGCAAAAAGCGGACCGGATAAGTGATCCAGCGGCTCTTGATCAGATTGCCTGCACATAGCAGCGCCACCGGAACCGCCAAAAAGGCGCCAAGCGTGGTCCCGATCAGCGCCATGCGTATCGTCTCCAGCATCGCCTGCCAGATGTTGTCGAGATAGCTCCATCTCGGCGGGAACATTTCCCGCAGCAGGTCGAGCATGTTCGGCAGACCTTCCACAAGCTCCTTGAAGGTAGCATCCGTCTGAAGCGAACTGCCCCATACCAGAAGCAGCAGGAAAGCCGCCGTTAAGTAATGCTTTAGTTTGCCCGGTGGTTTCGGACGAAGCAGGGGAGGCTGCACCGGTTGCTCGAATGGCGCCGTATCGAGTTCCATCTTCATACCGCCGTTTCCTCCAATATTCCATCCTTGCCGAATGGCCGTCCGTATATTTCCGTAAATCGCTCGTCCGTCGCGTCCGACACGGGGCCGTCAAAAACAATTTCTCCGGCGCGCATACCGATAATCCGCGTAGCGTACTGTCTAGCCAGATCGATCGAATGCAGATTCACGATGGTCGTAATATCGGATTCCGCGTTAATCCGTTTCAGATCATCCATGACCTGCTTTGTGGTCAAAGGATCCAGGGAAGCCACCGGCTCGTCCGCCAGAATGATCTTGGCCTCCTGCGCCAGCACGCGGGCGATTGCGACCCGCTGCTGCTGTCCGCCGGAAAGCTCGTCCGCGCGGGCATACGCCTTTTGGACAATGCCTACCCGATCCAGCGCTTGAAAGGCCAAGTCCATATCGGGCTTGGGAAAACGGCCCAATAGGGTACGCAGGGTGGAATGGTAGCCGACGCGTCCGGCCAGCACATTGCGAAGCACGGAAGAGCGCTTCACCAGGTTGAAGCTCTGAAAGATCATCCCGATATCCCGGCGGATGCGGCGCAGTTCCTTGCCCTTGGCCGATGTAATCGATTGGCCGCCGATCACGATTTCTCCCTCGGTAATGTCATGAAGCCGATTCATCGACCGCAGCAGGGTCGACTTACCGGCACCGGACAACCCGACGATCGCCACGAACTCGCCGCGGTCGATCGTCAGATTTATATGATGTAATCCCTTGGTTCCATTAGCGTATGTTTTTGAAACATTGCGAATTTCAATCATGGTCTTCAGTCCCTTATCTTTTTACTCGGTCTTGACCTTTTCGCCATATTCCCGGACAATCTCAAATTGAGTGTCATCCGATTTGACATAACCTTCATGCGTGTAAATTTCGGAAATGATTTTGTGGCCTTCCTCGTCTTGCCCGATCTCGATAAACGCATTTTGCAGCTTCTCCATCCATTCCGGGCTCATATCGGAACGCACGCTGATCGTATCGTTCGGAATCTTCTCGGTATAGGTCAGCACGCGCGTATCTTCAAACACGGTCGGGTAATCCCCCTTGACGACATTGCGGGCATCCTGGAAAATGGCTGCCGCGTCGACATCGCCGTTCAGCACGGCAAGGACTGCCTGATCATGACCTTTGACCGTAACCGGCTGAACGTCCTTCAGCGGATCGATTCCGTTATCCATCAAGACCGCAGCCGGCCATACATAGCCGGCAGAAGACGAGACATTCTGGTAGGCGATTTTCTTTCCCTTCAGATCAGCCACGGATTGGATGGCAGCGTCTTTTTTCACGATCAGCATCGCCTTATAAAAATCAACAAGCTCTTCCGTCGGTTCGCCGGTTTCATCCTTGACGCCGAAACGCTGGGCCTGAAGAATGACTTCGGAAGCGCCTTTCTCCTTGGCTAATACATAGGCGGTGGGCGGCAGGAAGCCGACGTCCACTTTCTTGGATGCCATTGCTTCTACGATGGTGTTATAGTCGGTCGATACGCTGACCTCTACCGGGATGCCGACTTTATCGGACAACAGCTTCTCTAGCGGTTTAGCTTTGGCCTCAAGCGTGTCCGCATTCTGGGAAGGGACGAATTGCACCGTCAGTTTTTCCGGGACGTATCCGGTCGGTTCCGTCGCTGGGCTGCTGTCCGCATTCGTGCCTTGCGATTTCTCCTGGCTCGCGTTGGCAGCGGCTTTGCCGCCAGTGTCGGCATTCCCTCCGCATCCGCTGAGGACAGCGACGGATAAGAGCAGGGGCATCGTGAATTTCATCCATTTTTTCAAAGCAATGACCTCCGTTTTTTAGATAACGTATTTTGTCTTACCTGCTTCACTATAAGGACGGAGTGTTAATGGTCTGTCAATAATTTGATAACTCTTTGTAAAGTTTTGGAATTTTAATATAAAGCTGCATCTCGGTTGATAGAATAGCAAGGAGAAGGTAAGAACAGGAGGGATGGCATGAAATCGACGATCACAAGAACGATCGCCGTGCTGGCTACTAGCGACCTGCATGGGCATCTGTATCCAACCGATTACCGAACCCGGGACGAACGGGATATCGGACTCGGCAAGCTGGCTTTCCTGATCCGTGAAGAACGGCGCAGACATCCGGGCTTGCTGCTGATTGATAATGGAGATGTAATTCAGGGATCCCCGCTGGCTGCCTATTCATTAAAAAACAATGCCGAAATACACCCCATGATTGCGGCTATGAATGGGCTTGGTTATGATGCGGCGGTGCTGGGAAACCACGAATTCAATTATGGTATGGGGACCGTGGACAACGTCGTGCAAAGTTCCGTGTTCCCTTGGCTGTCAGCAGGCATCCGGCTGCAGGGCAGCAAGAAGCCGGCTTTCGGACAGCCTTACCTGATCAAGGATCTGAACGGCATCAAGGTTGCGGTTCTAGGCGTGACGACGCACTATATTCCGAAATGGGAGAACCCGTTTCATATTCATGGTCTTGAATTCCATGATGCATTGGAAACCGTCAAGGAATGGGTGCCGCGCATCCGAAGGGAAGAGCGGCCCGATGTGATGGTTGTGGCATACCACGGCGGATTCGAGCGTGATATGGTGACGGGGGAGCCGACGGAAAATCTGACGGGAGAAAATCAGGCCTATGCGATGTGTGCTGAGGTAGAGGGCATCGATGTGCTGATCACCGGGCACCAGCATCGCCTGCTGGATACGTTTTTGCATGGGGTGGCGGTCGTTCAGCCCGGCTGCAACGGCCAGGCTATCGGGAAGATCAGCGTTGATCTCGTTCGGGAACAAGAACGCTGGGTCATCGTGGAGAAACGAGCCGAGCTGCTGCGACCGGAGCACGGGACGGCGGCCGATAAGAACGTGCTTTCTTCCAGCGGGGACCTCGAAGACCGGACTCAGGCATGGCTCAACGAAACGATTGGACGCGTTCACGGCAATATGAGCCTGAGCGATCCGGCAGCCTGCCGGCTTGCGGAGCATCCTTTTATCGAGTTCATTCATCGCGTGCAGCTGGAATTCGCGGGGGTTAACGTTTCCTGCGCGGCTTTACTAAGCGAATCTTCCAAGGGCTTCGGAGAGATCATTACGAGGCGGGATATCCTTACGAACTTCATGTTTCCGAATACCTTGGTCGTGCTGCGCCTGACCGGCAAAGACATCCGGGCCGCGCTGGAGCAGACGGCCTGCTATTTCGTGGTCGGCCCGAACGGGAGCCCTGCCGTAAATCCGGCATATTTGGAGCCGAAACCCCAGCATTATAACTATGACATGTGGGAAGGCATTGAATATACGCTAAACATTGCGGAGCCTCCGGGATCCAGGGTGATCAAGCTGAAATACAACGGAGTGGATCTCCCGGACGAGAAGGAGCTGGATGTGGTCATGAACAGCTACCGGGCTAGCGGAGGAGGAGACTACGTCATGTTCCGGGGCAAGAGAGTGATTCGCGAGATTCTCATCGATACGGCAGAGTTAGTGGAGGAGTATATATCGGGACGTGGGTTCATAACGGCTTCATGCAATCACAATTGGAAAGTGGTCGTCGGAGCCAATGCCCCGCTTCCAAAGATCGCAAATAAAATCTTGTATTGATGACAATACTTGTCACTATTACCGATTATGATTGGACTGAGCACGTCATCCGATTTCCTCCCGGGGGGATGGAACGTGTAACCGATTTTACCAAGCAGAGAACGAGTTTCTCAAGGAGGGATGGGGTTATCATGTATAGAACCGTTGCCGATTTCATCACGGAATGGAAGAACGAAGCCGCTCTAACGCAAAGGATTTTAGACAGTTTGACGGATGAATCCTTACAGCAGCAAGTATATCCTGAAGGGAGGACGCTCGGAAGGATTGCATGGCACTTCGTAACGAATATTCCTGAATATTTGTCTGAATTTGGCCTTGTCATCGAGCAGATACCAAATTCAACGGAAGTGCCTGCAGCAAAGCAAATCGCGGAGACGTTTAAGCTTCTAAGTGCCGACGCAGCAAAAGCAGTTGAAGAACAATGGACGGATGAGACGTTAACGCAGGTTCAGAATGCTTTCGGTCGTCAGGAATCCAATGCTACCATCTTCATGGGATTGATCAAGCATATAGTCCACCATCGAGGACAGGTTACCGTTCTGATGCGACAAGCGGGATTGAATATCCCGGCGGTATATGGCCCTTCAAAGGAAGGGTGGATACAAATGGGAGTGGAACACCCGCCGCTGTAAACGTGTACGAGCATGTAAAACTCGCCATTTGCAAGCAAAAGAAGTCGCGAATTTCGCGGCTTTTTTTGTTTAATCTTTCTGTTGCGCAGGATGGATTTTATAGTAAAATGAAATTTGTGGGTTTATGATGGATCAGGATCGTTAATTTTGCGGCAGAGGAGTTATTGAGCAAGGTGAAAAATTTATATTCAACATGGTTCGGGAATTACTGGAGTCCCTATCTGGTTATGGTTATGGCCGGTATTCTCAGCGCCGTCTATTTCGGAATCACCCATACGGTTTGGGCCGTAACCGGTGAGTTCACCCGTCTGGGCGGGCATCTTCTGGAATTTGTGGGGATGGATGTTTCCGGCTGGGCGTACTTCGACCTCGTCCATATGAACGGCACGACCTGGACGCGGACCGACGGCTGGATTGTCTGGGGGATGTTCATCGGAGCCCTAATTACGATTCTGCTAAGCGGTAATTTCAAGATCCGCATGCCGAGACAGAAGCGGCGTTATGTACAGGGGTTTGCCGGAGGCATTATCGCGGGTTTCGGAGCCCGACTCGCCCTGGGCTGCAACCTCGCGGCCTTTTTTACCGGTGTGCCCCAGTTCTCGCTCCATGCCTGGATCTTCATCGTGGCTACGGGGGCAGGCACTTTCCTTGGCGCCAAGCTGGTCAACACAAGATGGTGGAAAGGCAAGCCCGTGTTGAAAAAGGGCGGCAGCTTGCAAAGCGTTAAACAGGGCAAAAACAGGCAACCGATCTTTGGGGCAGTACTCGGTCTGGCTTACCTTGCGCTGATTGTCTGCTTCTATGCAACGGGCCGCACCATGCTGGGGACCGCCGCCCTGTTCGGCGCAGCGTTTGGCATTCTGATTGAACGAGGGCAGATCTGTTTCACTTCCGCTTTTCGTGATCTGTGGATCAGCGGCCGGGCCACGATGACCAAAGCGATTACTTTGGGCATGGCAGTCAGTTCCGTCGTTACGCTGGTCATTATACTTGTGTACGGATTAGAGCCGATTACGAAAATCACCGCTCCTAGCACCTTGATCGGCGGACTCCTGTTCGGTCTGGGCATCGTCATGGCGGGCGGCTGCGAAACCGGCATGATGTACCGTTTGATGGAAGGACAGGTTGTCTTCTTGCCTGTCTTTATCGGGAACATTGTAGGAGCTACCGCATTAGCATACGCCTGGGATCACATGGGGGTATACAATCTGCTTGTGAAGAGCGGCTCGCCTGTCAACCTGATCACCGCCATGGGTCCGGCGGCTGCATTAATGGTTACGCTGCTCGTACTCGGGGTCGGATTCGCTGTCGCCGCGTACTGGCAAAAAAACTACCGCTTCGGCGTAGGATTCAAGAAAGGGGATGCAACCCATGTCCGTTGATTTTACACTGGATCTCCGGGGTGAATCTTGTCCTTACCCGGTCATCTATACACTCGAAACGCTGCGTGATATGAAAAAAGGACAAACGCTTCAGGTCATTTCGGACTGTCCGTCCGCGTTTCGGAACGTGCCGGAGGAAGTCGTCAAACACGGTTACACCATGGCACAGGAACCGGTCAAAAACGGCCAGGAGTTCAGCCTGTTCATTCAGGCGTAACAGGATCATCATATTTGCAGGAAAGCCCCCTTGTATAAGGGGGCTTTTTCGCGTACATACGGGCATTGGGAATCCGAACTTCCTTTGGCAGCATGGTTGTTGCTGCCGTTTTCACTTGCAGAAGGAACATGAGCAGTGACTATGTTACAGGTTGAGTGCTTGCAAAACGTATCCTTTGTCACGGCTTAGGTGAGAAGAGAAGAGGGATCGCCGGGCGGATTTTGTTCATGGCGCGTTCTTTTGTCTCATCCAGCACATGGGTATAAATCTGGGTGGTAGATATATCCTCATGTCCGAGGAGCTCCTGCACAGCACGCAGATCAGCCCCATTGCGCAGCAGCTCGGTGGCAAAGGAGTGTCTTAACTTATGAGCGGATAGAGATTGCCCGGATAACTGCGGAAACTGCCCGGTCATCGCCTCAAACGTCTTCTCGGCTATCGTCTGCACCATGCGTTTACTGATTCTGCGCCGAAACTGCGATACGAAGAAGGCGTTATCCTTTGAGCTTCTGGGAGCCATCCGTTCTTCGAGGTACGTTTGCAGCAGATTGTTCAATTCGGCGGGGAGGGGGATGTATCTCCATTTATTACCCTTACCCAGCACCCCGATGCTGGAGTTCTCCAGATCAAAGTCCGATACATTCAGTTTCACGATTTCGCTAACCCGAAGACCCGCATAGGCCATAAGCGCGATGATGGTCACGTCTCGAATTTTATATCTTCCTTCAATCCCGCTCAGGCAAGCATCCAGAATCGGCTTTTGAAGATAGGTAGGCTGACGGTTCTTCTCCACCTTGGCTTTTTCGATATCCATGGCAGGATTGGTGCTCGCCAATTTGAAACGGATCATGACTTTATAGAAGAGACGGATGGCGGACTGGCAGCGATTTCGATATCGTGCGCCGGCACCGCTTTCCCGCACCTGCGTCAGATAATACATCACTTCAATATCCGTGACTTCCGTGATGGGTTTCCCCTCAAGGCTGTTCAGGAAGTGCTTGATATCATGAAGGTAGGCCTGTTGTGTATCCTTGGCGTATTCGCGATCCTTCATATAGGAGAGAAACAGCTTTACTTCCCGTTCATAGTGCTCAAAAACTTCGGTATAGTTCATCGCTTCACACCCGTCCAATCGTTTAGAACAGAAATTGCATTAAATATAGATTTAATGCAATTTCAATTATAGCAAAATCGAGCAATTTGGCAAAATGATAGCGGCCGCCCAGCGTATGCCAGTTTCAAAATTCCATCATGGAATGGAAGCCGTCAAGAAAGGCGTAGTCGTGGGATATAAAAAGCACGCCAAGTCCATATCGATGGCTAGGCGTGCTTTGTCGGAGAGTTGATTCGATAAATTCAGTACTTGATTTTAAAAGTGTCATCAGGAAGATACACACCCTCGGAGCGGGTAATCGGAAGTTTCTGTTCCGCGGAGAAGCCGATGGTTTCCCCGTCCCTTAGCGTGACGTCCTGCTCCACGATGTATAAAGCAATGTCCATCAGGAATTCACGGAGCTCGGCAGGGGTCACCTGGCTGTCCAGCACCTCGATCTCATCCTTGCCGAAGGCTCTGAGCCCATAAGTATATCCGTTGATTCCGGTTTCGGTGCCAACTAAACCAAAATATACGAGATTTAACAGGGGAAACAGATCTTCAGTCTTCATCGTTTCGGCCATATCGATATAGAACTCAGGCTGAAATACGGTGCCGGACGAGTAGAGCCCGACGGCATTCGGCAGCTTCAGGCAGCTGGCCGCCAGTTTGGCGTACACTTTGCCGCTATCCAGCGGAGACGCGGAGCGCTTAAGCACGGCCAGAATAAGCTGGGCAACATGGGTTCGGGTGACCTCGGCGGCCTCGGGCCACAGGTAGTTCCCTTGAGCGTAATGCTCGGCCTCACCATCCGGCACCGGGGCATCGATGAAGCTGACTGCAATCATGCAGCCCTCCGCCTCAAAGACCAGCATTCCTTCCTTCTCCTCTTCGGCGCTGCCGGTTTCCGGGGAGCAGGAGATGCTCCAATCGCGCAGAAGATTGGCTTTGATCTCCTCCAGATCGCATTCGGGCGAGTTCAACAGAACGAAGCCGTTGAATATGCCGGAGGATGTTTGGTTGTCTGCTGCGTCATCCTCTGGATTCTCTGCCGATTCATACTGCGCCGCCTGCTGCATCCAATACTCCCGGATCATATTGACCATGGATATCGCTTCTTCCTCCGCGGTGTCAGGATGATAAGGCTGCATCTCACTGAATACATGACCGCAATGCTCGGTGTCCGAGGCATGTTCATAACCGCCGCACACGCCAACCAGCCATTTTCCAAGCATGGTCTTCTTATATTTGAATATGTAGTATTGCATGCCATGGAGATTGAATTCTCCGGCTAATTCGATTTTGCTGGGCTGATGTCCAAGCTCTCGTTCATTAGCCAGCCATTCCATCATAGCTCGCTTGGCCGCTTGCTGTTGGACTGTCGACATGGGTTTCTCTCCTTAACTATGTGTGATATATTAACTGTTATATTTTACAAGCTATTGAATGGCTCAGCAATAGATGGAAATTGCTAGTTTATGACCAGAAGATGGTTTGACCATTGAGATATCATGAGAGGTGAGAATGTGAGACTTGCAAGGATTTCATATGAACAGAAGAGCGTATTGCGCAGCCTCATGGAGTTATATCAATACGATATGAGTCCGTATGAGGATGACAGCGATAATGACGTTAACGAGCACGGTCTTTACGATTATAAGTATGTAGACCATTACTGGACCGAAGAGGGACGCCACCCTTACTTTGTTAAAGTATCCGGGAAGCTTGCCGGATTTGTATTGGTGAGGGAAATCGAAGCATCGGATCTTTCAGCACCCGATTACTCCATGGCAGAATTTTTTATTCTAAAGAAATACCGCAAGCAAGCTATCGGCAAACAGGCGGCTTTCCAAGTATTCGAATGGTTTAGGGGGAAGTGGAGCATCGCTTGGCTGGAAAAAAATCTGCCGGCTCAAAACTTCTGGTCAACGATCATCTCGGAATATAAGGCGGGCGAATATTCGGAAACCACGTATGCAGGCCACCCTGCCATCGAATTTTATTCTTAGCATACAGCACTTACGAAAAGTTCTTGTTAAGCGAATCGGACGATTGTATTATGGAAGGAAAAGTAGCCGGAGATGATGATTTTATGAGCAAGATTCAATTCTCAGTTCAAGTTCGCTTGGTATCCGATCTTTCCCGATCCAAGAAATTTTATGAAGAGGTGCTCGGTTGTGAAGTGAACGATGT
>Ga0209784_100584_pt1 | contig 12287 bp, 20 predicted proteins | sample AraplaCvi_mLB_r2_2_FD_184284 | JGI IMG/M metagenome (GOLD analysis project Ga0209784, IMG submission 184284) | Arabidopsis root microbial communities from North Carolina, USA - plate scrape CL_Cvi_mLB_r2 (SPAdes) (version 2) | ecosystem: Host-associated > Plants > Roots > Endosphere | place: USA...
AGCACTTTTTTCAATCATAATTCCATACAAGTTGTCCTTTTCTAATCTTTGCTGCATATATAATTTGCCCGGTATGATAATGTATTTCTCTTACCATTGCTATCATTAGATTAAGAACTGTAGTCTCATTGTTTACCTGACTATAAGTAAGCGGTGGACGATTAATAAATGGCTGTGATAATAACAATTCAGGGTTTGATTGGAGGTATTTAAGATATTGGATCATTATATCGAATGTTTCTTTTGTCATGTTGTAAACTTGCTCTTTAGAATATTTGAGTCCATGTTCAAATTCATTCTCTCTGTCCCGTGTGTCTGGAATATCAAAGAAGATTGTTTCTATTCTTGAATGAACACAACCTCGAATATGAGCGACTAAGTTTGTAATACTATTACTTTCAGAATTAGGCACCCATCTTATATCTTCTTCTGACAATTGTGCAATCGCTTGGAGAGTCCATTTCTTCTCGGAGTTAAACTTAACCAACATACTTTCGATTACTTCATTTGCAATCTCCACGGACTTAGCCTCGAAGGTGTTGTCTGCTGAGTTTCATCTGCGAAATGCCTCTTGCAGACCAAGGACCGAAAGGAACGCAGCGTAGATACGATGTTATCGGATGTTCTTGCTTTCTTCGAATTACTAAACTAAGTCCTTCAATTCATAATAAGCGTCTCTAAGCCATGGATGAATAACTCTAAGATTATCTCGCTGTTTCCATAAAAAATCAATATATTCGAATGCTGCATCGTTCAAAGAATGATCTAGTTTCTGCGTAATCTGAACTAAATATGGAGGTTCCCCAATTTGGTCCCATTCAATCTTATCTGCAACAAATAAAACCTTGTCTAAAATAGTTGAATTTTTCTTTAGTGTCGTATGACATCCAACTGCATCAAGAATTTCCTGATCCATAATATTAAATATATCTCTAGCCATTTCTTTAGATATCTTCTGATGAATTATCATTGGAAAAGCCTCTTCTTCAGACAGTACTTCAATACCTAGATCACAGGAAACTTGAATCCTTACATCGTTAGAATAGACTGCACTTATATCATGTAAATATCCAGCTATTTCAGCTGAATCTGCATTAGCATTAAATCTTTCCGCTATCTTTCTTGCCTCTTTCCCCACCCTGACACAATGCTCCGCAGTTTTAGGGCAACCATTGTTCACTAAAAAATTATATATGTCATCCTTGAGATTTCCGGATAAAGTATTTATAACAAGATTATTATATACTGACTTCATAAGCCCTCCTAAAACGTATTAACCGCACGCAAGAATTTCCGATAACGTTCTGATATTGGCGACGTTCATTCCCCTTACATAGCTCATATCTTGGGGACTCGATGTGTCTGCCTGCATCAACCTCTTTGAAATCCTTCGGGCAGACCGAGCGGCATCAGCCGCGAACCTAGAACACATTGTTAGACGATGTTGCTTCTGCTCAGTATCTACTACAATTTCTTTGCGTTATTAAATCTATGTATCCCAAATCCCTTAAAATCTGATGTTAAAATTGCTTCTCTAAGTGGATATAGATTAGATGTAAATCTTAATTCAATCCCTTTACTTATAAGTCTCTCTACCAATTTATCGACTTTCTCTATACCAATCGGTTTAACCACTTGATAAGAAATATAGTACCCAGCTGTCTTGTCAAAAAGTTCAAAGCCATCATCTTTAAAATGGTATTTATATAATGATTGTTCAATAATCCGTGCATACCATTCACTCTCTACAGTAACAATAATATCAGCATTAGTGTTATTGAAAAATAAATCATTATTCTTATCGCTGATATCTTCTGTTTTTCTACAAATAATTCGAGGACAATCTCTCGGAAAGTAATATGTAAATTCATGTTCCTCATCAATTGCCCAAACTACTGCTGGAAAATCAGGTCGATTCTGTTTTTCTTTTGGTATAAAGATTTCTATATTAGCATCTTCGCTGTAATGAAAAAGCATTTAAGCACCTCATCTGTATATTTATTTCAAACAATTTCATCTAACGTTCCTGTATTAACGACGTCCCACCGACATAAGCCCCGCCAGGGACGGCCGCGATGCGGTTAGTTGGTGCGGATGTGTCCCGGCAACTGCTTGTCCAGACTTTCCTTCCGGGACCGAGGGGCTTGTCCACAGATACGTTAATATATTGTTACGTGATGTCACAATCCTCTTCGATAAACCTACATGAATCTATTCTTTCCATATTCTTTTTACGTCTATTAATTCTAGGTCTTCAAATTGCATTTTATAAATATCCGGTTTCTTTAATTGATCTAAGAAATCTACGCCATAATTTGGATCAAAATGATTCATCATCAAAGTCATTACAAGACCATGTGTTCCAATAGCAATTTTCTTCCCTTTGTTTTCTTTTAATATGTTTTTGAGCACTGCAATTGATCTTTTCTGACAATCTGCGTTAGACTCCCCACCTGGTAAGGCATATTTGGGATTGTTGAAGTTTTCTCTAATATTAGACATTAAATCTTTATAAACTTCATCAGCAAAATAACGTTCCCTAAGATCTTCATATGTAGTAATTTCTAAGTTTAAGTGCTGAGCCAATCCCTCAACACTCAATACAGCTCGAGAATATGGACTTGAAATTATGATATCTATTCCTTCATCAATAAGTAACTTCGTTACCTTTCCGGCATCCGCCTTCCCCTTTGAGGTGAGTCCTCTTGTTCTTTCATTTCCTTCATCGTATGGTGATTCGGCATGTCTAACCATATAGATTACAGTCTTCATATAAGCCTCCTAGGGATGCTTTCATACTAAATAACTGTGATTACACATAACGTTTGTGTGTTCCCGACGCCTCACCGACTTAAGCCTGAAAGGCGGCCACGACACGGTTAGTTGGTGCAGGTGTGTCTGATAGAACCCACTTCTTCGAAATTCCTCGGGCAGACCAAGGTTCCGTAGAAACTACAGTGGGAACATCGTGTTATGTGAAGTTCCTAACTTCCTGAATATACTTTCAAAATCATTCCTTATTTAATGTACATTTAAATCGTTCTACTCCAGCATACTTCTCTCCTAAACTTGTTATGATAAAACCGATCTTTCTGTAAAAGTTCACTGCATTCTTATCGGTTTCGGCTTCTATTCTTCTTATATGATTCTCTTCCATAAATTCCATTATTAATTTCTTTCCTAATCCTATTCTTCTATTGTTAGATTTTATTGCTATATGTTTTAATTCAATTTCATAATCTGTTTGATAAATAACTCCAATAAGTCCGACTAATTCATGATTTTCCATTCTTCCCAGTAATATTCTTGATTTATCATTCTTATATCGTTCATATTCTTGAATTACTCGTTTATTATCTGGATACATACATTCAGCTAGCAAATTTATTATTTCCTTTCGATCTTTATAGTCCATTAGGTTAATCATGAATTTCACCTGATTTAGTTTTTCAGGAATTTCACATAACGTTCTTGTATTCAACAAACGCCCCAGCCCTAGATAGCTCATATCTTGGGCTGAGGCGTTTGTTGACTGAGCTTCTACCACGATTATACATCTGTCAACCAAGGGGTGATTGACCCGCAGCATGAATACTTTGTTAGGTGAAGTACCTGCCATCTCTGAAATACTACCAAATTATATTTAATTTCTCTTTTGTTATTATTCACTGTGTTTATAAGCTAAAGGAAGTAAATCACTGATTGTTACTTTTACCATATTTAAGTTCTCATCATTTAAGATAACTTTAATATCTGAACTGTATTCTAATAGCATATGTCGGCAGTTTCCACAAGGAGGCAATAAATGTTTATACGTTACTGTACGAACCCGAGAGGCTTAAGGCGCAAACGCGCCGGGTCCGACCGACTTAGCCTCGCAGGGTTGTCTGCCGAAAATGCTACCCCGAATCACATCTCGTAGACCAAGGGCCTTACGGCCCGCAGCGTAGATATTATGTTAGATGATGTTGTCACCTTCTTCGAATTACTTGGAATAGCTCTTAAAATAGTTTTTTACTTCCTTGGGCTTTCTAAAAATTACAATACTCTTACTTCCCTTGTACTTCTCTAATATATTTATTATTCTCATCCGTTGATTCTTCCTAAAATTCCATACGGACTTTATAAATTTATAATCAATACTTTCTAGACAACCCTTCCCCATGTATTCACCAGTTGTACCATGATTTAAGATTGTCCTTTTCATTACCCTATAAAGACATAGATATCGCGGAAAATCAAAAAAGTAAACAGTGTCCGTATAAGGAATTCTATAATCTAATGTCCTTCCATAGTTTCCATCCATGATATAGGTTTCCTGAACTAATAATTTTTGTAGTATTTCATCAAACTCCTGATTACTACAACTGATCCATCCTGGTTTCCAGTAAAATGAATCTAAATGAATTACAGGTAAGCCTGATTCTTTATTTAGTCTTGATGAAAAAGTTGACTTACCTGAGCCAGGACAACCAATGACTAAGACCCTTTTCATTTATTCCTCCAATGAATTACTTTCAATAAAAATATTGCGATGATTTCATCTAACGTTTCTGTATCTACGAACCCGAGAGGCTTAAGGAGCGTACGCGCCGGGTCCGACGGACTTAGCCTCGCAGGGTTGTGAGCTGTAATTGCTTCCCTGCTCACCTCTATTTGCGAACCGGGCGTAGCCCACAGCGTAGATTCTTTGTTATATGTAGTTGAAGCCTTCTTTGAACTACTCACTGTTAAATTTCCTACCTAATAACCAATTTGACAAAAATAATACTAGATAAACAAAGGTTAGATATGCCATCCATGAATTTTGTGGATCTATAAGATCTTGACTACTTTTTACCTTAAATAAGATTTTAATTGTAAACAAAATCGACCACCAGAAAGAAGTTTCAAAGATTACAATAAGGCCTAAGTTTATTGTTGGTATCCAATAATGTATATCATCTAAATTAAGACCCTTTTTAAGGACAAATTTAACGAATAAATAAAATAATAGTGTCATTATAATGCCCGCCCCAAATACGACTACTCCACCAATAGCTAGCCAATTTAATAGAATATCAATAGATTCAAAAGTACCAAATATCCAACTTGGTTTGGGCAAGTAATAATACAAAGTATCTAATTCTTGCTTTCTAAATATACTAGCAAAGAAAATAACTACAGAAGGAAAAAACAAAAATTTCAATACTGTGTTTCTATGATTTCGAAAAAGCTCTAAGAACTTAATAATATTATCTGCCAACTGTATTCCTCCAAACTATGATTTCGCTTCAATTACATATAACGTTCCTGTATACACGACCTCAGCGAATGCTGAGGTGTCCGGCTGCCTCTACTTCCCTGACTTCCTTCCATGCCAGACCGAGGGCGTATGCCCGATGCGTGAATACAATGTTATATGACGGTGCTTTGAGCAACCTTCAAAATAGTTCTTTAAATAGTTCTAGACTTTTTACTTCTCGCTCATATCTTTCATAAAGTCTATTTTCTTCATAGTCGTTTAGATAACTTAACATTTCATTTAGACTTTCTATTTTTATCATAACTGACATATATTTGGCATCGCACTTGAACCTACGAGTGTTTCTCATGTATTTCTCTAGTTCAAGAAATCTTTGAATCAATCCTTTAAAACCACTCAAAGAATAGCTTTTGTTAATAAAGTCTAGTTCTAAATCAATATCTTTAAGTTCAATCAGGTAATTATTATTTACTGCGTTGCGCCTTGTAATGGACAAGTCAACCGCTCTTTGTTGAGGTCCGAATCGAAATTATTCCTCCACTGAATAATAGTACTTTTGGGTACATTTAATATGCTGCTTATCTCTGCTGGAATAAGATCTTTTTCAACACAATATTCAAACATTATTTCCTCAAGTGGTTTTCCATGTTCCTTTTCAACTTTAATTTTATATTCATTGTTGGTCTTCATAAGAGAACCAACTCCTTTTTAATAATCTTCCCACTGTCATATAACGTTCCTGTATTCACGACGTCCCACTGACTTAAGATTCCGTAAGGAACCTGCTGCAATCGCGCAGTTAGCCAGTGCGAATGTGTCCGACTGATTCCGCTTCTCCGCCAATCTCCCCTGGCGGACCAAGGATCGGCTTCAGCCGATCCGCCGCGCGAATACTATAAATTATAAGATGTTCCCATCTTCTATGAATTGCTTTCAATTTTCTTTCATCTTCTTATGGTTCAATCTTTTTTAATACTGGTTTTCCCCATCTTCTCTTATTGTAGTGAATGAAATACTCATTATTTTCATGTAAAAGTTTCATTATTATTCGAGGAGCTTTAATGGTTTTTATTTCTCCAATATTATTCTGAACTACTATTTCCCCATTTTTTATTTCCTTTAGAACAATGACTTCAGCAGTTGAACTTGTCACTGAGATCCATACAATGCCAAAAAATATTATGATCGCTATTATAAGTGTTATTAAAATCTTTTTCATCCTTTACCTCTTTTATTAGTCGTTTTATACGCGTTTCCAAGGATATCTTATAACGTTAATGTATTCACGACGTCCCACCACCTTAAGCCCGAAGGGCGGCCGCGATGCGATTAGGTGGTGCGGATGTGTCCGGCTGATTCCACTTCTCTGCTACTGCCATTACTTCTCCGAATCCACATCTAACTCCTGCCGGACCGCGGGCCGAATGGCATGATGCGTGAACATGGTGTTATATGATGTCCCCGCCTTCGAAGCAATACTTTCAAACATCATTTCTTTAATTTCTTTGTGAAGTACAAAACAATATCATCATCTATTACAGCGCTATCTCCATAATTAATATAGCTTTGGCCATTATGTACTCAATTCCCATCTGGAACATAACCACGCTTTACATATAAAACTTGAGCTTTACCATAATCTGAAAATAATCCAACACCTATTCCTACAATAGATGATCTTTGACTTATTATCTCTTCCGCTCTGTCCATTAATTTCGATCCAATACCTAATCTTTGATATTTAATTAAAACATTAAAATCATTTATCTCTGGTATGTTTTGTTCTTTAAAAGATGGATAATATGATCTCCATATCACATTCACGTAACCAACAAACTCCCCGTCGACTTCAGCAATCAAAGTAACTCTTTCCCCGTTATTTTGTTCTTGAATATAACTTTCATATTGAGCTACTGGCTTATTCCACCCTTGTCCTTGAAATGCTTTTGAAATCTTTCTGGGATCATTTTCATTTATTTCTCGTATCGTTATATTCATGAGATACATCTCACTTTCATTTTATGGTCTTTTGAATCTGCGGGGATTTCATAACGTTCGTGTATCCACGACGTCCCACCGACTTAAGCGAACAACGGGAGCGGCCGCGATGCGGTTAGTCGGTGCGGATGTGTCCGGCTGATTCTGCTTCATTGCTGCTGAAATACCTCACTGAATCCAATTCTAACTTCTGCCGGACCGAGGGCCGAAACGGCCTGATGCGTGAATATAATGTTATAAGATGTCCCCGCCTTCATTGACTATCAATCAAATTCATCTGCAATTTAAATTTATATTGTATAAGTTGGTCGTTTTTACCAAGATATTCTTCACTGCCAATTTTACTGACTTCTTCAAATCCGACCTTCTCCAGCATCCTTCTAGATCGAATATTCGATTCATGTGTTTCTGCATGGAAAGTATTTATTCCTAATTTCTTAATACCATACTCAATCATACATAGGACTGAATTAAATCCTATCCCCTTCCCCCACATTGCATTTTCACCAATAGCTATGCCTATTTCAGCAGAGTTGTCTTTGATGCTTGCTAAATCAACGTAGCCAATTATTTGGTTATCTAATTCTATTCCCATTCGAATAAAGTTATCTATTTTTGTATGTACACATTTAGTCCACCAATTATATAACTCATCTGGGTTTCTGTTTTTCTCCCATCCATTGGCTGAACAAAAAGCTTCATCCTTACTCCAATTTAATACTGAATTATAATCTTCCATTGTTATGTTTCTTAGGCTTATTGATTTTGAGATGACTTTTCATCCTTTCTAGTAATTCATTGTATTTTTTAGCTCTGCGGCGATTTCTATATAACGTTCCCGCATTCACGACGTCCCACTCTCTTAAGGCCGAAAGGCCGGCTGTGTAAGCAGTTAGGGAGTGCGGATGTGTCCCGGTAGTTACTTCCTCGCTTTCTGCTTCCCGGACCAAAGGTCAGCTTGCTGGCCTGCAGCGTGAATGTTTTGTTATCGGATGTCAATGCCTTCTTCGAATCTCTAACATTATTCTTTCCTTAGATCATTGATTCAGCAATGCTAAATAAAACGCATTTCTGAATATCGTTCCCCATAAATTCATACTGTATTGCCTTCCCACCAGAATCCTCTTCTATCCAGACTAATTGCTGGTTGTTAACACTCGAAATATAAAATGCCTCATTCCCTCGCACTTCAAGTTTCTCAATTTTAGAATTTTCGCTGTCCGGTACTTGAATACGACTTTTTGTTGTCCCAAATATTCGAAATCTGTAAGTTCCTTGATCTGAATGATAAGTTATATCGACACCAACAAGTGTATTATTAGGCTTAAGATCCCGTACCACTACATTCTTTCTAGATCTTTCACTTTCTTCGATCATTTCATCGATTTCATGAGATAATAAATTGTCAAACCCATAGTAAACTTGTATCTTATGGATCTTAGAGAGAGTCGGAAATAGTGGTTGCCAAGGGGATAATCTTTCTTTTAAGCTTTCAAAGCCCTCATCCCAGTTAACTGCAGCATAATTCGTTTGTTGAGTAAATTTGTTATCTGTAGCTTCAGCATCATAGATAGCCTTGCCGTCGCCTGGCCTTAATTCAGAGATAATACTTTCAACTGTATTTTTATTTTGATTTGAATGAAATTGAATCTTTCCAATCACATTCCCTTGCTTGTTTTTTATTTCCACTCTTTTCATCCCTTCTTCGAATTACTTCTTGTATTGATTGTCTTTGCATGGATTTCCGATAACGTTCTTGTATCTACGAACCCGAGAGGCTTAAGGCGTGCACACGCCGGGTCCGACGGACTTAGCCACGAAGGGTTGTGAGCTGAATTCACTTCTTTGCCTATTCCTCCTGCGAACCAAGAGCCGAACGGCTCGCAGTGTAGATATGTTGTTAAGCGAAGTTACTGACTTCATTGAATCACCAAGTTCTAATTCCTCGTTCAACACTAAACATACTAATAGTGATTATAATTATAAAAAATATCTTCGAGGATGATACCATGCCTATATCGATGTCAATAAAACTCCCTTATAAAAAAATCAACAAGAAAACCATAAATAAATTCTATATATTGGCTACAAATTTAATGACTTTGCATGGAATCAATGATTACAATCAGATAATACAACAAGTAAGTGTCAATAATGATAAGAGTATAATTTTTGATTTCAGTTCTTTCGATGATCTAAATAAGGAAATTTTATTGAAAGAAAGAATCACCTCTATTATCTACACATTCTATACAGCTAGAAATGATTCAATCATAAACAAACTAACATTTAGTCACTTTATAAATGAATTTACATTACTTGAGGTAGAAACTCATGAAAAAGCCTTTACTGAACAAATTTTACTTGAATTTAAAAATCAATTTAAAAATAATCATCAACTAGTTCAAGGCAAAAATAGTATTAGTTATGTAAGTATTTTACCTACTCACAATATGAAAGTTCTCGATACCAATAATAAATCAAAAACTAAATCTTCTAAGTGGTTTCAAATAATCTCAACAACTATTACATTACTTGCAGGAATAGCTACTATCATCGAGTTGTTCTTATAATTTTTTTTCATAATTTTCAGTTATTTCGCTTAACGTTCTTGTATTCACGAACCTTCACTGCCTTAAGTGACCGGAGGGAACGGCCGCAACGCGGTTAGGTAGTGCAAGGTTGTCCGGCTGAATTTGCTTCTCTGCACTGAATCGACTTCTTTCTTTGAAACCTCTTCTTCCTGCCTCGGCCGGACCAAGGAGCGATAGCGACGCAGCTTGAATACGGTGTTATATGATGGGGACAACTTCTTCGAATTCACTTCAAAAATCTTGTTTTATCAATATTTTATTTACTTCTTAAATCTCTTTTATGCTTTTTAATACTCTTTATTAATAAATCTATTACAAACCCTAATACGATCCAAAACAATAAATGAAATAAGTATATTAATGGTTGAAAGAATTTAGATGTATCTGGATTTGTATTAATATCTGTTAGCCACTCAACTAATAGCAAGTTAATAGGGTTAGTAAGAAAAATTAAAAGGTTCTTGTCATCATTTCCAGAGAAATTAAAGAAACAAATCAATAAAGAAAGTAAACAAAACCAGAATGCAAATCTTTTCATTATTAAAATCATCACAGCATTCTCCTTACATATTTCTATTAAACTGTCCCTTTCATATAACGTTTCTGTATTCAAGCAGTACGACAAAGTCGGGTGTGTCTGCTGAGACTACTTTCTTAAAATTCATCCAGCAGACCAAGGCTCCGCAAGGAGGCGCTGCGTGAATATTATGTTATGAGATGTCATTGACCACTTCGAATTAACCCCAAAACATTCCGTTATGCCCTTCGTCTACAATCTTTAACTGTGTTTCAAAATCTTCATTCGGTTCTATATCATCTATGAAATGCCATTTCCCTTTACTGTCTTGCCAATATATTTTCCATTCCTTCTCATCTAATCTGAACTGAGCTACTGGCATCTGCACCCATTGATCGCTTTTGTATCCTTGTCTTTCTTCAATCAATGTCACATGTTTTCCTCTGATCTTGTAACTGATTCTAATCTGGCTTTTCACATGTTCTGGTATTGCATTTTGGGTGTATTGGTCCATGATTTTCATAATCCGCTTCTTCGTAAAATCATCCATGGATTCTGTCTCTCCTGCCCTAATCGGTTTTGCTTTGATTATATCACGATGATGTCTCATAACGTTCAGGCATTCACGAACCCTCACTGGCTTAAGTGAGCGAAGCGAGCGGGTCCGACGGACTTAGCCAGTGCAGGGTTGTCCGCCTGCCTCCTCTTCCTCGAAAATCCTCGGGCGGACCAAGGGACGCGCCAGCGACTAGCAGTGTGAATGCAGTGTTATATGATACCAACCGACTTCCACGAATAACTCACAATAGAATAATGTCCTTTAGTTCAATCAAAGTCTTGATTCGATAGCTGGCCTGTGAAAAGTCATGCGTTTTTGTAAACTCGTTATGGACAATAGCACATTCGATACCGGTTGCAACGGCTGAGTTCAGACCTCTGTTTGAATCCTCTATAACCAAGGTCTCTTGTTTGGTAGCGCCGAACCGCCTTAGAGCGGTCAAGTAAGGTTCAGGGTGCGGCTTAGTGAGCTCATAGTCTTCACGAACAAGAATGAACTCCATGAATTGTCTGATCTGGCGTTTTTCACGAATAATTTCAAAATCCGCACGTTTTGCAGTCGTCACGATGGCCATGCGAACGTACTTTGACGTTTCGGCTAGAGTTTCAACTACGCCTTCAATCTCTATGGTTTCTGTGCTTAGATATTCCTGATAATAGGCGTTGCGTACCTCACGCTGCTTGCTGATTGTCTGTTCGTTTATTTATACCTGCCGCACTAACTTGTGACCAAGTACCTAACGACTGAGTCATGTCGCGAAGGTATTGATCCTTATCCAAGGTAAATCCAATGTCAGCCATAGCGCGTTCTCCCGCTTTAAAATACCAATATTCAGTATCAACCAGTACACCATCATGATCAAAGAGTATGAATTTTTTCATTGTTTTGTTCTCCTTTGTTATCAGCCAACCATGCATGCAATAACGCACCGTTGATTACCATTAAGGTAGTCTGGCCTCTCCTCATTTAGCACTTTGGTTTTTCGGGTGGTTTCATATAACGTCTCTTGTACTCACGAGCCCTCACTGGCTTAAGGGGCGCCAGCCCCGGGTCCGACGGACTTAGCCAGTGCAGGGGTGTCTGCTGATTCCGCTTCCCCGAAAAGCCTCTGCAGACCAAGGGCCGTCAGGCCCGCTACGTGAATACGGTGTTAGCTGGAGTTACTGACTTCATTGAGATGCTCGAGTGATATTTGTTTGTTGTTAGCTACTTGCTCTTTTGTTCTAAGATCTCTCGTATATAAGCATGTAAACTTCATTGTTAAACAAGCTGGACTCTTTCATCAACATGCTATCAACATGAATCATTGTTCCTTCAAAAAGTGTATACAACTGTCGAATGGATTCGAGTGTAAATGGAATCATCCAGACCTTT
>Ga0209784_100593_pt1 | contig 12041 bp, 17 predicted proteins | sample AraplaCvi_mLB_r2_2_FD_184284 | JGI IMG/M metagenome (GOLD analysis project Ga0209784, IMG submission 184284) | Arabidopsis root microbial communities from North Carolina, USA - plate scrape CL_Cvi_mLB_r2 (SPAdes) (version 2) | ecosystem: Host-associated > Plants > Roots > Endosphere | place: USA...
AAATTGCGCTTCCATGGGCTACGTCCAAAGCTGGATGGGCTCGTCACGTGCGGGCGTGAGGTCGGGCAGGAAGATCTCCACGCCTGCGGCGTATGGCTGGCGGCGCGCGGCCAAGCCCGGGTTGGCATCGAGCACGGCTTCCACGGTGCCGGCCAGCGTGCCGTAAGCGCGGTAGCAGAGCACGTCCAGCACGTCGCCGTCAGATGTTCTGATAGTCATCGCCATAGCGTCGGAACTCCAAATCGAAACCCTGTTTGCGCGGCGTGCCATCGGCCAGCAGCGCGTCTTGCTCTTCGCCCACGCGGTCGAGGAAGTAGCGGCCGAGCACGTCGCCCGAGCCGGTGGTGAGCTGCACAGGCTTGAGCGCGGCGCCAATGGCGCGCAGGCGGTCAAGCTGCCCTGCCCCTGCGCCGCCGGCGGTGAAGATGGCGCCCGATACGGTGATGGTGTCGCCGCCGGCGCCGACGGCCTGCAAGGCCTCTTGGCGCTGGATGCGCTCCTGCGCGGCGATGTTGTAGCGGGTCTCGCGGCGCAGGCGGTCGTATGCAGCGGTGCTGAGGCCGAACTGGAACTGCTCGCCGTCATCCGTCGACAGCACGAGCAGGCGTTCGGTGGCGCCGGCGGCTTGGCCGGCGCCGAGGATCTTGTCCGGGCCAAGTGCGTAGCTGGGCACCAGGCTGCGCACGTTCGACGTGACGGCGGGCAGCACGGCATCGAGGCGGCGGCGCACGGTTGCCAGTGCATCACCCGTGGTTTGCGCGGCCCGCAAGACTGTGCTGAACCGCTCGCCAACGGCGGTGCGTTGGATGCCGGCCAGCGCGGTGTCTGTCAGGCCGAGCGCGCGCTGTGCCGCACCTCTGCCGGCGGTCGTTCGGCCTACGCCGCCAATGGCTTCAGCGGCAGCGGCGAGCGCGGTACCGGCGCTGTTCAAGTCGCCCAAGGCCTGCGCCTCTCGGCGATGGGCGTTGGCTTCCCCTGTGCCGTCCGGCTTGTCCAGCAATCGCTCCATCTGCCGGACGTGCTCGCCCGCACGCGCCGCATGCGTGGCCGCTGCGGAAGCGAAGGTTTGAAAATCCATGATGTGTTCCGTTACAGATGCGGGCGATCTGACATGGCCGCCCGGCGCTGCTGGGCGGCGTAGTCGTCAAACTGACGGCGCAGGTGCGGCATCAGTTCTTCGGCAAGCTGGCGCGGGTCTTTGACGTCGCCGTGCACTGTTAGCGCGATGCGCGGGGCGAACTCGAAACGTTGATCGACCTGCGGTGGCGGTGCCGGTGGTGCCTTGGCGAGCGCGCTGACGGTGCCAAGGGCCTCTGCGGCGCCAGCTGGCAGGACGGGCTTGCCGGTGGTTAGGTCGGCCTTGGGCTTGGTGTCACCCAAGGCGAGCCCGGCAGCGGCGCTGCTGGCCTTGCCGCCCAGGTACGAACCCAACATGCCGCCGAGCAGACCGCCAACAACGGTGCCGATGGGCCCCGCGATGGCTGTGCCGGCGATTGCACCAATGGCGCGGCCCGCAGCACCGCCGGCAAGCTCGCCCGCGAGGCCTGCACCAATGCCGGCGATGGCTTTGGCCTTGTCGGCCTTGGAGCCAGGGCTCTCGGCCGCTTCGGCGCTTGCCATGCCAGCCGTGCCCACCAGCGCCAAAACGCCCGCGACCGAGCCGACCTTGCCCAGCTTGGGCGCCGCACCTTTCAGGAACCGGCCGGAAGCACCCAGCACGCCGGGCGCCTTTGTTGCGGCCGGTGCAACCTTGGCGGCAGTGGCGGCCACCCCTGCCGCACGACCGACGCCTGCAGCCACGGCAGTGCCGCGAGCAATGCTGGTCAGCCCCTTGCCGATCGACCACACGGCGCGGGCGCTCCGGAACGCCAGAATCGACGCCAGCACACCGCCGATAGCGACGGTAGCCTTGGGCGATTCCGCCGCGAGCCTACTGACAGAGGTGCCGGCGCCGGCGGCGAGATCCGCAACGCTATCGGTTACGGGCTTGAGCGCATCGCCAATGCGGCGCATGGCTTCATCCCACGCCTGCCCGACCTCCGCCCATTTCTGTTTCGAGCTGGCGCGGCGGTCTTCCAGATCTTTCTCGATCTCGCCGGTGGCCTTGGCGCCCTCCTTCTTCAGGCGCTGGTACAGATCGGTGTTTTGCATGTAGGCCGTGAGCGCGGCCTTGACCTGCATGTCGTTGAAGAGATCGCCGGTCTTCATGGTCTCTTCAAACGCGCGCATCTGCGCTTCGCGCTTGGCGGGGTCGGATTCGCCGTTGAACTGCTTGGCCGCGGCGGCGAGTTGCTGGGCCTTCTCGGGGTCGGCCTGCTCGATGTAGGCGCGGGCCAGCACGAAGGAGGCTTCCATCGTGCTCCAGCCCTTGCCGATGGCCTCGCGCATCTTGGCCTGATAGTCGATGCCGGCTTTGGCGTAGTTGCCGGCCGTCTCTGCGCTTCCGATCTTGGAGAACCAGTTCTTGGTGTTGTTGGCGGCCTCGTCTGCGCTGCCGGCCGTCTTCATCTGCACCTGCAGCAGCGCGCCGAGCTGCTCGACCGATGAGTTGCCGACAATGCCCAGCTTCTGCATGTCGGCCAGCAGCACCGGGAACCAGCGTGCCATGTCGCTCGATTCGAACGAGCCTTCCTTGCCCTGAAACGCGATGGTCTCGAGCGCCTGCGCCATCTTGGCCGGGTCGGATATCTTGGCGTTCTGCTCGAGCGCCTGAATCATCCGCGCGGTTTCTTTCGGGTCTGCGCCCTGGCTGACGGAGAACCTGCCCACCAGCGGGGCGAACGACAGCGCGCGGTCGAGATCCATGCCGGCCGACACCATCTGGTTGACGGCATCCGCCAGCACATTGCGGCCGATGCCGCTTTGCTGAGCGGAGGCGGCAATGCCGCTGCTCATCTCGCGCTCCTTGTCGGTGCGCGCCGCGCCCGCCTTAATGGCAATGTCGCGGATGATGGCTTCGTAGTTGGCGGAGATGGCCGTCGGCACTGCCGCTGCTGCGACAAACTTGCCGGTGTCGCCCATGGTGTTGCGCAGGCTGTCTCGGCCACTGGCGACAAGCTCAGTGCCGCGCGCACGCAGTTCCAGCCCGCGTGCGGTGCGGCCGAGCCGTTGATACGAGCGGTCGAGCCGGTCGACCTCGAACCCGGCTTCGCGAAGCGCGCGGGTGTTGCGCTCGATTTTGGTGCGCACCTTGTCTGCCGCGCGGTCGCCGGCGGCGTGCAGATCGCGAAACTCGCGCTGCAGGCGTTGCGTCTCGCCAATGGCGTTCTGCCAGACGCGGGCCTCGCCGGCACGTTTCTTCAGTGCGTCGAGCTTGCTGCCGACCTCGTTGACGGCACGGCCCAGTGTGGAACTGACCGCACCGCCGATGAGGATGCCGAGCGCAATGTCTTTTGTTGCCATCCGTGCTCCTCTGCGTCAGTCGGTCAACCACCACACCATGTCGTCGACCGTCATGGCGTCAATGTCAGAGGGGCTGACGCCCATCGCCAGCAGGCGCTTGGTCAGCAGCTTGACCTCCCGCATCGGCACCCTCGCGGTCGGCCAGCAGCCGAAAGTAGCCGCGCTGCACGCGCTGGTAGTCGACGTAAGTCAGGCCCTCGATGTCGTTCTGGCCGGCGGTGGCGAGCGAGGCGAACAGCAGGATCTCGCGCAGTTCTTCATCGCCGCCCGCCTGCTGGCCGGCGACGCGCATGTCGCGCACGGTGGGCTGGCGCAGCGTGAGCGCGTCGACCTTGACGCCGTTGACGACGGTGGGAAACTTCAGCTTGATGGTGGTGGTTTGCATCTTGGTGTGTCTCTTGTGGGGCATTACATGCCGATGGCGGCGCGCACTTCCGCGAGCTGGTCAACGCCATCAATGACGCGCTTGCAGCCGAGCACGTCGATCTCGTGCCAGACGCGGCCGTCGATCTCCAGCTTGTAGAAGTTGGCGCTGACGGAGTACTTGGATTCGGACTTCTCCCCCGGCTTCCATGAACCGGGATCGACCTCGTACAGCATGCCGCGTAGGACGAGCACGACGCGTCGCGTCTTGCCATCGGTCGTGCGGAATGCGCCGCGGAAGGTGCCGTTGAAGGCGTTTTGATCGGCCAGGCCGAACAGCTTCAGCACGGCCGGCGACAGCGTGACGAGCGAGAACGACGCTTCCATCGCCTCCATGCCCATGTCCAGCTTGACGGGTGCATCCATGCCGCCGCCTCGGTAGTCCTCGGTCTTGATCTTCAGCTTGGGCGGCGTGACCTCCGTCGCCTTGCCAGCGAGGTTCGTGCCATCCACGAACAGATTGAAGTTGTAGAGTGTCTCGGGTACCAACGTGCACCTCCGTTATTTGGTGTCGAGCACTTCGGTCAGCCACTCGTTGGTGACTTCGAAGCGGAAGATCGGGTTTTCTGCGGGGATGACATCGGTGAACCGCACGTTCCACACGACGCGGCCCTGTTCGATCTGGCTGGCGGTGTTGAGCACCGGGTCTGCATAGACCTCGAAATTGATCAGCGCACCCGCGTTGCGCTGGTCGCGCATGAAGGCCTGCAGCCCTTCGGTGACGTCGTGCACGTACGTTTTGGTGATGCCCCGATCGACCGCCCATTTGTGGCCGGCCTGCGCGGCATCCATGAGGATGTCCAGCGTGCGCACGCGTGTGACGAACGACCATTTCGGGTCTGCCGACAACGTGCGGTTGCCCCACAGGCGGTAGCCGCCGTCACGGATGATGGTGGCGATGCGCGCCTCGTTCAGCAGGTTGGCGCGGCAGGCCGGATCGTTGTCGAGAAACTCGATGGGCCGGCCGGTGCCCGTGATGCCCACGAATTCCTTGTTGGACGGCGACGCCCAGTAGCCGTACTGCGCATCGGTGTACGCGAACAGGCCTGCGACGAAAGCGGATGCCGGCGCGTCGGCTTCAGCGTTGGCGGTGGTGTCCCACGTGCGTACGCCCGGGTCGACCATGTACAGGCGTTTGGAGCCGAAGTTGCGCGCATACGCGAGCGCGGCTTCGTCGGTGGTGTTCGGCCCATCGATGATGCCGATGGCGCGCAGCTTGGAGGCCAGTGCATCCATCGCCGTCGCCACCGGCTGGCGGGCAGAGAACCCGGGCGCGATCAGCAGGCGCGGTTGTACGTTGAAACGCGACTTGGCATCGAGCAGCGATTGCAGGCCGGTGCGCATGCCGGCGCCCGTGGTGCCTCCGATGACGCTGGAGGTGAGCGCGTCAGCATCGTCCGACTCGGCCACGCCGGTTGCGACGATGACGGCTGAGGTGCGCTCTTGAATTGCCTTGATGGCGCGGGTGATGGCGCTGTTCTGGCCGAAGGCCTGTGCTGCCTCGCGCGCATTGGTGATTTGGACCGGCACATCGGGCTGCACGAGATCCGGGCCCGGCGTGTATGTGTCAACCAAGCCGATGATGGACGACGACGGCACGGCGATTGGGCGCGGGCCGGTATCGACGATCGTCGTGGTGATGCCGTGGAAGAAAGAAGATGCCATGCGGCTCCTCGATGGGATGTAGAAATGAAAAAGCCCCGCTTGGTGGCGGGGCTCGTTTGGGTGTGCGGTCAGGGGCCCTTACGGCGGGCCTGCGGCGTCGACTCAGTTGTCGATATCAATCTCGATGGGATACCGGCCATCGCGCGGGACGTGAGCGTGTTGGGTGTGGATGACCTTGCCGGCGCTGTACACCGTGACGGTGTAGGTGCCTTCTGCAATCTCCACTTCCTTGCCGAAATCGACTCCGTTATGGCCCCACCGCGCCGTGCCAACCGTCACGGCTGGACCGACGAGATTCTCTTTGTTGTGCCCCACAAGGGTGACGACGACTTTTGCCATGATTGCTCCTGAACAGTTGAACGTGTGACGGGTGGTCATGGGCGCCCTGTGCGTGACGGTGCGCCGATGACTCTCGTTACGGTAGGGAGCGGCGCGTCGGTTGCCTATGGGGCATGCGTCACGTGTCGGTGGTCTGGGTCTCGGTGTCTTCGGCGTTTAAGGGCGCCTGATCCGACAACGCATCCGGGATATCCGGCCACGTGAAATCCTCCGGAAAACCGGGTAGCTCCGGCACCTCTCGCAGGGCCTGCCGGTACCGGCCCACCTGCTGCGCTTTACTGGCGTCGCCGGAGTCCATGGCCTTGTAGAACATGGCATCGGCTGCCATGAGGCGGCGGTCGCGCTCTTCGCGGGCGCGTTGTCCGGACACGTGAAGCCGCGCAGCGTCACCATACTGCTCGACCAGCGCGGCCACTTCTTCGTCGGTGGGCTGGCCGTCTGCGTGCCACGCGATGATGCGCGCGGCGTCGGTCTGCTTGCCGGTGTCGCGGCACATGCTCTGGCCGACCCAGAAATCGACGCCGTGAACGAGATCGGGATACTTCTGCTGCAGGCAGAAGATCAGTTCATCATGGGTAAGCATTGGCTGTGTCCTCATTGGTTGCGCAGTTGGACTGCGCGCAGGTAGTGCGTGTAGAAGCCGTTGCGCAGGCCGACCAGTACGTATGGCGCAGGCAGGTCGGCTTGACCGGAGCTTGACCCGGTGGAGACGCCACCAAACTCAGTGATGTCGGTGTTCCATTGGCATACCGCGCCCGAGTTGGCTTTGCCGCCGCTCAGTCCCGTTAGGTACGTGGAAAGCCACTGCCCAGCCCACGACATGTAGACGTTGCCGTTGGTGGCGAGGATGCCGCCACCGTTGCCAGCGTGTATGTCGCCTTGAGCGACCAGGGTGCCGCTGCCGCCAAAAGTGAAAGCGTTGACGCGGCCTCCGACGTGCATGGAGATATAGGGAACAGCTGCATCGCTACCGCCTGCATAGCAGTCAATCGCCGCAAGGTGGCGCGCGCCCCACTGTGTCCAGCGAATGCCCATGTAGGCCGCTTCGTTCCACGGGCAATCGATCTGAAGCGCCGGCGTCCGGTTGGCGTTCCACTCGGTAAAGGCGCCGCCGATGGAATCTGTACCGTTCGGGGAAACCTGCAGCGCGCTCCGGCCGTACCCAACACCGAAGTTGAAACCCCGGTTTGCGATCAACGCACCACCGTCTGTTGTGAGCGGATTAGGCAGGTTGCCCGTATCCCAAGGCTCATGGCCGGCGAAGTTCGGCCGCACCCCAAATGCCCACTGGCCCGTGGTGTAGTTGATGTAGAACGGCTGGTGCCGGTTTGTACCGTCAACGTTGTAGCTGCCGAGGATCAGATTGCCAGTGGGGCCGGCCATGAAAAGGCGCCAGATGACGGTATCGCCACCGAACTCCAGGAAGCCGCGCCCGTCGTTGTTGTAGGCTGGCAGGTTGACGTTGGCCCGCGTCTTGAAAAGGTCGGCGAGGATGCCGGCCGGCGTGGAGATGTTTCCGTTGCCGTCGATGGTGCACGCGCGCACGAACGTCGAAAAGGAGCCATCGCCTGCCGTGTTGCGGTCGACGATGAGCATGCCGCCGCTCGATACGAGGCGGAAGCGCCCCAGCGTGAGGGGTTGCTGTGTGTCGGTCAGTTGGAGTTCGACCGATGATCCCTTGAGGTTGATCGGGCCGGACACGTCGCCCCCCGAGCGCGGCAACGCGTCGGCAGCCATTCTTCCCACCTCGTCGACGTGGTCTGATAGCGCCGCGACCGACGCTTTCGTCGCGTATCGGTTCTCTGCTTCCGTGACAGCCATGCGGACGGCAGTTACCTGCTCGTCGACGTACTCGCGCGTTGCGACGACAACGGCTGGATCGATCTTCAGAACGATATTGCCGGCCGCCTTGTGGATCAACATCATGCGGAAAAACTGTCCACGCCCGGAGCCCTCTGCGAGCACCGGCTTGTAACTGGGCGGCACGTTGGCGACCGCGAACAGCTCGCCATCTTCGTCGTACAGGCCGAGCTCACGCGACCACCATCCGCCCACCTCTTCGGGCAGGTAGACCTCGGCAATCACGATGCTTGCGTTCTTCTCGTCGCGGACGAGGCGATTCAGCGGCCGCCGGTGGCGTTCGCGCACGAGTGCGCGTTGCGCGGCGCTGGGCATGACATCCGCATCCGCGCCGCCATCGATACCTCCATCGCCGACGGCCATTTCGGTGAGCGGGACCATCGTATTGGAGACGAGCGTACGGGCCATCTTGGCCTCGCCTATCTCCGTCAAAGTCGCAAAGTACTTAGCCATTCGATACCGTAGTAATTTCAACAACGTGGGCGGCCACCGCGATGTGCGTGGCGCCTTCTGTGGCAACTGCAATGGGCATGTATGGGTACACGGTCACCGTATCGCCCTCCAGGCAAGCGGCGTGCGTGCCGGTGTGGCCGGCAATCTCTGCGCTGAGCGTGAGCCCCGTCAGATGTCTTGATAGCGGCCGGACGTCGTCAACGATCTGTTCGATCTCTTCGAAGGTCGCCTCGGTGACGCCCGTGTTTTCGATGCCAACGTCGACCGCGAATGTGCCCCGCCGGGCCGGTGGCTGCGCCTGCCACCATTCGTGAATCGTCACTCGGTAGCCCAGCGGTTCGAGGGCCCGCCGAAGCGCACCCGCTGTGCCCTTGCGCTGATGGACGCCAAAAGCGTTTCGCACTACGCGGCGCTTTACCTCTTCCGGCCAGTTGGCATTCCAGCGGTCTACCGAGCGTGCGCTTGCCAGATAAGGCAGCAGCCGCACGGGGCACGTGTCCGCATCCCACAACTGATTCAGCGGGACGGGCGTGTCGAGCAGCGTGAGGATGGTTTGCGCCAGGGCACGCTCGAGCGGCGTCGCGTTTGCGGGCAGCAGCGCTTTGTCACTCATCCGCGCCCCCGACCACAACGTCGATGCCAGTGCAGTAAGACGCCTCTGTCAGGTCGACGATGATGTCTTCGGCGGGCTCGGCAACTTCCACACGCTGCACGCCAGCGACGTGCGCCGCGGCAAAGATGGCGGAGCGGCGTACGTCTCGGCCGATGCGGCGCTGCTCTTGCGCGTAGGCGGTGAGCCGCTCCCACGCGGCGGCGACCATGGGCTCCGCTTCGGGGCCAGGATAGTGGTACAGCACGATGCGCAGGCGGTACGGGATGATGCGTGCCGCTTGCACGGTCAGCCGGTCGCCCAGTGGGCGGACGTCTTCATCGCTGAGCGCCTGCCGCACGCGCTCGACGAGCTCGTCGGAGGCAGTGCCATCGCCTTCGTTGCTGAGCACCGACACGATGACTTCCGCCGGCGCCGGGGAGATGGCCCGTGCGTCTGCCACGCGGCCGTCTGCGGCGCGGGCGTGAAGCTCATACGCGGCGCGCGGGCCAGCGACAGAGAGGCGTTCAAATGCGCCCTGTGCACGTGTCCGCAAGCTGGCTTCTGACTCCATGACGGGAGCGACTGGCGGAAACGCTTCCGGATCGCCCGGGACGGCAACGAGCCGCTTCGTATCGAGGCCGGCGGCCAGATGTTCCAGATCTGCGCCGACAGCGAAGCCGAGCATGGTTGAGCGGGCCGAATCGTTGACGTGCGCGCGTTGTTGCACGTCAACGTACGCGAGCAGCTCGATCAGCTTGACCACGGGGTCAGACTCCATGGTGGCTGACCATTCGGGGCACAAGCCCATGAAAGTTGCGAGCAGCCGCTGGTAGCACGCTTCGAAGTCGAGCGGTTCGACTACATCGGGCGGCGGCAGCGCGGATAGGTCGATTACGCTCATGACATCACCTTGAGATCGACGGCCCGCTCGTTGTAGATGCCGACGACACGCCACGCCACCTTGCCGTCTTCAATGCCTTCCACCCGTATGCGTGAGAGGCGCAGGCGCGGCTCCCACCGCGTGATGGCGCGCGCCGCTTCTGCCTGCGCGGCGGCAACCCAGCCGCGCGTGATGGGCAGATCTACCTTGTCGGGCAAGTCGCTGCCGTATTCGGGGCGCTCCCGCCGCGTGCCGCGTCGTGTGCTGAGAATGTCGGTCAGGCTTTGCAGGAGGTGGTCCATGCCCGAGAGCAGCGCTCCCGTGCGTCTGTTCATGCCGACGACGGCCACGGTGCCTCCAATGAAAAAAAGCGGCACATGGCCGCCTTGCGATTGATATGTGCTGCAGCTAGAAGGGATCGCCCACCGGTGCGCCGTCGCCCTGCTCCATGTGCGAGTGACCGCGCAGCGATACATCGCCGGCCACCACATCGTCTGTGGCTTGGATGCCGCCTTGGATGGCGACAGCGGCGCCGCCGGCGGCGCCCTGCCCTGACAGGCCGCCCATGAACGCCAGCGCCTTTTCCACGAGCGCATTGCCCGTGAAGGTGGATTCCGGCACATCGGCGCGCAGTTGCGGCGCTTTCAGCACGGCGCCGTCGGCACGCAGCGTGAGCGATGTATCGCCGACCTGCAGGACGATTTGTCCGCCTTCCGGAACTGCGAGGCGGTATTCGTGCGCGGCGTGGTCGTAATGCTCGCGGGCGCCGTCCTCATAATCGACGGCCGTAACGTCTGCCGAATCGTCATTCGCGCCGCCGTGCTGGCTTGTGTAGAAGCCCGCCAGGACAAAGCCACCTTCGAGGCAGCCCGATGGCGAGATCAACAGCGCCTGCTCTTTGGGCGATGGGGGGCGCCATTCGCGCACGCGCCCCGCTGCACGCGTCCACCACGGCAGCCAGTCTGACGTCCAGTCTCCAACGGTGACAGTGCAACGTGCGGCAGCATGGTCGACCTGCGCAATGACGCCGGCTTGCACGATGCAGGCTAGGCGCCGGTCTGCTTCACCCGCTTCGTAGCCCATGGTCAGCCTCGCTGTGTCGCGGTTGGATGTCGACATCGACCGCCGTGCCGCTGGTGTCTTCAAACGCCCATTCGGGCGGGCCGAGGTCGAATTCGTGCCGCCACTCGGCAGCGATGACGCTGTAGCCGTCGAGATCGGGCCGCATCCCGTCTGGGTGGAAGCCGTCGGCCTCCAGCTCGGCCATGGTGACGGGCAAGCCCCAGGTTTGATCGTGCAATACCTTGATGAGCCGCGCAGCGAGCTGCCACATGGCGGCCTCTGCGTTTGGCTCGGTCGGATCTCCGACAACGCGCGCCTCTACCACCATGACAACGGGCGGCTGGCCGGTGCCGGGGTGGGTACCGGGGCGCAGCGCGCCGACGTACAGCAGGATCGCCGGTAGCGGCATGCTCTCTTCGATTTCAGGTGCCCAGCCGATGAGGGCGACGTCGGGGAATTGCGCTTTCAGGTGCGATTCCACGGCGTCAAACAGCTGCTGCAGATCAGCGAGCACGACCGGTCGCCTTCAAGATTTCGTATTTCACTTCCTGCTCCAGTAACACCATGAGGCGCGCTTCGATCTCGGCAGCGGCTTTGCGGAAAGCGGCTTCGCCCTTGTCTGCCCAGTCGAGTTTGACGCCCTCGATGGGCATGCGCGCCTTGCCGACGCGGCGGAAGACCTTGCCGTCGTTCTTGCCGCCGCGCTTGCTTCGGTAGATCCACGCCTTGTCGAATCGATGCCGGCCGACCGACACGCCGCGCCGCGTTTGGCGCGGGTTGCCGAGACGGTGTGCCTCGATAGCGTTGAGGCCGAGCCAGACCTTGCCTTTGTCTGCGCTGTGCAAGAAGAAGTAGAGACGCTGCCGAACCAGTTTCTGCGCGATGTGCATCTCGGCTGAGACTTGCTTCGCGGTCTGGCCTTTCACCCAGTTGGCGCTCTTTTTCAGCGCGCGGCGCCAGGCGTTGCGCATGGCTTCCTTGCCAAGGCGGTTGAGCGGTGCGAGCGCCGCGGCAATGTCGAGCTCGGTCTTTAACGTGACGGACATTGCTCTGGCCTCAGTACGAGCTTGGTCATGCCGGAGCCATCCGGCTGTAGCTCCATGACGCTGAACACGTCGCCCTGCGCCTGCACACGCGTGCGCTGGCGAACGCCGGCGGCGTCGGCATCGCGCAAGATCACGAACGGCTCACGCAGGCCCGTGCGCTGGCCGCGCACGATGTCAACGTCCAGCCACGGTGAATAGAACATGCCCATCACCGGGTCGGGCTTGCCGTCGATTTGCACCTCGTCAGAGAGCGCCTCGAAGACTGCCGTGTCGAGATCCGCCACGTGGTCCCGAAACGTCATGTCAGGCTGCCTTGCCC
>Ga0209784_100598_pt1 | contig 11888 bp, 12 predicted proteins | sample AraplaCvi_mLB_r2_2_FD_184284 | JGI IMG/M metagenome (GOLD analysis project Ga0209784, IMG submission 184284) | Arabidopsis root microbial communities from North Carolina, USA - plate scrape CL_Cvi_mLB_r2 (SPAdes) (version 2) | ecosystem: Host-associated > Plants > Roots > Endosphere | place: USA...
GTTCAAGGTGTCCAAACCAGCATCATCCTCCAGGAAAAAGGAGGAACCGGCAAAAAGATAGCCCTTCATACCAACAGTATGACGGGTGAGATCGAACACGTGATTCAAGAGAATTGGGAGCCTAAGGAGAAGCCGCTCACGGCTTTAACCGAACAGGAAATCAAGTCGAAGGTCGATCATCTGATCCATGCGTTATACGGCAGCATCAAAGCGTATGAGTTTGCTATGGAGCCAATGGAGAATCCGGATCAGAAAACGTTGATGCTGAATTACACCCAAAAGGGATCAACAGCCCCCTTCTACCAGGTACTGGTTCAGGACCATTCCATCAGTCTTTCGCTGATTGGAGGTGAAACGTCGTCATCAGACGATAAAGTAGAAGGTTTCTTCACTACGAATGGCAAGCCTGATTATTTTGCAGATGCCTTTTTGAATGACGACAAACTTTTTTCCTTACTTAACATGAGTCCCATTGAACTAAAACAAGAATTAGCTAAAGGTAAATCCGTAGTGGAGATTGCAGCATCCAAAAATGTCTCGAAGCAGCAGGTTGTGGATGTCATTGCACAATCACAGGTTGATTTACAAATCCAAAGTGAAGCAAATGGCGAACTTCCTGCCAACAACCTTTCAAATGATCACATGTTACAAGCGATTGAACCGAAAGTATTGCAAGTTATTGAATACAGAACGGTAACCCCATCGAAGAAATAACTCATTGATTCAACCAAAAGCCGGATTCCTTCATGAAGGAAAACCCGGCTTTTTCATTGAATCCAATCTATGCACATTTTCGTTAAAGGGCTTGCCTCTCCTTTACTTGCCCCAATGATTTTAAGCAATATACTTCGTGCTTTCTTGGATTTCGTCCCATTCCTCATATTCATTATCTCAGTTTGTGTCACGTTCATCTTCTCTTGTCCTGTTCGGTTAGTTAGGCTTCCTCCATGTACCGCTAATGAAATCTTAACCTATGAAGATGTACTCCCCGTAACGACAATATGAACGGAGTATGAACTGGCAAAAAAAACTACGGTCTCACATGCAAGGAAGTTTGCGCATGAGCCGCAGCTATGATTTTAGACTATGAATCTAATGAATGTACAGGCGTTGTAACCCGTTCATGACACCATGTCCAGCTTGTCCGATTACCGTGAAGTTGAAGCCCATCATCCTTCAGTTATCCGACTCTGCTCTTTTTTTGAATTTCATGATGGACCAGACAACCAAAAGCAGCAGAACGGCCAGACATACGCTGATGCTGACACGGTTCTGACCGTCAATAAGAAACAGGACCGCGATCACTGACAAGCAGAGGGCAGTTACCCCGGTTATGTAGGGGAACCCCCATACCTTAAAGCTGGGCTGCTTCGGATAAGCTTTGCGCAGTTTCAGCTGCGAGAAACAAATGCAGATCCATACCAGCACAACGACGAACCCAGGGACCGCCATCAAAACCCGAAACAGCTGGTCTTGCGCGATCAGTCCAAGCAAGGAACCCGCTAATAGTATGATCGCGCAGAGTTTCAACGTATTAAACGGTATGCCTTTGTTCGTGGTTTTGGCCAAGCTCTTTGGCGCCTCTCCGGCGGCTGCCATGGAATAAATCATGCGCGTCGCGCCATAAATGCCGGAATTGGCTGCCGACAGCACGGCCGTCACGAGAATAAAATTCATGATGTGGGCCGTTCCCTGAAGCCCGGTAGCCGACAGCACTTGAACAAAAGGACTCGCCTCTCCGCCGAGCTGGTTCCACGGAATCAATCCGCATATAATCAGAATCGGCAGCGTGAAGAACAAAATCACCCGTAAAATAAAATTGCGCACGACTTTCGGCAGTATTTTGTCCGCATGCTCGGTTTCGGTCAATGTGAGTCCGATCAGCTCGGAGCCGCCATACGAAAAGGTAACGACCAGCAAGGCGGAAAAGATGGCAAACCATCCGTTGGGCAGGAACCCGCCGTGCGCTGTGAAATTGTGAAGGAACGGGGCATCGGAACTCGGAATCACTCCGAACATTAGTAAGCTCCCGAGCACGATAAAGATCATAATCATGGCGATTTTGATGCCCGCAAGCCAGAATTCCACTTCGCCAAAGCTCCCGACGCTCATCATATTGATGAGAATAATGAGCGCTGCGCTTGCCAGGCTCAGCATCCACAGCGGCACGTCGGGAAACCAGTACTGCAGAAAGCTGCCTGCCGCAATCACTTCGATTACGCAAACCGACAGCCACATAAAACAATACATCCAGCCCATGACAAAGGATACCCGCTCTCCGAACGCTTGCCGAACAAAGTCCTTCATGTTTCGCCCCGGATATACCGTAGCCATCTCCGTCATGGCACCCATCACGACCAACAGCAGCAGTCCCGCAAAGATATAAGAAAAGATCACGCCCGGTCCGGCAAGACCGATCGTCTCGGCGCTTCCCTTAAATATGCCGGTGCCGATGACGCCGCCCATAGCCATAAAGCTGATATGCCTTGGCCTCAATTTCTTCTGTAGTGAATCTCCATCTTGTATTGCCATATGCATATCCTCCTGATGACGATCGTATAAACCCAATGATTAGTATAACCTTTTCGGTAAAGGAAGCAAAAAGAAATTATTAGTTTACATAATATTTATTACGGTAACTATTTATTCTCTGAATCCAATTCATGGATTTGGGAGACCAGGTCTTCCGAATTGGTACGGAACGTTTGGTTCGAATCGGTCCAGGCCGATTTCAGAAAATAGGACGCATGAAACCGCCATCCTTGATGATCCGGATTAAAATCCAATTGAATCTCACGCCCCGGCCTTCCCCGGTACACTCTCGAACCGGGTTTGCGCCAGCTGCCGATTTGGGTGATCCTGTCCGGATTCTGGCCCGTGATATATGTAAACCGATTATTGTAGGGGATGTCCTTCAAATAGAATTTGGGACACCCCACGGCAAACACCTGAACTTCCTGCAATCCAAACTTCTCTTTCATATATAATCCTGTTCGGTAGGCCACTATGCCCCCAGCACTGTGCCCGATCAGGATCAGGCGGTCGCAGCCTGCGGCATGGTCGCGGATGATCTCCGCAGCGTTGATTACTCGAAGGGAGCGCTCACGCGCCAGATCATAGCCGACTTGAGTAAGCTGCCGGGCCAACAGACGGAATAAAGCGCCCCCCTCCCTGCCGTTGGCCATCCCGTAAGGAAAGATCATCACAATTTTGGCATTTGGGTATCTTCGGGCTATCTCGATGGCTGCGTCTTCAAAGTTATTCCGATAGGTCAGAACTCCGGCAAAAAAACAAACAACCGTACTGCAATCCAGGGAACAGGTGCTATGGGGAGATACGAATGCTTCAGTCATGTTTCTAATAGCCCCCTCCTAGTTCGTTTCAAATTCCTTGTACAATATAATAAACCCTCATGATCACCATGCATCCGTATCTGCATGGTATCATGAGGGTCCTGCTTTCTTCCAATCGGCTCGTCTTATTTTTTGGCAGCCAACCATTGGGACAGTACATTAATTTCGTCTTCCGTCAGCTTGCCCTGGAATGCCGGCATTCCATTGCGCCCATTCGTGATGATGCCCGCAATTTGGCTGGCATCGTATTTGGATCCTACGTTTTGCAGGCTGGGAAAGCTTCCGCCTCCGCCTAAGTCGGTAGCATGGCAAGCCATGCAGTTGGCATTATACAGTGACATGGCTTCATCGTTGGTTGCATTCCCGCCGGTTGCTCCTTCCGGAGCTTGTCCGCCGTTTTCTGCAGGAGCTGGTGCTGGCTCGGATGTCTTATTGCCGCCGCATGCTACCGCTGCAAAAGCGAAAGTTGTCAATAGCAGTACAAACAGTAACCCTTTTTTGAACATTGTTGAAACTGCCTCCTTTAGTATAGTGCGAGCTATACTAACAGCCCGCCTTTTTTGCTGTATTCCAGGATTCCCTCCGCTGTACGATAAGCAAGAGCCCCGACCGTCCCGGTCGGATTATAGCCGCTATTATGCGGGAACGCGGATGCGCCTACCACAAACAAATTTTCCATATCCCACATTTGCAAGTAGTTGTTGACGGCCGAATTGCCAGGGTTCTCTCCCATAATCACCCCGCCGGTATTATGGGTCGATTGGTATGTCGTAATTTCGTAAGGTCCCAGTTCCTTCAATTTCATAATGTTCTGGCCACCCATCTCCTGCACGATCTCCGCGCAGCGATCGGAAAGATACCTGGCCAACTGGCGGTCCTGCTCTTCGAAATCAAACGTGATTCGAATCAACGGGTCTCCGAATGCGTCCTTATAGGTGGGATCCAAATCCAGATAGTGATGCCTAAAAGGCATTGATGAGCCCTGAGAGCCTACGGACAGCACGCTGTTTGCATACTTCAAGGAATTCGCCTTAAACTCTTTTCCCCAACGCGGTGATTCCTCCGGTACCGGATTGTTTTGAATGGGTCTTTGTCCGGTTATGGTGTGGGCAATGTTCCCCCCATGAATGAACTTCAAGTCCGAGTGATCAAAATTGTCGCCGTTAAAATCGTCCAGACCCATACCTAGGCTTCCCGCACCGGCAAACAGATTGAATTTATCCTCAAAAAATCCGGCGGCATTCCCCTTGATCACCTGATAGGCATAGTTTTTGCCAATGACGCCCGTCCCGCTGGACGAGTCGTATGGTTTGCCGATTTTAGAGAGGAGCATCAAACGGGTATTGTTAAATACGTATCCCGTGGATACTACGATATCCGCCGGTTGTTCGATTTCCTCTCCGGTCGTGAGGTCCGTGTACATGACGCCCGTTGCCTTACCTCCCTTATGCAAAATTCTTCGAACATAAGAATGGGTTCGGATTTCGAACTTTCCGGTTTTTTTCGCAACAGGAATCACGGTAACGACAGGATCCGCTTTCGCTCCGTATTCGCAGCCAAACCGCTCGCAGTATCCGCAATACTGGCATGCGGCTCGTGATATGCCATCCGGATTCGTGTAGCTTTCCGACAGATTGGCAGAAGGAACCGTATACGGATTGAGTTTCAGGTTTTTCGCAGCATCCGCAAACATCTTCATGGATGGCGTGTGGAGCATAGGCGGTGTAGGGTACGGATTCGAACGTTTCCCTGCCAAGGGGTTTTCCTCGCCGGAGATGCCGGTCGTCTTCTCGAACTTATCAAAATACGGCTCGAGCTGATCGTAGGTGATACCCCAGTCCTGGATCGTCATTTCCGGCGGTATTTTATCTTTCCCATAACGTTCTTCCGTCATGCTCCGGATTTTAAAATCGTAGGGCAGGAAACGGAACGTTTGCCCGTTCCAGTGCACGCCGGCTCCCCCCAGTCCCTCCCCTAACAGAAACGATCCGTACTGCCTCATCGGCAGTGCACGTATTTTTTCGGTGCTGCGAAAGGTAATCGTTTCTTTGGAAAGGTCCTGCATTAAATCGTACCGAAGCGCGTAACGGAGCTCATCGTGAGCCATGTAGTAGTCTTCCGTTACCCTTTCTTTACCTCTTTCCAAACCGACGACGGATAAACCCTTCTTGGTCAATTCCGAGGCGATAATCCCGCCAGCCCAGCCGACGCCGATAATGACAACATCCGTTTTCGGTAATTTTTTGGCCATTTGTGTACTCCTTTCGCTATGGATGAGCTGTTATAGGTGGTCCTTTAAACTCTTCGGCGGGATGACGGTGAAATTCTTCTCAATAATATTCGTGTAAGCCATTTGGTTACCCGGATATTGGCGCATCGTCCAGCCCTGCATATTTTTATTGCCACCGTATAGGGGATCGCTGTAAACCCCTTCCAATGTGCTGCTGCGAAGCAGGTTGAAGAACCCGCTGGCCGAAATCGTTGTCAATTTGACATCGTCGTTCTGAAAGGCAGTTAACACGGCATCCTGTTCCTCCGGCGCCAGGCTCGGGAAGTCTTTTTGATACTTTTTCTGACTGTAGTTTTGAATCTCGCGGAGACCAATATAGAATATCTCTCGCCGTCTTAATCGGCCTTGATAGCCTTGCGTTTTCTCTCCAACATAGAAAGGGGGCTGCATATAATCTCTTGCATTGAAACCCCAATCACCGGCCAGCTGGTGGTCGATGAAAAATGCAGCGCCCAGCTCTTTGGCTCCAGGACCATTGTCATCCGCCGGAAAAATGCGTTCTACGGCTGCTTCCGTAATCCTGTATTGTTCCTGGTTAAAGAACATTAACGCTTGGTTGTAGTTGTTTTCATTCTGCGCCGGCGCCGGCGCTGCAGGCGGAGTTTTCTGCTTGGGCAGAAGATAGCCGAGTACACCGCCCAGCACGACACCTCCCACGGCATAACCGGAGTTTCTCAGAAACTTCCGCCGTGACATCGTCTGCGAGCCGTCAGGCTTCGCTGGTTTCGTTTGTTGTTGGTCTTGTTCGCTCAAACTTTCAGCACCCCTACTCTTCATCATTTTGAATAATGGGTATTGTCCCCATCAAAATTTCATTCATACATTATTCTCCATCCGGGCATGATAAAATTACTACCGATATGGAGGCGAATGCTCATGAAACCATTTTGGAGCAGGTGGAAAGGTCCCCTCTTGGGTTCCGTACTGCTTCTTTCATTAACAGCCTGCTTGAATCAAACAGACAATCAACAAAATGCGCAGTCTACCCAGCCAGGTAACCCCGACACTGTTCACCTGCACAGTGCCGATGTGATTCCGAGCTATCATGGGCCGAAAACCGAAACGACCAACGTCCAAGGCAAAACCACTAGCGGTATGGGTATGTCCGTGTACAGCATGATCGGTTCATCCAGCCTGCATGAAGGCGGCGTCTCTTCCCATGTACAGTCAAGACTCGCAGGTCAAGGCATCGACGGAGTGAAGGCTTTTGTCTTGAATGACACGATTGTCCTGGCACGCGCAGAATCACAGGTTTCTTCCAACCACTATGACAGCATGCAGAAGAAGGTGTTAAGTCAGACGGAAGGAATGTCGGGCAAAGGTGAGCCGAACGAAGGTGTCATGGGAGTCAAGGCCGCGGACAACGATAATATGTCGCAAGCCAAAGAGCAAGTGAAGAATATGTTTAATGAGGAAGTGCAAATTCTGACGGTGACCAATCCGCAAGCACCTGCGCTGATAAACCGCATTGCCACGAAGCTGCATGATTCACCGCGCGATGAGTCGATAGCCAGGGATATTTCGGAGCTGCTTCGGATGGCTTCGGATAAAAAATAGCTAAAGGAGTTGATCATATGCCTCTAGGAAACATCGGCGTGACAGGACTGATTCTCATCTTGTTGATCGCCTTGATTATCTTCGGCCCTTCGAAGCTGCCTGAACTAGGACGGGCCTTCGGCCGAACGCTAAGCGAATTCAAGAACTCCACGCGGGAACTGGTTTCAGCGGAAGATATCCAAGACGGAGATAAATTGAAATGACCGAGCAGGTACAGGAGCAGGAGCTGCATCTATTAGAGCACTTAACGGAGCTCCGCAAGCGGATCCTCATTACATTGGGCACCTTCTTGGTGGCCCTTTGTGCCGCTTTTCTATATGTGGAACCGCTGTATGAAATGCTGACTCGCGACGTTGAAGGGCAGCTCCAAGTGCTGGGGCCGACGGATGTGATATGGGTATACTTCATGATTGCCGGCGTAATCGCCCTTGCGGTGACGATGCCGGTAGCCGGTTTTCAAGTATGGCAATTTGTCGTCCCCGGTCTGAGCACCGTGGAACGCCGGGCTTCCTTGGCGTATATCCCCGCAATTGGGGGGCTCTTTCTCGCAGGTCTGGCCTTTGGCTACTTTATCGTATACCCTATGGTCCTGTCCTTCCTGGATTCGCTCTCGAATCATTTCATTACGGCCTATACTGCCGAAAAATACTTCCGCTTCATGATCAATATGACCGTACCGTTCGGCGTTCTGTTTGAAATGCCGGTTGTCATCATGTTCTTAACGTCGATCGGCATTCTGAATCCGCTGCGCTTATCGAAGATGCGGAAAATTGCCTATTTGCTGCTGACGGTTGCAGCCGTCACCATAACGCCGCCGGATTTTGTGTCGGATATTCTCGTCATCGTGCCGCTGTTCCTCTTATATGAGATCAGCATCGGACTGTCTCGCATGGTGTACCACAAAAGGCTGAACAAGCTGGAGCTCATAAGCGAGTAACACCTTTATTATTGCAAAACAACAAAAAAGCTTGGAGATCTCCTATTGGGATCCCAAGCTTTTGTTGTTTGAAGCCAACATTGTTATTTCATGAACGTTAGAAAATGGTCGGAACCATTCCCCCATCCATACGAATGGGAGAGCCTCTAAACGCGGAAGCATAAGGACTGCATAAAAATGTTGCCAATCTGCCAATCTCAAAAGGCCTAATGAATCGTTGAATTTCAGATTGTGGCAGGTTTGCGGCCATGAATGCTTTCTCTTTTTCCGAAAAAGTCATATCTTCATTGGCGTATATCCCCTCGATAATATGCTGCACGTTCTCGGAGAGAGTCGGTCCCGGCATAATCGTATTGACGGTAACTTCGGTTCCTCTCGTTAATTTGGACAAGCTTTTGGCCAAGGATAACAGCATGGATTTTGTCATGCAGTACTGCGGCATTTGTCCGGAAGGCATCACGGCTTCTTCACTCGCCATAAAGATAATGCGGCCAAAATCGTTCTTCAGCATGCCTGGCAAATAAAATTGGGTTAATCCGTTTGCAGCAAGCACGTTGGTACGGAAGTATGTCTCCCATACTTCATCGTCAACGTCCTCGTACGACATGATTTCGTATATCCCCATATTGTTAACCAGAATATCAACATGAGGGTATTTTTCGAATAGAGCCTCTCGTTGACCGATATCCACCAAATCGGCGGTTGCCTTTTGCGGAGAGGTATTCGGAAATTTCGATTTTATTTCGTTTACGGTTCGTTCAACCTCTTCATCATTTCGTCCGTTAATGAGAACATGGACTCCCTCTCTGGCAAGTTCAATGGCAATCGCCTTGCCTATCCCTTTCGTAGAGCCTGTAACCAACGCTGTTTTATTGTTTAATTCCATATCCATAATATAAACATGTCTCCTTTGCGATCTGGATCATGATTATATTACCTTGAATGGATAGCCAGGTAACTAGCCTATGGCGCCAAAGTTCTTGCTTCTCGCGCCATTTGCAGCGCGCCAATTCGAAGGGGTATCGCCTTCCCACATGCGGAACGCGCGGTAGAATGAGTTCTGGTCTGCATAACCAATCAAAAACGCCACTTCTTTAAGATCGATAGAAGGGTCTGCCAAATACTCGATCGCCTGCTCGTGTCTGGCTTGTGTCAACAGCTGCTTGTAGCTCGTGTTTTCATCTGTCAGCTTGCGCTGAAGAGTACGGTCGCTCATTCCCATTTCTTTCGCGACAACGTGAATGTCGGGGCGCCCTCCCGTGAGGAAACGTTTCAAGATCCATTTGACCCTATCGGAAACGGAACGGCTGTTCCGCCGTTCTTCAAGCGATCGGTCCAGAGCGGGAGTCAGGATCTCCAGCAGTTCTTCATTGTAAGAGATAAAGGGACGGTCCAGATCTTGTCGAAGCAGCGAGAGCCGATTGCGTGCTGCGCCAAACCGGATTCGGCAACCAAAAAAAGCTTCAAGGGTCTCTACATCGCCCATAGGCTCGGAAAATTCCACGAGTCGTGCCCTCAACGGTTGACCTGTCCCCCGGCGTCCGAGCTCAAGCAGATATGCCAGCGTGATTCCGACCAGCATCGGCGGACCGGTCTGCAGGCTGTTCCCCCACTCCAGATCAATCGTGCAGAGCTCGCCCTGCTCGGTGATATGCAAACCTTCAGGCGGGCAAAGCTGTTTGTACCGGGACATTCGATATAAAGCCTCGCGATAGTCACGAGCGTGGTAAGTCGCTAAGACGGTTGGCGGGTACTTCGCCGTTTCAAAGACGGTTGCAAGCTCGACGATGCCCTTGGCCAGATCACCCACGAGATCGGAATACGCCTGCCAAATCGCGAAGTATTGGGCGGTGGTGACTTCCGCTCCAGCGATGATCGTAAGCGGCAAGCGCGCTTTGCGGGCCACGTCCTCAGCGGCAATCCCCATTTGTCTTAATCCTGTCCAAAATCCCGGAGGGAGTTTAATCCGGTCGGACACATGAGACTTCATATCTATAGAACTCCTATCCATCATCGGATAGCCAAGTCACTTTGCTGGACGGTCTTTAACCACTCCCTGGCCAACAACTGGTGTCCCGCTGCCGTAGGATGAACACCGTCCCATAACCAGTATTCCGCCGCAACGTTTTGGGCTGCCTGGTTGAATACTTCCTGCAAAGGAACAAAAAGCGTGTGATATTCCTCTGCCAGCTGCCGAACGATTGAACCGTATTCATCGATCTTGCTGCGCCATTGATCCCATCCATTCGCGGTAGCCGCCGTTTGCAAAACAAAAGGCTCGCACAGCACCAGGCCGGTTTCCGGTAGAACTTCCCTTGTTTCGCTCAACAGCTGGCGATAGATTCGTTCGAAACGGTCTGTTGCTCCTTCGGGCTGACCTTGAATGATACGGCCTGCATCGTTCACACCTGCCAGAATACTGATGAGATCAGGCTTCAAGCTAAAGGCATCTTCGTTCCATCTTGCATACAGATCCGATACGCGATTGCCGCTGACCCCTCGATTTATAAATAGCGGCTGGCTTTGGGCGAATTCCAATCCGAGCTGCGCAGCGATGAGATAGACGTAGCCATGTCCCAAAATATGATTAGGGTCCTTGTTTCTTCCCCAATTGCCGTCAGTTATCGAATCACCCTGAAATATAATGGTTTTTCTCTGGTTCTCCATAGTCGCTGTCTCCGATCTTAAATAATGAGATTGTTTAGCTATTGTACCTAAATTCCCTCTACCTTGACCAGTGTATCGAAAGCGAGTTCCAGGATTTAACAACTGGGATTGTATTTTTATACATTCTTGTTAGTTGTTTGAATAGCTCGCTAAAGAGAGCCCCAAGAGGTTTCGCTTCTCGACATCTCATTAAAAAGAAACTCCATTTATAATAGCAAATAAAGAAGTCGCCGATTCTGGCGACTTCTTTCGTAATATGATATAGGGATACAGGAATGACTATGGCAGCTGCCGGTATTCTTCCTCCAGAATCGACATTACAATCATATCATGGTATGCTCCGTCCCAATATAGCGAGTCTCGCAGGGTACCTTCCCGTACGAAACCAAGCTTCTCGTAGACATGAATGGCCCGGGGATTAAACGCATATACGCTTAACTCGATACGGTGCAGTCGTATACTTTCGAAACCATAACGCAGCATAAGCTTCAAGGCCTCCGTGCCGTATCCTTTATTGCTGTGCCGATCGGAGATCGATATGCGGATATTGCCGCTGCGATTATTGAGGTCGATTTCGTTCAGGACCACTTCTCCGATTAATTCGTCCGATTCCTTCTCCGCAATCATCATATCCAGGCGATCCTCATGGGCGTATCCGATGTTATGAATCCAAGCCGCAATCGAATCCTTGGTGAACGTCTGCTGTGTTCCGGTTAATCGGTTAGACTCCGCATCCTGCAATAATTCGAAGTATACATCAAATTCATCTTCCCTTACGGGACGGAGCACAATGCGGTCCCCTTCTATCCGTGTTTCAAGCCTTTTTTTCATTTCCCTAAGCCTCCAAGTTTTGTTCCACTTATTCGAGATATCCAAGCTAACTCTAAAGTACCATGGATTCGCCGATCTGTGCAGACGATAAAACACTTATAGTTAAACTATCCTGCCTCCAATTTCACAAAAGCGTTGAGATTGGACGGTTTATTGGTTTCCGAGAAGTTAGAACGATAACCGGTTCGATCTCAAGCGGTTCGGTTACAGTTTCATACCGACAGGCTACGTTACCATTACGATCAATCAGGAA
>Ga0209784_100599_pt1 | contig 11852 bp, 13 predicted proteins | sample AraplaCvi_mLB_r2_2_FD_184284 | JGI IMG/M metagenome (GOLD analysis project Ga0209784, IMG submission 184284) | Arabidopsis root microbial communities from North Carolina, USA - plate scrape CL_Cvi_mLB_r2 (SPAdes) (version 2) | ecosystem: Host-associated > Plants > Roots > Endosphere | place: USA...
ATCTCCCGCTTTAAAAGCGCTGTTGCCAGCGTCACGATCGTACGGTCACTCTCCTGCGAGACTTCACGATCCGCAAGGTTCCACCAATCGAAATCGCCTCCTGACCCGGATACGAAGCCGGATTGGAACGTCCCGCCCTTTGATACAACCGGTCCTGGGCTTACCGGAGTAGCGTTAGGTACAGCCTGGTAACCGAACCAGATTCCAACCCCGAACAAGAGCAGCAATACGGGAACACAGGTACCGATAGTTCGGTTCCAGTCCCTGCGGAATCGTTTCTTTTCAACAACCTGAAGACGTTCCTCCACGGCCTCCATCATGTCAATCCGGAAACGCTGGTTCTTAAATGGCGGATCAGCCAGCCTTCGATCCCAATCCGGTCTCCAATCATTCATCCTCGATCGCTCCTTTCCATGCGGCGGCCACCTTCTGTTTGGCCCTGTAAATTCTGGACTTTACCGTGCCTGGCGAAAGGCCTGTAATGGCGGATATTTCATCTATGGATAGCTGATGATGCAGACTAAGCACGAGCGGATCTCGAAATTTAGCTGGCAGCTTCAGTACCTGCTTCCACAATTCATCGGCCTCTGCCCGTTCCAAATATTCCGCTTCGGCTGAAGGCGAAATCGGGGGACGCATGGTCCCCTTCTGCCCGGTGCCGGGAGATTGCTCGCCCATCAGCACCACTCTGCGCAGGAACGCTCGCTTCAGATAGGAAAGCGCGGTGTTGCGCGTGATTTTCAAAAGCCAGGTCTTGACGGAAGCCTCCCCCCGAAAGGAAGCAAAATGTTGATAGGCTTTAATAAACACATCCTGCGCGACATCATCCGCCGTGTGCGTGTTTCTAGTTATGGCGAAAGCATAGTTCCAGACGTCCTCCCCGTAGGATTCCATAAGCATCCGAATGTCCGAAGCTTTCAGCTCCGCGGAATGCTGCATCTGCATTTCCTTCAAAGCAGTTCTCCCCCCTCACCAAAACAGACTCCGTACGGTCGATGAAAGTTCCCGAAATTATATAAATTTGCATAGGTTCATACATATTGGTGCATTGTAGTAATGCAGCTTTTTACAATGGATATATCATCACATGGAGGGATCATTTTGGCAAAGAGCAAACAACAACAGGAAGCGCATGGGATCGGGCAAGTCGAGCAGCAGCTCAATCATCAAATGGAGGCTGCCGAAGAAATTCAAGGAACGCCGAAATTGGACCGGGAAATCAAAAAAGCCGCTAACCGGCAGGCTGATCCATTGAAAGACCTTTCGGAATAAGGAGATTTGTCATGAATAAACAAAGAGCGATTGAAATTTCGGAATCGGCCATTATGAAACATGTAACTTATCAGGATACCCCCATCTATATCCAGCATGTGAATGAGGATGAAACCGTCCGGATCTATCCGTTCGGCAACTCGGAGCAGGAAATGACCGTCCCTTTATCCAGTCTCACGGAGCATCCGTAAGGTAGAAAACATACCCTCTATAGCCCCTTCAAACCTTCAATAAAAAAATCCCATCCAGATGCAGACGATGGGATTTTATTATTGCTCAAACGAAATATGATTCAAGTATTGCAAACTTTCCCTTTATTTCAATGATGCCGGCAACTTTACCCCGAGGAGCTTCCCCTCCGCTTGGATAATGATCATATCGTTCGTCTTTAGTGTTGACTCGTGTAAATCTTCACCCGTCTTGACTCTAAAGAGCGGTCGAGAGGTCAACATGTTAATCCCGAGTAGTGTGCCGTTACGCTGCGCCCGATATAATCCTTTCCCATACACATTTATCTGTGCAACAGGTGCATCGCCGTTCCAATCGACCTGTTGACCGCTCGCCAGCTTGATGCCTGCCAGTTCACCGGTCATTCGGTCTTTGAAAATCAACCGTTCCTGAACAAGTCCGATCAGCTCCCAGTTGTCCCCATAAGGGCGAGGAAAAGTTCGCAGAGGAATCTCGCCTTTTTTATAGGTGTCAAAATTGTATTCAGCTACGCTATTGCCCTGATCCATGTATAACTTCCCTTGGTTTATAAATAATCCGCCTCCGCTGTACTCATATGGCGGCTCCCCCGACATTCTCCATGTAAACTCTCGGCTGCTCTTTTTTACGCCGGTCTTAAGGTTAAACACATTTACGACCCATTTGCGGTCCGGAAGCGACTGATAATCAGTCAGCAGTGGAGAATAATAGTCAACCGAATACACGAGACCGTTTTTGATTTGAATCGCTTCTCCCTGACCAAAATGATCCCATAGCTTCTTGCCCGTCTTCTTATCATAGGCAGTCAGCTGGGTGGACGTAAGTGCTCCTTGCACATAGAACGTCCGAAGTATGACTCCATCCGCCTCCTGCAGGTAATCCGTGCCGTGTCCTTCTCCTGACGGCTCGTTCGTCTCCCACCGTAACTTTCCTGTGGCTGCATCAAACGCGAAGGTTCTGCTCCCTTTTATCGCATAGAGCGTATCAACAGTGGGTACCAGTACCTCCGTACGAAGCCGAGTATCCATGTAGATGGATGTATTCGACTGCCATTTCAATTTGCCTGTCTTTGCATTCAGCGCGTATGGCTTGAGATCCACCGACAGTCCATAAATAACGCCATTATTAAACACAACATAAGGCTTCAGATCCTTTCCGTAGCTCCACAACCGCTTGCCTGTCCTCGCATCCATGGCGATTAGCTTTTTCCCGGTGAATGCGAACACCTTCCCATCTTCAGCAATCGCCTGGCGACCTAAATAATTCTCGTCGTCCATATCCAGATAGTTGTCCACCATCACCGTCCAAGAAGGTTTTACTTCGGGAACTTCGAAGACTGATGAAGGATACCAGTTGCGTACCGAAACATCAGCAGTTTCTGCATTCGCCTGCGAAGGTGGTACGGCCAACACGCCATGAACAATAAGTAACCCTGCGGCAATACTTACAAGCAGTCGCCGACGTAGTTGATCCTTGAGGTTTTTACTTGAGCGTTTGCCATTGATATTAAGCATGTGTCTCCTCCCATTTGTATCGGTTTCTTATCACTTGACAATAAAAACGCTCAATAAGAGGAAAAAGTTACTAGTAGATTATATGTGATCTTAATTTTGGAGACGAGACGGCAATTTCAATACTAAAAAAGCTTGGGATCCCAAAATAGGCTCCCAAGCTCTTATGTGCCCCAAAAGGTCCATTGACCTGGGGCGCCCCCTGTCTGTCGTATGATAATACGTGTATGAATAAGAAGTTACGTGTCCTTCATTGGTACATGTTACCCTCAATCATTGTCCACTTCACTTGATACCTTTCATCCATCAGAACGAGATCCGCATCGTATCCGACCTCGATTTTTCCTTTGCGAGATAAACCTAGAATATGGGCAGGCGTTGTTGAAGCCATGCGCACGGCATCCTCCATCGAAATACCGTTGGCTTCGGTCAGACGCAACGCTTCATTCATAGTCACGGTGCTCGATGCTAAAGTGCCCTCCGCAAGCCTGGCAATCCCGTCGGAAACGGTGACGTGATGACCACCAAACATATAATTTCCATCACCTAATCCCATCGCCTGAAGCGCATCCGTAATAAGCACCATGCCTTCCGACCCTTTGAGACGATGCATTAATCTGACAATGGCCGGATGAAGATGGACCTGATCGACAATCGCTTGCAGGCTTACATGCGGTTCTTCGAACGCGGCTACAATCAGTCCGGGATCTCGATGGTGAATCGGTCTCATACCGTTAAAGCAATGGGTTACATGACTCGCTCCGGCTGTAAAAGCCAGCTTTGCTTCCTCGTAAGTAGCATCGGAATGAGCTACAGCAATCACGACACCCTGCTCTTTCAGAAAGGATATAAGCTCCAAGCCTCCAGGCAATTCCGGAGCGATCGTTACCATTTTAATCAGCGAACCCGCTTCCCGAATAATCAACTTCATTTCTTCCAGATTCGGGTGGCGAAGATATTTCTCGTTTTGCATCCCTTTACGTTTCGGATTCAAATAAGGGCCTTCCAAATGAATGCCGGCGATCCTTGCCCCTTGTTCTCGTCCGATGACAGCTTTTACGCTGCGGATCATATTGAGCAGATCCTCTATCGTTGAACTCACGGAAGTTGCCAGAAATGAGGTGCAGCCGGTTGCCGCACAAGCGCGTGACACTTCTTGAATGCTGTCCTCGGTTCCATCCATCATGTCATAGCCATTGGCCCCATGGATATGAACATCAATCATCCCCGGTATAAGCCACATTCCGTTTCCATCGATCCGTTCATCATCGCCTTCGATTTTTTCAATTTCTTGCGTTTGTTCTATTCTCTTCAACTTTTCGTTCGAAATCCAAACCGTTGCAGAAGAAAGGATTTGATGAGGCAGGTGGACTTTGACATTTTGAATGATTTTGTTGTTCATTATTTCTCAACTCCGTCCTGTGGGTTATGAGTCTGACATTCTATGAGCGTAATATTTTTCTGGTCTAATATTTCTTGTATGTCAACGGGGATTGATTGATCGGTTACAATAATATCCACATGATCAAAGTCCAGCTTGAACCTTGATTTCACCGTGAATTTGGTATGATCCGCAACAAGTATGACCTGATCCGAGCGCCAGGCCATCTCCCTCTTCACCCGGACATCGTCTTCATATGGATAATAGAGTCCGTCAGTCTGGATTGCCGTCGCACCAATGAACGCTTTGTCAGCGCGGATTTCACTGATTTTATCTATGACGGAAGGACCATACAATAATCGATTTTGGGTATGCAGATAACCGCCGAGCACGTAGATGCTCAGATCTTCTCGTTTGGAAAGTATCCCTACATTATCTATGGAGTGCGTAACCGCTGTTATCTGTTTCGCTTGAATATGCTCCGCAACAAATTGTACGGTCGTAGATACGTCCAAGAATACCGTTTCGTGGTCCCGAATCAGTTTAGCGGCATGCTTGCCGATCACGTTCTTGCCTGTGGGCTCATCAATAAGTCGTTCCTGATAAGAAGTCAGTTCCTTTTGCAGATCAGGCAAGGCTACCCCTCCGTGTGTTCGAACAACCACTCCTTCTTGAACTAATCTGACAATATCCCTGCGTGCGGTATCCCTCGACACTTGAAAAAACGAGCATATCTCGCCAACACTCATCGTTTTATGTTGTTTTAAATAATCCAGGATTTTTACGAGTCGTTCTTCTTGGAACACATCTCATCCCTCCACTTTTTAAGCATTTACATTATATTTATAAGTATATATAAGCATTTACAAATAAACAATAAGTATTTATAAGTTTATTCGTGTTATTATAAAAACGAAAAAACCACGATCATCGTGGTTTTTTTAGTAGACATATGTTAGCTCTTCGACATTTTCCGTTCCGGTAATCGTGATGTAAGTCAATACTCATAGCTTGGATGAAGATAGACTCCTTCTTGCACGGAAGCAGCATGCCCTTACCGTCGATGCACGGAACCCATTAATAAGTATATGACTGCTGGATTGTACCGATCCGTGCACTTAAATATTGATTTTCTTGATATCTCATATTTTCGAAAGCCTGCACAGCGGCATTGGCTACATCGATGTCTTGTGCGCTAGTTCCTCCGCTTACACCAATGCCGCCGACAACCCTGCCTTCGTGAACGAGCGGAATCCCCCCGCCAAGTATGACGACTCTACCCTGATTCGTTGTATTAATGCCAAATGTAGCTCCGCCCGGAAGCGCAGATTGCGCTAAATTCGCCGTCGGCATTTGCATCGCTACGCTGGTCCATGCTTTGCCAATGGCGATATCGATGCCTGCTATTCTCGCGTTATCCATCCGATGAAAAGCAATGAGGTTCCCTCCTTCATCGACGATCGCTACATCAGAATGAAGACCCATTTGTCGTGCTTGGTGTTCAGCAGTTTCCAATAACTTCTTAGCCGCAGTTAAAGTGAGTTTGTACACGGTAGCTCTCCTTTGCTTAAAAGAAATACTACATTATATTGCCATTGCCTATAAAGGTGAATTGCCCAATACCAGTACTTCCGGAATGCGCATGCTAATGAAATGTCTCGGACGCCCATTCAAAAAACTTTTCCTTCTCTTCAAATTGCGGATAATGGGCAGATTGATCAAACGCGATAAACTCCTTCTGATCAGCCTCAAGCTTATCGAAAAATTCTTTTGCGGCATGGGAGGACGTCATATAGTCATAATCGCCCATAATAAAATAGCACGGTATTTCAAGTTTCATTACAAGCGTTGTCAGCGGATGTTCTATAACTTCCTGCAACAAAACCTTTTGAGAAAAAGATATCCCGACGTTATATCGAATGACGTCCAATAAGTTATACTCGCTGCTTAATAGCATCCCCAGGCTATCGCCGTCGGGACTGTCAATAAGTCTTGAAGCTCCTCCGTATTGAATGACATAATTTCGTGGAGTGAACATTTCGCCCTTTTTGATTTTGTCGGTTAGTCCTTTCAGATATACGACGTCTTCCGCGTTGCCGGCCTGTTGAGCTTGGCTGATTAAGTAGGTCAAGCTGTCCATCTCGCTTGTTACGGTATCCCCCATCTGACCAATCCCCACGTAAGCCTCGTATTTTTCGGGTGCCTTTTGGTCCGCCTGTGCAGCAATGTACGTACCATATGAATGTCCCATGAGGATCACCTTTTCTTTGCCAAGACGTTCCGAAACATAATCCGTTATAGCCAATAAGTCATTTACCAGTACTTCCGATGAAAGATCAGCGTAATCCTCAAAAAAATGATAGGATTTTCCGCTTGCCCTTTGGTCGTAATGAACAACCGTGAATCGGGTTTCCAGTAAGTCTTGATAGGTATCGGCATATGTGATTTCCGGGGCTCCAGGTCCACCGTGTACGAACAGAATCACAGGATTGTCCTTGTCTTTGCCGCGTATCATCATTTCTTGCTTGCTTCCATTGATCTCTACTTGTTCTAATATGCTAATACTATTTTCGCCTTTGATGGACGATGTCCATGTTGGAAATATTAGGGCTGTTATGAGTAGCGCTATTAGTGTTACACCGATAATTTTTAATGTTTTCTTCAATTTTCTCATGGTCTTGGGACACCTTTCTGCTAAAAGTTTGAAGTAAATGCTGAAGATTCAATGTAGGATGTCATACATCTCATTGTATCTCAGGTTTGTTTACTCCAAATCCTTCCTGAGGCTGAATTGGATCTAGACCCTAGTCGAAGAAATCGGCGACATTAGAACAACGCTTATAACAAAAAAAAGCCGCGATGTCCGCGACTTATTTGGCACCATGCTGAGTTCCTCCCGTTTTGATAGAAGGCTGCGTGCTCCTGGTGCAATGCTATTCGACTAGTGTGACAATACTGAAGCCTGTGTTATGCATAGGCAAATGCCGGTCCCAACCGTTCGATTACTCGATCCAATTGTCCGGTTAAATAAGGCGAGACCTCACCCAGTCCGGCTAATGCTTCTAACAAGGGGAAGCTTTGCCCGCCCCAAGGGCCATGTGGATCATGGACCTGTCTGCCGATCCGCAAGCCATCCGCTTCGATGTAAATCTTCAATCGTTCCACACCTTCCACAAGCAGGTCGACCGGCAGCGCTTTGTTTCTGCGCCGGGACCATTCTGCCAAGAAGGACATCCCGCGCAGGATATCATATTCAAAAAAACGCGGAAAGCAAGGCTTCAGCCAATCCATATCCAGAACGCCGCCATGCTGTTTCGAACACACTAGACGATGCTCGATCAAATACCTGGCGCCTTCATCCAAGAAAGCGGCTTCCTGTTCGGTGAATTCACGGTCTGTATGCCATAAGACCGCTTCCAGCGGGGGAAGCGTTGAAATGATAGAGCTTTTTCTTGAATGAATGTAAGCTTCCGGCTCGCAGTTCAATCCGCCGTCGGGCAGCTGATGCTTTAAGAGCCATTCGCGAATCCAGGGCAGCTCCGTGTCCACATCACAGTCGTACGCTTTCAGAATCATATAGAATACGGCAAGTTCACAATGGCAGCAATCCATCTTCAATCGGTCACCATCGTTGATTGGCTCGTCATCGGCTGTAATGACGAAGGTCCGCCAAACCTGGGTTTCGAGTAGATGTTTAGCCCTGGCGATAACCGATTCCGGGATCAGTTTCACCTCTCCCATTTCATATAGAGCGGCCATATGCCACCAAGCGCCATCCCATTTATGGCGGCTGTTCTCGCCGCGAGCCGCCTCCCATTGCGAAGTAGATTCAAGGAATTGGATCGATTCTTCAATTGCCAAACGGATTCTCTGATTAGCTTCCATTCTACATCCCCTTCATGGACATTTTCCGGTTCACGCTTCCGTCATTCGGATTTCGATTTCCTTAATCACCCTGGCTGGATTGCCCCCAACGACCACGTTATCCGGTATGTCCTTGGTAACCACTGCCCCGGAAGCAATCACGACATTATTGCCTACCGTGATCCCTGGATTGATGGTTGAACGTCCTCCGACCCATACGTTGTTTCCGATGGTTACCGGCTTTCCATATTCCGGCCCTTTAATTCTCTCGAACGGGTCCACCGGATGCGTTGCCGTATACACATGAACGCCTGGGCCGAACATGCAGTTATCGCCGATTCGCACTTCACACACATCCAGGATGGTACAATCAAAATTGGCGAAGAAGTTCTCGCCTACGTGTATGTTGTAGCCATAGTCAAAACGGATGTTGGGCTCCATTCCTATGTGATCGCCTGTTGACCCCAGCAATTCTTTCAATATTTGAATTCGTTGTTGATCTTCCATCTCCGTAGTCTGGTTAAACTGCCGTGTCATTCGCCTTGCATATGCCCGGTCCCGCATTAGTTCAGGGTCGGAAGCGATATATAGTTCTCCGTCCAGCATCTTTTGTTTTTCTGTTTTCATCCTAATAATCCAATCCTCTCTCATCCTGAAGTCAAGTGTCTGTCCGACAAATTAGTTGTGTCATAACGTCCTGTCTAAAGCGGCATAGCTCTATGCCAATAAGACGCGCCCCACAGAAGGAAGTCAATTGATATATATCATTTCCCCTTCTCCACTAGCTCAAGCGAATAAGCAAGGCTTTCCAAGGTCCTGGCAATTAACCCGTACATATAGTCCTGATCCGGATGTTCTAGTAATATCATTTGAGGCATGTGCATTTCCGGAATATACTTCAGACACTCCTGCCGGATGATATTCACATCAGCCGGCTGCACCAGGCTCCCAGTCAAAGCAATCGTTTTTGGATTTAATATGGCGATCAGGCTTGCCACTGAATGCGCAGCCAGTACATGAAAAGTTTTCCGATCGTGCAGCTGTTGGAATTGAGCCTCTTGGGATATGCCTAACGGCAAAAAAGCAATTTCGCCCGCAAATCGTGTAAAGCCTCGATGAATACGCCCATCGACCATTATGCCTGCACCGGGTAAGCTGCCATCGATGAAAGTTGCAACGGCAACCGTCTGTTTCTCATCATACCCTTGTTTATGATAGAAGCCATATACGGTCAAGTTCATGTCATTTTCTAGAATGACCTCAACCTTATGCTTATTGCGAATGAACGCTTCCAAAGGAACGTTAATCAGCTCCGGAATATCACTGACATTGATGACTCCCTGGTCGACTGCACCGGGAACGCCGATCCCAACCGCTCGAATTTGAGGATATTGCAAGATAAGCCTCTCGATTACCCGATCGATAAAAGGGGGATCTATTCGATTATGTTCTTCATACCCTTGGTCTACAATCTCCCCGGCCATATTGGCGATTGCATATGTAAGAGAGCGGGAACCCGCTTCGGTTTTGACAACGGCAGCAACAATATATGAATGATGCATGTTATACTGGTACATTTTAGCGGGACGTCCGCCCTTCGAGTCATCCATAGCCACTTCCAACACTTCGCCGGCATCCAGCAACTCGTTAAGAATATGATTGCAAGTGGCGATGCTTAAGCTGGTAGCCTGCGCAACCATGGCCTTCGTAGCCGTTTTCATCGCCATGAGCGCCTGTCGAACTTTTTCCTGATTCATTTTTTTAACCAACATGGTGTTGTTTGTAATGGAGTTCATAACCAAAACCTCAAATCGTTTTTATAACTCTTATAATAAGTACTATATTATACCGTTAATAGTTTGTCTACCAGTTACCATTCAGTCCTCCATCCATAAAAATTAGGTAAAACAACGACGGCAATTGACAACACTTCGTGATCCTCTACCCCATCCTTCGTTCAAAAAAGAAAAGGCTGGTAAACGACTCTGCACCATGATTGCCAGAGTTGTACCCAGCCTCTTACTCGGGGCATCCACTTCCTATTTCAAGTGTCTGCTAGCCCGGCTAATGAACATTGCAATTTTCATTATTAGGATTATGTTGGAAAACTTCCTTTAAGATAGGAATCCCATAGGTTATGGATAAATTCAATCTGAATGTCGTTCTCCAGCGCCGTGGAAATCAGGCCCCAGTCGTCGGATACATAACCCGCCAGTTCAGCATTCCGGGTGATCCTGAACGTTTGCTTGAATGCATATTCCCGAATATCTAGGGTTGTCTGACTTTCAGACGGACTAAGTTCATGCAATTTCTCGTAACTTGAATTCCATGCCGAGACAAATTCATGCTTGTCCCTCGCATCTAATTCGGCATCCCAATCCACTTCTTTATCGAAGACATATTCAAAAAAGCTGCCTGCGCTGATCATCGAAAACATCTCGGCCGCTGTCATCAAGACTTCTCTCCTCCTTCTATGCTATGTGCCGATATACAGCTTCTCGCCTGAGAAAACAGCCGAATACCCTAACCTGTGCAGCTCGAAATACGGTGCGAACGGGTCGCCTTTTAGCCCGTAACGGTGCCACTGCAAATAGTAGGAGATCCAGTAATCGCAGGCAATCGAATAATAAGCCTCATCCAGAATCTCTATAGGCTCCTCTTCGTTTTTGTGCTCCATAATCACTTCGGACAGCGCCTCATAGACATCGGGATCATAGGATTCGCGAACGCTGTCTATTTTCCCTGGAGGAAGAAACTCGATTTTTTCGATTCCATCCAGGTAGGCGACCGCTTCCGCTGCACGTTCCCATTTCGCAAAAATATCCAGCAGCTGCTTTAACTCCCGAATAAACTGCTCGCCATAACCTCTCAATACGTCCTCGGATACCTCATCCCCTTTGCCGTTAAAATAGGCCGGCACTGTTCCTCCGGTAAAATCCTCCGGGTCCAGCATCTCGTAAATCCGGGAGATCCGCCGCAAGTAAGCATGTCCATCCTCAAGCGGCTCAAAAGTGGCCTCCACCCCTTTTCCACTAGGCATATACATTTGAAAATATCCATATAACGCTTCTTCTTCAATCACAGCCTCATCGGAATCTGCTTCTTCATCCATCAGGTTGAGCAGATACCGTGCATACGTCTGTTTATCCATATGTACCCTTCTCCTTCTCGCCGTTAAGCTAGTTATTAAGGTTCTGGTATCGAACGTTCAACGACCGAATGCTCCTTAGCTAAACACGTAAATATATTAACACACAAATCGCCTTCATTGGCTTCGCTTAACAATAAGCCATCACCTAAGACGGCTGTGTTGATAGGTTCGTCTCTCTTCTTTTCGTCCAAGGGTAAGCACTAGCATCGCAGGAACAAAAAAGTCGCCAGATTGGTATTATCCCCTTTTAGTAGACAAGTGAAAAAAGACATCTGTTAAGATGGACTTAATCTTGCCTAACGAAGGGGATTTTTTCATGGCTAAAAAAGGACAAACTTGCCGGCGGTACTCCTTGGAATTAAAATTGGAGGCGGCCCGGCTGGTCAACGAAGAACATATGAGTATACGTGAAGTAGCGAAACGTTTGGATATTCAAAATAAATCTCAAGTACAAGTATGGGCGGCG
>Ga0209784_100601_pt1 | contig 11729 bp, 18 predicted proteins | sample AraplaCvi_mLB_r2_2_FD_184284 | JGI IMG/M metagenome (GOLD analysis project Ga0209784, IMG submission 184284) | Arabidopsis root microbial communities from North Carolina, USA - plate scrape CL_Cvi_mLB_r2 (SPAdes) (version 2) | ecosystem: Host-associated > Plants > Roots > Endosphere | place: USA...
ACAGTTACTAGCTCCATCACCGATACAATGAACACCATTACTTCATAATTCCCAAAAACAGTTTGCAACACAGTACCCATCAGCGTACGATTATCCGACACTACTTCAACCATTTGTTCATCCATATAGTTGGTAATGTCGGGTGTAGGCGTTTCAGTTGGTTTTATTTCTTCATCCATCCGTACTACCTCCTTACCGCATTACTAATAAGTACAACCATCAAATAACAAGCAATACAACCGCCAAGGGTAGCACCATAAACCAAATAAATTTCGTCTACTGTCATTTTCTATCCCTCAACAATCTACATAGAAGCAAGACCACAATATTAGTGGCTAACAGTGTACTAACAAGCATGTCCCCGGCTGTAATTTGATGGGCAATTTCAAGTGTGAAATTATCGGTTTCCACAAGTTCAGATGTATATTGTTGTGGCATTTGTTCTTCTTGAATTGGTTGTAATTCAACTGGTGGCAATTCCGTTCCTGTTTCAGTACTAGGATTTGCTTTTTCTTCTGCTTCTGTTTCAGAACTAGGACTCATTTCCTCTTTTTGTGTGTTGGTAGTCTCCGTCTTTTCAGTAGCATCTTTTTGCGTTGTATTACTTTCCAATTCTCTCCCAACTTCTTCATTTTCCACCAAATTTCACCTCCAAAAGACATAAAAAAGCGCCTGTTCCGAATGAATTTCATACGAAACAGACGCTTTTTAGCATAGTTAACCCCAAATAGGCATATACAACCACACAAAAATATACTACAATTGCATGGTGGTTGCAGGCTTTGCTAAAAAGTTGCGTTTCGATATTCGTGGTATCGGACGTACCCGCTAAAATGTTGGTAGCATTTTAGTGGGCTGCAACTATTTTTATTTTATTTGCTTGTTTACAATTGCGATTTTAAACATATTCGTCGGAATTGTCTATAGCTATTTTACTAAATACTCTCAAATTAACCATGGAAAATAACCCATTTTGTATCAATAAATGCCTTTATATAGCTAAAAAACACGTAAGACACAATCTAGTAATAATTTTTTTAAAAACGAAAAAATTACTATTTTTGTATCTTGCGTGTTTCTTTTTGTCTAGATATTTTTATTTAACTTCCTCCCTCAACCAACTTACATTTATTACCTTTTCGTGATACCTAGACGGTGTCGTATTTTAAATAATTATATCTTATTAATAATCTGCACCGCCCCCAAATTTCAAAATCACCGTACGTTCTGCTGTATTTGAAATTCTTGTATTTAATTTAATACCGTTTGAACCTTTTTACCTTTTGAAGTTTTTCAAACTTTTTAACAAAAAACGCTCCTCAACTTTTTCATTAAAATTTACTTTTTAGAAAAAAATTAAATTTGATTTTTTCAAAATCAAAATTTATTTTAATTATTTTTAAAAAAATCTATTAACGCTAAATGCAATATATCTGATTGATCTATCTTTTCTGTTTTGCTGTAATCCTCCAACTTACTTGCTATGGTTTCATTAATAACAATTGTTTTCCGTCTCTTATCACCTTTTGGCAATGCCTTTACACGTTCATGCACTTGTTCAACCTCTTGCACTGTACCTCTCTTTAATCGCCATTCATGTAGCATTTCTGCAAGGTCGGCTATTTCATCCTGTGTGAACTGCGGGTGAACTACGGGTGAACTGCTGTTCACATCCGTATTACCACTATTCACATCTGTATTACCCTTATTCACCTTCGTATTACTCCGTATTACTTTAGGTGAACCCGATTTCACATAGTCGAAAATGCTTTTCTCTGTTGGTTCTTCGCCATCTCCTACATAGTGCCACCCTTGCGGAGCTTTATTACTGTAAGCATACCCAGCGTCTTTTAATGCTCGTAACAAAGGTTTTTGACTTATGCCATCTATTGCCTTTGCTACATTCTCGGCTTTATTACCCTCTCTAATCGCTTTTAAAATACTTCCAATCGTCGCCTTTTTATCTATCATCATACGCATTTCACCCTCATTTCACATAGACTCATACGTGTATTACCGCATGTGAACTCCATTTCACCTTATAAAAAAAGGGTAGCATAATGCCACCCTACTTTTTTTGTATTTTTTTACCTTTTCACAATTTATTGCTTCAAATCACAAGCTACTGTACAATTAGTGTGTGTATTTGTTATCACCAATAGCGATAACAAAGGGAATCTGTTATCAGTCATTGATAGCAGATTTTTTTTGTTGCTCTTCTGCTTGCATCCAATACATATCTAACAATTTCTCTTTATCTTTTACTTTGCTAGAATTTCTAACATGTTTACTATACTCATCTTGTTTGTCCAACCATTCCCCAAATGAAACAATTTGCTTATCTAAATAGCGCTGATTATCTATTTTTCGTTGATGCTTTTTCTGCATTTTATTTAAACCTTTTGTAACTGCTAAATCTATAAAAGTATCAAATCCTTCTGGGTTATACTCTTTTAACATAGCTAGAGTGATAGCAACTTGTTTATAAACCCATTCCTTTGATTCATCTAAAGTTTTCTCTGGTTTACGTTTACTAAGCGAGAGAGTTTTTGTATTATTTAAAAAATCTCGCCACCACCTTGCATGATTCTTTATATCATCTGCTAAACGTGACCTATTTGTATAACCTTTTTCTTTGTTTAAATTTTTTTTCACTACAGATGGTTTCAAAAATTTAATGTGACCATTTAAAAACGCTGTAATATGCGAACCTATCTCGCCATCATTTTGTAATAGATGCACAATAAAAGCATCTGCATATTCATACTTAAATCTCACTTCTGTTCGTACCCAAGTTTTATGTACAACCTCTATATTTTTAGATTGTCTCTCTAGTTTTTTGTCATAAACATTCAAAAAATAACGACTAGTTGATGAACCAAGATAAAAATTATTCATATGCACTTCATCCAATCCAGTGGCGATTTTCCCCCTCCTATGGTCTCCCCAATCTCTAAGTTTAGTTACGCATTGCTTGTTATAGACTGCATTACGAAACTGATCAACTGTGAAAATATTATTGAAATCATCTAGCGCAATATCCAATCGTGTATACACAGCATCAACATTTGCTAAAATCCCAAATAATGTTACAAAATCAAAACAACTCGCTATTTCAAAATGTCTACATGCTTGTCCGCTCATATTGAGAAACCAATTATCTGAACCATCATTGACATCATGGTAGTACATAACCTCGATTAGACCAATTTTATAAGTAATATCATAGCCAGCAAACTCATAACGAGCACCTTCTATCACCTCTAAAGTAGACAGGTCAGAAATGCCGATAAGATTAAATATTTTTTGCAAGTCACCTGCAAATCTGAAGCTGCAAGAAACCCAGTCTACACAAGCGCTCACAGAGTTTTTGCGTGTATTTGGTGCTGGGGTAGTACTATCCCCAGCACGTACATTTTTTTCTGTAGAATCTAGTATGTTTTTTTCCATAAATTCACCTACTTTTTTTCATTCTCCCCGCTAGACTCAAATTGCCGTTTGTGAGTCTAAGGTCAAAACCTTGGTATTACTGTATTCTCGTGTGTTCTCCCCCCCTCTACTATGACCCCATATTATAAGGCTTGGGGTCATACCCCTTAATCTTCATATCTTTGTTTCATTTTCATGTATCTAACTCCAAAATCTAAAAACGCCAACAATACAAAAGCGATAGCACAAAATACTACAAACATTTCCCCACTCCCTCTAAAAAATCATTTTTCATCAAAGTTCCCAAATAAAATTTCAATTTGTATATTTCTCATTTCTTCATTGGTCAACACATGGTTTGCGTAATAAGTTATAGCTTTCTTAATCAAATCTGTATGAGTAATTTTTTTACTATCTTCCACTTTCCCTTTTTCTTGCATGGCATCCAAATAAGCAAGCGATACTTTGTCCATTCGATAAGTACGTGATACTTTTTCATTAATGTTAGTCATTATTAATAACCTCCAAAACCCAAGATAAATCACTCTTAGCTATAAGTGTAGTATCGAAACTATCATTAAACGAATACCACGTAAAAACTCTAACAAAAGCCTCTCTAACAACAATAACATCAACAGTACTATCACTATTTTTAGTAACTTTAATACCTTTAAAAGACATCTTCAAATCCATTTCATCTGTAATAACATCAACAAATTTTTGACTAGTAAGATTTAATAGATAATCAAAATCAATTTGTTCATTTGCATCCCAAATCATATCTGCCATAATTAACACATCCTTATTTTACTAATTAAGTTAATCATAACTTAATAATTACACTTTGTAAATACATTTATGCAAATACATTACGTAAATATTTAGATGTGAATATATCATATAAAAAATGAGTAGCTACACACTACTCACAAACCAAAAAACTATATAAGCTAGCGCGCCCGCAAATATCAAATTTAGCGATAGAGTAGACAATAAACTTTTCAAAATTCTTTTGAGTTTTGGCGGCGCTGGTATGCTATTTACGATAGAGTTTATAAATTCTCTCCTAGCTGCCTTTTTCAATTGGCGCACCTTTCTCGCTTTCATACTCATGCCACCAACAACTCCTTACACCGCAAATGCAAATCCTTCATAATCTGCAACATTTCAACGTCCGTTTCATCTTTTAATCCAATATCATCTAATTTGACTGTATAGCTCCTTAAAATTTCACTTAATAATTCCAAATCCGTTTTGTTAAAATGCACCTCATTAGCTTCATTTTGGCTCTCTAGGGCTTTTTTAACAGAACCTAATATGTAATCATAACTTTTATATAAATCATCTCTACGAGCCTTATAGCGCACTTTAAATAGATTCCTATACGACTTACGCATGATAGATAAATTTAAAGTTAACGTAGCACTTTCCTTTTGATTGATTAATAGAATCATAAACGTATCCTCCTAACATCCTCTATAAAGTCCAATAGTTTCTTTTTCTCACGATCTGTCATTTCGTATTCTCTAATTAAATAAAACGATTTACGTCCGACTCTAACACGTCTTTTTTGCCCAAACTCTTCACGTCTACGCCAATGCATTAATGTTGCTGGAAACAGTAAAAAACCATTCGCATGGGCATATTCTTCAAACATATCAAGGCTGTTATAAAAATCAAAAGTCTGCATTTTTTTAATAAACCCAATAAAACTTTGATTATCATTGCGAATCGAATTCGGGTAAAGCTTCGCTAATCCTCTCGGGTCTTTGTCCTTGAAATTCGGTGGCACAATACTCAGTTCAATCACACTAATAGCCTCCTCGCTGATATACCCATTTTTTTATTATGAATTGAGTCGAGTTTGTCCCAAAACTCATCCGCCTGTCTCTCATTATTAGGAAGTGGAAAACCACGCACAAAAGCGTATGTATCATAAAGTCCAAGCTTATATATACGTTTCGCTTTCCATATTGGTATAAATGCTTTTCTTAAAAACTCTTTGGTCGTGAAATCAGTAAAATAAAAATGGTATCCCGCATTGTCTTTCCGCATAGTAACAACAACTTCGATAATATCCCTTATACGACTATCCACATTACCAACATTAGGTGTTGCATAGATTTGTATACTTCTTAATTTCCTTGTATACATAGCAACTTCTGTCGCTATTCCTTGTCCAAACTTGCTCCAAGCACGATTGTTAAAAACAACTTGCGCTTCATCCCAACAAATAATGCTCGTGTCAGCTTCGGCTACTTTATACCAATCCGTATAATCTAACATTGTTGTACTATCTTTCAAATCATAGTTAGAAAACAACTCTACCTTTGCGCCCGCAAGCGTCGCCTGTTCTTTTAACCAAGTTGCAAAAAGAGACATCGCAAAAGTCTTACCTGCCCCTAGTCCACCTTGAAATAAAATGTGATGCATCTAATCCCTCCCTGTGTTGACTTGTTTTCCCGATGGAGCAAATACGACTGGTTTTGGTGGTTTTGGAATCAACTCTTCTATTGTGTCTAAATAAAACGCCGGATTCGCTACAGCTGTTTTATAATCCGTCATGATAGCTTTCACAAGCTTTTCATATGGATTTCCGTTAGGATGAATCGCCTTATTTTCTCCTAGCTGTCCAAGAAAAATAATCGCTCTTAATTGCTCTTGACTAATGTTTTGTGCAAGTCCTTTCATCAATTCAAGAACTTGCTTTACATCACTAACACTCTGTACCTGTGGGAAAAGGTTATCCCCGAGAATACTTTGTACTGTATCCGCACTTTTAAGCGTCTTTTGCTGTTGTGTTTCCATCCTCTGTCACCTCACTTTTCCCAAAATAATTCAAGAAACTTTGCACCATATCTTTTATCAGTGGTCTTATAAACAAATCAACCGACCACATTACTAAAATTAGAGCAGTTATCCATACAGCATCTAAATTTATTTTTTCAACTGGCATAGCTCCCATCATTGCTGGTCCAATTTTTTGCATTGCTTTCAACACCACAATCGAACTTCCAAAAGATGCACCAATTGCAACAGTTAAACATACAGCCCCCATAATTCCGTACATAGTTGTTTTTTTCATTTCTTTCATCCTCCTAGAACGCCGCCGCAATGATTGCTACAAATAGCAATGCCGCGAGCGCCCAAAACTTCATGTCTAAGTTAGGATTTTCTTTAGGTTCCGGCTTATAATTCGTGATATTTTGCAAGACAATACTTTGCTCTAGCTTCGCTAATGTTTCGATATGTTGAATTGCTACCGCAGGCGCTTGATACATGTAAACACGACCTTCTGAACTTGTAGCGACATTACACATTTTCTTAGGTACTACAGCACGACCCGCCACTATTACAGACTCGTCATTCACTTCCGTAACATAGTGAATATCACAACTAAGATTTTCTTCATTCCATATGATTAATCGGTCATCTAAATCTAAGAAATTTTCCTCTTCTTTTTTGTTTCTAAACGCCATGATTCATAGCCCCTTTACGTCCCATTTTTCGCCCTTTACGTTCTGTTTTAACGCCATTACGCTTATATAGCTTATAACCTACCCATACAGTCGTTAACACGCCCATTGAAGCCGATAAAGCTACAAAAAACATATAAAACATTGCAAGTACTAACGTTTCCCCGAATTGGTCTGTCATCTAAATTACCTCCTTAAAATTTCATCCACTAGCACGCCTATTAATATCCCGATAATCGCAAAAGTAATAGCAATTACCCAACTTTCCATTCGACCACCTCGTTTTTTTAGCCCTGGCATATTTTACGGCCAACTTTTACAACCTTTAAAAACCCTTATATATCAACGTTTCTTAACTTCTATTTTTCAACTAAAAAGATACAAGACCTCGCCTTTTTGGAAAAAGGCAATCCCAAAAACTTTTATAATTAACCCCCAACCCCCAAATTGGGGGCTTCCTCCAGCCGGAGGGCTAAGCCTTTCAACGTGGAAGTTGAAAGGGCATGCAAGAGGATGTAAAGAATGTTCTGCCGACAAGTCATTTAGGCTCCTTATCCTCACTCCTTGCAGTCGCTCCGGTACCGCCTAAATGGCTTGCAACAGCCATGTTGTGTTTCTCTCTAACCCAGTAAGACACTGTTTTTTCTATCAAGAAGATTGAAAAGCTCACCCATGTTAAAAACATTAAAATAAAGAATAAAACTATAGCCGTTACATCCATTGCATACCCCTCCATTTATTAAAAATCATGCAAAAACCTCAGCTGCAGCTCCAGGTTTTCGTCAGATATTTACCACATAATAAGATTCTTGCATTCCGGAAGATCCTGGCGTCAGATTTTTACCACCATTGAACCCCGGATTTAACAGCAAAGTACAACCTCATAAGCACTCTGAACATAACAAGGGATGCTAACAGCACCACCACAAGTAATAAAGAAGAGAGTACCAACTGCCACGAGTATGGTAAATCTCTGAAAATAGACATATAACTACTGAAATCTAAACCCTGTCGAGTGATTAAATTCGCACTTTGTAGCTTCTCTCTAGCTAAGTCGAGGAAGCTCATAGGCACTCTAAATATCTTGTCTACAAACGTTTTTATCGCTTCAAATACACCCATTAGTTAATCCCCCGTCCCTCTCAGTGAGCCGAATATACGAATAACCCCAAACGCTCCGGCTATCCAAATAGCAAACATCAAGATATAAGCAATTACATCTAGCTGAAGCACATTCAAGCTACTGGCAACACGTCCCATCATGGAACTATATCCATGTCCTGAAGATACTGAAGGCGTAAAAAAAATACTTTGGAAAGTATTCGTTAACCCTACAACAAACGACCAAATCAGCTTTGCTACTTCCCACAAAATCAGGAATAATTTAGCCGCACAAACACCAATCATATACAGCAAATAAAGTAATCCTTTTATCAACTCGTATATGACCGTAAAAAACGATACAAGCACATCTATGAGCGCTTGAAAAAGCTTCGATAGCAATCGCCCTAACCACTTGAAACAATCAAATAGAAAGTCCATAAGTGATTGAAAACCATCTTTTATAAGTCCGCCTAACTTCATTAGAAAGTCGATTAAAAATTGGAACAGCTTACTAAAAAGATTACCTATCATCTATTCACCCCGTTCTACGGGATTTTTTATTCCCACCAATAGAGTTGCGAACCAAATAAATAATTTGATCCGCAAAAACAAATGCCGAAACAATAAACACTAGTGGTGCTAGATATGGGAATATTTTAGTAAACACTTCACTAAACACCACATCTATCATTCTTCTATTCTCCTTCTTGTATATACGTTTACATCTTTCCTATTGCTCTTAAACGCATTACGTATCATTTTCACGAATTTAGGAACTAATTCAAACGCTAAAGCTAGCAATATAAAACCACCTATTAGAAGCAACAGCGCCATAACAACAACCAATAGATTTTCTGGATTGATGATTTTCCCTATAGCTTCACCACCTACAACATCGCCAATCCCACCACCTGTACCAGAACCACCGGGCTTCGAAGGGACTCCTTCATTCCCATCCTCGTCAATTGGTATAAGTTGTACGTCTGGCAAACCAATCAAATCAAATTTCATTTTGTCTTTAGGTATGGTTATCTTTTTGTCAGATGCCGGAACTATAGCAAATTGTTCGCCGCCCACTAACACTTTAATTTTTCCGTTTGTAGGGCTTGTCCATGTGATTACATAATCACCATTTTCATCTTTCTCCGTCCCGCCACCATTAACACTTAATTTTTTAGTTCTTATCGTTATTGTCTTTCCATCCGTTTCATTGCCGGACTTGTCAACAGTCGTTATTTTGTACTTGTATTCGGTATTAGGTTTAACGGTTAAATCCTTGAATGTTGTGCCGTTCGTTTCAAAAATAGGCTCGTATGTACTCGCTGATCTAAAGAAACGAGCAATCAACCCATCATCATCTTTTTGCCTGTATATACGGGCTACTTTTAGACTTTTGTAGTCTGGCATTTTCCAATTAAGGTCTACATCTTGCGCCGTTGCTGTAGCACTCAAATTACTAACTTCTTTGTCACCTTCTAAGGTTGTAAACTTAACAGTCTCTTTATCCGTAAATGTATTACCAAACTTCCCGTTAAGTTGATATACATAATCTGTTTCAGGCTTTAATCCCGATATCGTATAAGAGGTATCAATATCCGTTCTTACCTTCACTTGCCCTATATGACCGCCTTTGCTGTCATAGACATATATATAGTCAGGTACAGAATTCAAACCTTTAGATTTAAACACTACTGTTGCTGAATTATGTGTTATATCAACAACCTTGAAATCCTTAGCAGACAATATTGGTATGGCACTTGTTTTAATATCAGCCTTGTATGAAGGTGCTACTCCAAACTTATATACCGCAAGAAGTTCGATACTATATTTCGTGTCACTTTTAAGATTACTCATTACATAACTACTATTAGTTGTTTCCTCAACCTTTTGACCATTCACATAAACATGGGTGGCTATAGCGTCTTTTGGTTTAGTCCACGATAAATTTATTTGATTATGTGTAACAGTCCAATCCACTTTACTGATAGGCTCATAAACAAGTTGGCTTTGTACAAGAAAATCTATTTCACTGACATAAACTGAATAACCATACATATCGCACTTTCTGATTTTTATAGATTGAACACCTTTCACATCAACATCCATCCATCCACCGTCTGCGAGCGCTGATATTTCCTTTATCTGTTTTTTATTCTCATCATAAAATACAAAACAAGCATTAACTGACCCACTCATACCTTGTTGATACGCTCTATAAATCTTCACAACATCCTCTGGCTTATCAAATTCAAAAGTAGGAGAATTGTATCTCAAATCTATATAGGTTGAAGTTTTACCATCCGTAAGTGTAGTAGAACCATTTATTTGTCTGTTATTAAAGTAACCACCCTCAGCACCAAACGCCGTTGGTATTTGTATAAACAACGTAACTACTAATAAGGCAAGCAACACCTTAACATTTGTTTTTAACACTCAATTCAATACCTCCCTCCTTTATGGAATAGGATGCTTTATTTTCCCATCCGGTCCATCGGGTCGTTTTATAGTCCCTTCCGGATTTTTCGGTCTTTCTATTTTCGCATCCTCCCCACTCGGTTTTGGTCTTCCTTCAGTCGGCTTACTATTATTGCCACCCGGATGTGGTAAGACCTCCATTTCCTTTGGTTTTGGTGCTGTACTACCATCCTTAGGCAATGTAGTCATGGGGTCGACTATGTTAAACCCCCCTGTTGGGTCTTCTCTAACAGGTAGTTCAGGAGCATTATTCTTTATATCTGTAGCATCAAAAGGAGTGTCTCCCATACCGTCTTGACCTGTCGGCTTCGTTGGATTCCTTTCATCTACATCATTTAAAACATCAAATATATTAGGCATTGAGGGTCTATCTAATTCCGGAATTGGCGGCGCTTCTACGTCTCCGACTGCAAAACTTGCAACGTCGTAGAGTGTACCCAGGTATTCTTTCCAACCCGGGCACTCGAAAATTTCACATAATTCACCGCACGCGCCGCCTTCATCTTTGCTACCTTCTCCACCGTCCTCGGTGCTGCCATCTTCCGGCGTACTGGTGGCTCCACCTCTTTCACACTGTGTTGTCACAGCTTTATTTTCAATCGTGTCACCTATTCCACAACTCCCAAAATCCTCTTGATCTTGAAGCACACTATATTGCTCTCTAGGTGGCACGCCTGTAGCTTCGTCATCCTCAGCCGTTTTCGGTGGCTCTGACGGCGCTTTACAGTACCATTTGTCGGTATACATACATTCAGACATATCGACGCAATGAGGACCTGGCATTGCACCACTCGTATGTTTATCAGCCCATTTTATTTCCCACGAGGTGACGCCATTGCGATTATGTAAATCACATTGTTGTTTCTCATTGAGATACACAGGTGTTTCTTTTGGATTTTCAACAGGTGGCTTAGTTCCTCCACCCGTACTACCGCCATTGTAATCTTGACCGTCTTTCACCATATTGTTTGGTTCATCAACCTCCGGGATTGGATGAGTTTTATTAATAACTGGCGGTGGTGGTGACGGTTTAGCTTCGGACACTGCCGGACACCCTTTCGTTGTCACATCACTAGAAACAACTTGAACACGTACATACCCGACTAATTTTGTCCCCGCTGAATCGCTGTAAGCTCTCGTTAGATAGTAGCCCGGGCAATTGTAAGCAAAGCCTGTTATTTTGTCGCCTTTTACTTGCGCTACTTGTACAGCTGTTTTTTGGTCTTTACTTGTGTACTTTGCATG
>Ga0209784_100607_pt1 | contig 11531 bp, 9 predicted proteins | sample AraplaCvi_mLB_r2_2_FD_184284 | JGI IMG/M metagenome (GOLD analysis project Ga0209784, IMG submission 184284) | Arabidopsis root microbial communities from North Carolina, USA - plate scrape CL_Cvi_mLB_r2 (SPAdes) (version 2) | ecosystem: Host-associated > Plants > Roots > Endosphere | place: USA...
TCCTTTATAGAGCAATTAATCAATAAAGAATGGCTTAGCATTTAAAAAATAGCAAACTAGTCGTGTTACCTAGTTTGCTATTTTTCTCTTTAAAATAAAAGGTTATTGATTGGGACGCTCCAAGAAAGCGCCTAGCCGCAACGGAAATCAACCTTATGTTTTGTTGATGAACAAACAGATCACAAGATTAGTAGTAACTTTTGAAGCTCATCTTATATTTACTATTTTTAAAAGAACGTAAATGTGCAATTGTGGTATAATCTCAGTATTAAAAAGTAAAAGGATGTTTTTTAATGAAAATAGGCATTGTGGGGAATTACGGCAATGATAATAATGGTGATGAATCAATATTATACGGCATTCTTCAACAAGTAAAACAAACATTTTCGGTAACTAATGATGACATTACCGTTTTTAGTAATAACACACAACAAACATCCGAACGTTATGGGGTACATAGCTATCCATTGTATTACAGGAAGAGTAATTTATTTAAAACGTTTATCCATACTTATAAAAATAATAAACAATATGTTTCAACATTTGACCTCCTCATCATTGGTGGTGGTGGTATTTTAATGGATTTTTATAAACGTGAGGCTCACCTGTATGGAGCGTATGCAATGATGGCAAAGCAAAGTAATGTTCCCTACATTATTTACGGATGTGGCGCTGGACCACTTGATACGATTTCTGGGAAAATTAGTATTCGCGCAATGTGTCGTTATGCAGCAAATATCTCTGTACGTGATCCCCAGTCTAAAAAGCTTTTGCAAAGTATTGGGGTGAAAAAGCCAATAGATATTATTGGTGATCCTGCATTTACATTAAAAGGTGATCGTCAACATTACGCCGAAAAGCCAATTAAAATAGGTGTATCAGCGGTTCCGTACTATAATGCAAACTATTGGCCAGAAGGAAATGTTGAAAAATATGATGCGTACGTTACAGGAATGGCGAAAAATTTAGATCATGTAATTTCTGAGCATAATGTCGAAATTACATTCTTTGCCACAAAATACCCGCAGGACGTCACTGTGACGAAGGATATTCAGAAAAAAATGCAACAACGTGCACACACAAAAATTATTGATGAAAATTTGGTGCCGGAGCGATTACTTGATGTAACGGAGGAACAGGATATTATTATCGGTACACGTTTGCACTCGCTTATTTTGGCAACGGATTCAGAAACTCCGATTATTGCGATATCCTATCATACAAAAGTACAAGATTTTATGTCCTTTGTAGGCGCATCAGATCGTTGCTTACAAATGCAGGATATAGAGGATGATGTGAAGGCTCTATCCACATTAGTAGGCAAACTAAGTAGTAATTGGGACCAGTCGATTGCGGAGACGAAACAAATTGCTACCCACATTCATAAAGAGGCCATGCGTGGTCAGGAATTAATGAAAAAGGCAGTGACACGTCTATGAAAAAAATACTCGTCATTAGTAATATGTATCCAACATCTGATCATTTATCATTCGGTATTTTTGTGAAAAACCAAGTCACTGCTCTTGAAAAGGCAGGACTAGACGTAGATATATCTGTAAATACTAATCCGGCAACTGGTAAGAAGAACACCATTATGAAATATACAAAATGGGGTTTATCGACATTGATGAAAGGCTTAAAAAACAGAAAGTCTATTGATGTCACACATGCACATTATGTGTTTCCATCTGGTATGCTGTCGCTCCTATTAAAGAAAATGTTTGGTATACCATTTATCGTTACAGCTCATGGTGGAGATATTGAGCGCATGGCGAAAAAGAACGCAAGAATTCGTAATTGGACAGAGAGTATTTTACGTGAAAGTGAACATATTATCGCAGTAGGTCCTGTCTTAGCTCAACAAATTGAACAAGATTTTGGGATTGAAAAAGGTAAAATCTCTGTCGTTAGCATGGGTGTGAATCGTGAGGTTTTCACAAAAGGCAATCAAGTAGCAGTGTGCAAAGAATTGCAATTAGCTACTGAGCCATTCAGATTTTTATTTGTAGGAAATGTTATAAAACAAAAAGGCGTTGAAGAGCTGTTACAGGCTTTCCAAATGCTAAAAACAAAAGTATCTCGGCCTTTAGAGTTAAATATTGTAGGTTCTAGAAGAGATCAGGCATTTTTCCAATCCTTGCAACCATTGATCAGTGAAGACGTCAAATTTATAGATCCACTAAAACAACAAGAACTAGTAAAGTGGTTCCAAGCAAGTGATGTCTTTGTATTACCATCCCATTTAGAAGGTTTTGGATTAGTGGCATTAGAGGCATTAGCGACAGATACACCTGTTATTGCTTCAAAAGTAGGCGGACTTGTATCTTTGCTTGGAGAGGGCGCAGGGCATTTAGTGGAGCCCGAAAATGCGATGGTTTTATCTGAGGAGATGCTGCGTGCCGTGAACACGCCAAAAGAACAATATATGAATCGTGAAGCGGTCGACGAAGTATTAGCCCTTCACGATGAAAAAAATATAACAGCTCGCTGTATAGAGATTTATAAGTCGGCCATTGAAGGTGGGGATGGCCTATGAATAAGTTTATAAAAATAGTTGGGGCAGTTGCGATTATTAATGTCGTGGCCCGTATATTTGGATTTTTACGTGAAATGATTATCGGATATTACTATGGAAGTACCTATATTGCTGATAGTATTTTCACAGCTTACACAATTCCAAACTTTTTATATCTAGTCGTAGGTGGTGCATTTACTACTGCTGTTATCTCAATTTATAATCGGGAAACAACGGATCGTGCGCTATTTGTTAAACAGTCCTTCACTATTGTCTTGTTAACGGTTTCAATAATGACAATTCTAATGTTAGCGTTCACTAATCCAATTATGGAGATGTTTAACCAAAGTAAAGATAAAAAGGCATTTAGTCAAAGTGAGTTAGATTTAGCTAAAAATCTATATTATTGGATGATGCCTTCGTCAATTTTACTCGTATTGTCCTCATGGTATAGTGGATTGCTAAACGCAAATCATAAATTCCATTTGTCTAGCTTTGCTATTTTAATTTATAATGCAATCTTTTTAGTGATTGCTGTAGGTTTATCCCTTTTTATCGGTCCAATTGGATACGGTATTAGTGCATTAGTCAGTGCAGCAATAATGGTATATTTCCTGATTATTGGATATCGTAAATTGGATTCATTTAAGGTTGGTTTTTCATTTGAACGAAATATTGCATCAAAACAATTGTGGATAATGACGTTACCGATTATGCTTGGTGGGGCAACCATTCAAATTTATGCATTATTACAGCGTGTTTTTGCAGGAATGTTATCTGAAGGGGCAGTAGCTGCTGTAAACTATGCATCAAGACTTATGCAATTCCCGCAAGCAATTTTAATTACAGCAGTAACGACAGTTATCTTTCCAATTTTGAGTCAAAAAGAAGCAGAGAATGACCTTGCTTCCATTAAAAGCTTATACTCAAAAGGGCTACATTATCTATTGTTGTTACTTTATCCTGTAACAGTCTACTCATATTTTTATGCAGAGAATCTCGTGCAGGTTGTTTATGAACGTGGTAATTTTGATGCAATTTCAACTGCAATTACTACACCAGTACTGGCAATCTTCTGTTTATCGATGTATTTTTTAGCTGCAAACGGGTATATAACGCGCTTTTATTATGCAAAGGGTGACTCAATGGCACCTGTTATCTTCAGCCTAATAAATGTATTTGTTATTAACATTGCCGTTATTAAGTTGCTTGTCGATAAATATGGAGCAGAAGCGATTGCATGGGGTACATTAGTGAGTTCAGTAACAAACTTTATTATGCTAATTATTTATGCAGCCTATAAATATGACTTGAAAATGGGGATCTTTAGCAAAGAGCTGCAATTTTTCAGATCAGTTCCGCCAATGATTATTATCACGATTGTTTTGTATTTTTCAAGCAAGTTTTTAGTATTCAACAACATATGGCTAACTTTCATTGTAGGCCTTGTTATTTTTAGTGCAGTAGTTGTTGGCTCGTACTTATTATTTGGCGTGAAAGAAGTAAAAGAATTTAGTGATAAACTAAAACGGAAATTTTTAAAATAATAGGGAAAAGTGGGTATCTTGGAAAGCACGGGATACCCACTTTTTTATTTCAGGTGTGTTGATATGCTTATTGTTGTTCGAATAAAGGGAATTTACTAAGGTGCGCCCATAGGAAAAGCGAGTAGCCTGTAGTGGATAGCGGTGTCCTTTGTGGGAAAAACTTTATTAAAACAGTTGAAAGGAATAAAACTCGATTGGGCACTATAAGCACTATCTGCAAAAAACTTGTTATATTTATAATATTTTATAGTGAAAAAATAGGAGCTGTATTATAATTAGTTTTATTAATAGTGGTATTATTTATGAACATATGGATAAATTGGCATTATTTCAGTAATGTCTAAAGGACTATGACTACTACAAATTAGATAAGGTGGGAAGTATGGCAAGAGGTAGGAAGGTTAATTCAAATGGTGAACGAAGTAAACAATTATTGCTTGAAAAGGCTTTAGCGTTATTTTCTGAAAAAGGGTATCATGATACAAAGATTAGTGACATTGTCAAAGCCGCGAATGTAACACAGCCAACTTTTTATTTATATTTTGAAAGTAAGGATGCTCTCTACACCGATCTGAATAAACGATTTCAGCAAGGGTTTGATGAAATTATGGGTAAACAATTAGAAGAAGGCGAAGAGGGATTAGAAGGCTTTGTTACAGAGCTAAAGCAAAAAATACAAATGTTATTCGTTTACATAATTGATAACCCTAAATTAACAAAAATTGGATTATTTGAATCTAAGCAGTCACTTGTAGTTAAATCTCGACTTACACAGCAATTTACTCACCTTATACATCGTTATGATTGTGCCCATATATTACAATCATATTGTGCAGACATAAACATAGTTGTAGATAGTTTTGTAGGATCCTTAGAGCGTTTAATATTAACAAATTTACTTGAACAAAAAAAACAGCCATGCGAGTTAGCAAGCGACTTAGTTCATTTATACTTTTTAAGAGAAGTAAATACAAATATTTGTCAAATTGAATGAGGCTGAGACATAAAGCCGAATAATTAACAAAACACGATAAACAGAAAAACCGAACTATTCCGAAACACTTCATGAGAGTTTCATTGGATAGTTCGGTATTTTTGTTGGCCAAAACACATTTGTCTTAGCCTTATTTTTTAACTGTAATATGAAGATAAACGCCTTTTTGAAGCTTATTGCCTGTTTCTTTTTGAATAGATGGATGAACGAGTAGCATATACTCTTGTCCGCTGTTTAATGGTTTTGATGGAGTAACAAGTAATGAATGACCATCAACTTTTGTAGTAACGGGTACTTCGTTACCGCCTAAAGTAACGAGTTGTACACTGCCTTCAGCAATTTGCGAAGCGAGTGCTTGTGAGAATTTCACAGTAAATGTTTTAGAAGTTGGTACGTTTTTTAAGCTTGCAAGCTCTTTATAATTTGTATATTGTGCTTTAATTGCATCATAATGTGCCTGGTAAATAGGAGCGGTCTTTGTTTGGACGTTCGGTTTTACCCCAACCTCATTAATCGTTTTCCCTAATGGACCTGTAAAATTACCAGTTGTAAGCTTTAAATAGCTACCATCCTGCAGTTCAAAAAAGCCTTGCATACAGCCTTTTCCATACGTAGTTTCTCCGTATAAAATAGCAGATTGCTGATCTTGTAATGTTGCTGCTAACATTTCAGAGGCGCTAGCACTATAACGGTTTACTAGAATACGTGTATCTGCTGGGAATTTTTCGTTTTGATTGACTGCACGTATTTTATAAGAGGCATGTGCTTCTTCCAGTAAGTAGGCAATTTTTGCTTTTGGGAATAGCCCTGCAATCTCCTCAGCTGTTGATACATAGCCTCCGCCATTGTTTTGTAAATCAAGTATAAAAGAGGTTGCACCACGCTGTTTTAATTGAATAAGCGCATCTTTGACAAGCTTTGCACCGTCTTCTGAGAAGGATGACATAGCAATATAGCCAACATCCCCAAACAGTAACGCAGATTCCACATTCGGTAATGTGAATTTTTTCCGTGTAATGGTTGTAGTTGAAGTTTTACCATCTGCATGTCGAAGCGTCACTTCTATTTTCGTATTGTCGTCACCAGATAATAAGGAGGAGACTTCTTGGGTAGAGCTTCCTACTACGGATTGTCCGTTAATGGCGATAATAATGTCTCCAGCAACTACACCAGCTTTAGATGCACCGCTATCCTCAAACACTTGTAAAATATGAACGCCATCTTCATGCTCTTCGATGATTACACCAATCCCAATTGTTGATAGATCGATGCTATTCATATAATCTTCAAGTTCTTTTTTCGTAAAATATGTGGAGTAAGGGTCTAGCATATCAATGATTTCAGGAATTGTTTTAGCTTTTTGTAAATTGCCGTGGATGGTTCCAACATAGTTTTCCTCAATAATTGCCTTGATTTCCTTTACAAGCTGTTGCTCATTGCTCGCAGCAGAAGCGTTTGTCAATGGAATGATGAAAAAGCATAGAACGAATACAAAAGACCACAATATTTTTTTCATGGGACACCTCTTTTCTAATTAACTTTATTATACATGAATTTCCATATAACCGTGAATAGGAAAGGAGGGTTACCTACAAAAAAAGAATCTGCTAGCCATTTGCGAAAAAGTAAGTTTATGCAAGATTCCTAGACAGTCGGTGTCTAAAAGAAGCTTGAAGCTTATTCGCAAAAAGCAATCAGATTCTAGTTAGATGAAGAAATTTTATTTTTTTGTGAGCTTATGAATGACTAAGCCGATAAGCGCACCGATTATTGCAGGTACAAGCCATGCTAGACTTTGCTCGTATAATGGCAAAGCTTTCAAAATGTTCACATATGGTGCAATTGTAATTTTCATTTCCTTTAAACCATCATTCAAGCTTACAAAGAATGTAGGAATTAATGCTAAAATGTAGACAATTTTCCCACCTTTAAAGAAGTTATCAAAAAGCGACAGAACCATTAATACCATCGCTAGTGGATAGATGATTAATAAAACAGGTAGTGATGCACTAATAATTGTAGAAAGACCTACGTTTGTTATAGCAGCACTGAAAATTGTGAAAATTACTAAAAACGTTTTATACGAAACTTTAGGAAATAGTTTATGGAAATATTGAGCATTGGCAGTCAATAAACCTACAGCAGTAGATATACACGCTAGTAAAATTGTAGCAGATAATATGATAGTTCCAAATTTGCCAAAAAGAGCTTCAGCTGATTTCGCAATAATTTTCCCACCATTATCAAAAGTACCAATTGCATTAATACTAGTGTTACCAATTTGTCCAAGTGAGATATAGACAAATGATAGGCCAATAGCAGCAACAATTCCCGCGAAAATTGTCGTTTTGACTTGCTTTTTAGTATTTGACATACCCATGTCGCGCAATGCTTGCAAAATAACGATCCCGAAAACGAGTGCACTTAGTACATCCATTGTTAAGTAGCCTTGAACAAAGCCTTCAGTCAACGGAGAATCAGTGTATTTCCCGATAGCTACCCCTGGTTCACCCATTGGGGAAATAAAGCTTTTAATCGCTAGTAGTAAAATAACGGCCAATAGAACAGGCGTTAAAATTTTCCCGACACGATCGACAAGCTTTGAAGGGTTAATAGCTAAGAATAGTATAAAGGCAAAAAATATGACAGAAGTAATGAAAAGTGGTGCCCAATGATCTGTTGCTGATTCTGGGAGAAATGGGACAATTCCAATTTCATAAGATACAGAGCCTGTACGCGGCACTGCAAAAAATGGTCCAATCGCTAAATAAACGATTGATGTAAAAATAATACCAAAGGTAGGGCCGACACGATTAGCAAGTATTTGTAAATCGCCACCCGCTTTCGCAATTGCAACTATTGCTAATAGAGGTAATCCGACACCTGTTATTAAGAAACCAATCATTGCTGTCGTAATATGTTCACCAGCTTGTTGACCTAATAATGGGGGGAAGATAATATTTCCGGCACCTAAAAATAAGGCAAATAATAGTAAACCTACTGCCAAATTTTCTTTAATGAAAAGCATGATGTTCTTCATAAAAATTAAAACTCCTTTAAGATTGAAAAGATGAAACTTTCTAAAAATTTTAAATACAGAAGTGTATGTTATCATATGAATACTAATCTTGCAATTAATATTCTATTACAATTTGTAAGAATCTGTCGGAATCAGTAGTTTTCATAAATTGTTTGAAAAATAGTCAATTTTTCTGATTTCTGATTTCTTAATTATCTAGTATGATAGACACACAAGGAAATATTTTAGCACGAACGGAGGCAAAATGATATGAAAAAAGCAAAAAAATTAAGAATCCTTGCTTTAAGCACTATTGCTACTTCTTTTTTAGCATTACAGACCGCAGAGGCAGCTACTTATACCGTGCAAAAAGGAGATACTTTAACGAAAATTGCTCAAAGCAATAAAGTAACAGTACAAGACATAAAAAACTGGAACAATTTAAAGAATGATCTGATTTACGTCGCGCAAAAGCTTGAAGTTTCAAAGAAAGCTTCTAATGATGCGGTAAAACCTTCAAATCCATCAACAACTAAACCGACAACACCAAAACCAACAACACCAAAACCAACAACACCATCAAAGCCCGCAACTGTTTCACATACAGTAGTTAAAGGCGATTCATTATCCAAAATTGCTAAGCAATATAATGTAACAATAAAGGACATAAAAGACTGGAATGGACTTACGACAGACACAATTTTCGTTGGACAAGTGTTAAAATTATCTCCAGAGGCTTCATTACCCGAAAATGACACAGTACATAATAATAACGGATCTTCAGATGCGGGAACATCAACAGTAACGACTAAAGATCCTGCAGCTAATGGACAAGCTATTTATAAGAAAACAGTGGACGTAGCGAATTCATTAGTAGGAACACCATATCTCTATGGTGGCAACACACCTGAAGGTCTAGATTGCAGTGGCCTTATTTACTACGCCTTTAATCAAGGTGGTTTAAAAATTGAAAGAGACAGTAGCGAAGGATATTTCAACGGCAATACAACACAAGTTAAAAATCCAGTAGCAGGAGATTTAGTATTTTTCCAAAATACGTATAAAGATGGAATATCACATATGGGTATTTATATAGGTAACAATAAATTTATCCATGCAGGGTCAGACGGTGTTGAAATTTCGGACGTTACATACTCTTACTGGTCTACAAGATTAGTAGCTTATAAACGTTTCGACGCTATTAAATAAAGTAAAAGCGATTTTTGCAAATACGCAATAATCGCTTTTTTCATGGAGTTAGATAAAAGAGCAGGAATGAAGGCGAACAGTTGTTGATAGAACATAGAACAACGCTGATAAAGATGCGAGAATCGCTGATAGAACGCGGAACATAGCTGAGGAGCTAGAACCGCTGATAGGACGCGGAACATAGCTGCGCCAGAACCCGCTAATAGAAAACGAAACATCGCTGATAAAAGAGCCAAAATCGCTGATAGAAAACGGAAAATCGCTGATAAGAGAGCCAGAATCGCTGATAGAAAGTGGAACATAGCTGATAAGAGAGCCAGAATCGCTGATAGAAAGCGGAGCATCGCTGATAAGAGAGCCAGAATCGCTGATAGAATGCGGAACATAGCTGATAAGAGAGCCAGAATCGCTGATAGAACGAGGAACATCGCTGATAAGAGAGCCAAAATCGCTGATAGAAAACGAAACATCGCTGATAAGAGAGTCGGACCCGCTGGCAGAACGAGGAACATTGCTGATAAGAGAGCGAGACCCGCTGATAGAAAATGAAACACCGCTAATAGAACAAGTAAAATCGCTGATAGAATGCGAAACATCGCTGATAAGAGAGCAAGAATCGCTGATAGAACGAGGAACATCGCTGATAAAGGTGCTAGAATCGCTGATAGAAAGCAAAATATCGCTGTTAGAACATCGACATCACTAATAAGAAAATAAACAAATAAAAACCCTTCTTTCTAAAAAAGAAGGGTTCTCAACATTTTATTGTGTTACGCGTGCTGTCCAACGAGAAAGATCGGCATCTTTCGCGTCAACAAGCTCTGCAGGGAAGATAAATGTCCATGGCTTTGTTGAGTCTGGTTGTACAGTTAATATTGGATCCATTTTAAATGAACCTTTAGCGATTTGTTTGCCTGTTGCGTCAATAATTTCTAATGGTAATTGTTCTAAGTTAATCGCTTTATTATGGCCGTTACGAATGAAGATAGATACATTTAAATTACCGTTATCAGCTAGTTTTGCTTGTAGGCCGGTGAAGTTTACTTCTGTTTCACCTAACTTAGGTAAAGTTTTTACGATTTTTGCAAGTTCTTCTTTTTGTGCTTCAGGTAGTTGTTTCTCCCATGATGGATCTAATTCTAATTGGTGACCGCGAAGGGAAACAAGGTTGAATGCGATTTTCCAGCCATCTTCTGGTACTTCATCGACTTTTATCGTTGATTTTTCAAATTCAAATACCCATGGACGAGCACTTTCTGCTGGAATTGTGCCAAGTGCTGAAAAGTCGAATTTTTTAGATGCTAAAAGCTCGTCATTTTTATCCATAATAAACAGCTCAATTTCACCAAGCTCAATTGCTTGAGATAATGATGAGCGGAAAAATGCACGCACTTGCCATTTTTTAGAGCGCATATCTTCTTCTATACTAATAGAAGAAAGTGATAATTGATTTGGCTTCAATGGTTCTAGCTCATTAGCAAGGAAGTTAAAGATATACTTTTGCTCTTGAGGTACATCCCAATCTGGATGGTAAGATAATTTCGTCACAACATCCTGATTATTGTCTGTATTTTCTACCTTGATGTTTTGCAGTAAATCTTTAGAGTCGATTGTATTTTCTTGCCCAAGTTTGTCTGATTTTTTAAAGAATGAGAATAAGCCCATTATTGTACCTCCATTTGTGCTTCAATCATTTTCATGAAGCCTGTAATTTCAATAATAATAGAACGACGTAATTCTTGGAAATTTTTGGCGAATAATTCTAAACCTTCACGCTTATAAATACGCATAGGATCCTCTTGTTGATAATGACGTAACCCAATACCTTCTTTTAAGTGTGCCATATCCTCTAAGTGTTTTACCCAACCACTATCTAAGTAACTTAGCATCACTTGAGGTATTATCGTCATAACTTGTTCATTTTGTGAAAATTTCTCCATCTTTGCTGTTAATTCATCAACAGGTTCCTGAAGTGAATCTAAAATAGGGATTACTTTTCCTACTTCTCTATCAATTGTAACGGGTGAAAGGAAGAGACTATTTAAGGTTCTTTCCATATCATCATAAGCCCATTCGACTGAAGGTAATTCTTCAGGAGCGGCATCACGTACTGCAAAATCTACAGTTTCATAGAACATTTGCTTTAATTGTTCTATTAAATCTTCACCAGCTAAAATTTTATCACGTAGTCCGTAAATAACTGTACGTTGATCATTGATAACATCATCTAATTTTAGGTTGTATTCA
>Ga0209784_100609_pt1 | contig 11510 bp, 7 predicted proteins | sample AraplaCvi_mLB_r2_2_FD_184284 | JGI IMG/M metagenome (GOLD analysis project Ga0209784, IMG submission 184284) | Arabidopsis root microbial communities from North Carolina, USA - plate scrape CL_Cvi_mLB_r2 (SPAdes) (version 2) | ecosystem: Host-associated > Plants > Roots > Endosphere | place: USA...
CTGACCCAGCCTATCGATTTACGCAATTCTCTTAAATCCACCCTGCCAAAACGATGCCCGAGCACCGAAACCGTGCCGCTGGTCGGCCAGATGTAACCGTTAATCATATTCAAAATGGTAGTCTTCCCGGAGCCGTTCAGTCCGAGCACCGCCCAATGCTCCCCTTGCTGCACGGTCCAATCCACGCCTGTAAGAACGGTCTTTTGCTCCCGTCTCCAGGTTACGTCATCCAGTTCAATCATCGTGCTCATTGCTGCTCCCTCTCCTTCTTCATTCTGCTGCGCCATTTCGTTTCTCTTTTCAAGGATTATACCAGCAATTACATATTCCTCAATAAAAAGATGAAATCCAGCCTTGTGATCAGGCTACGATTTTGAATCCTGCGATGAATGCCAGGCTGGACATTTCATGCCAAAACGAGGATTCTAGTCAATAAATTATGCATTGACAAATAAATATTTTTGTGTTATAATAAAATATTTTTCTATTTACATTGTTTTGTTGATTTGATAATCTACTTCTGCTTGTTCTTCTCTGGAAGCTGAATTTGGGAGAAGATATTCCTATATAGTGGAGGTATGTAAACATGCTACTAATCGATCAAGGCATTGCCATGCTGGAAATTTCCGCAGCCATGATGGGACGCATCGAAACGATCCACCCGACATTCCTCTGGGATCATCAGAATCGGGTGCTTATCGATACTGGCTACCCCGGTCAGCTCCCGCTGATTCAGGAGCAGATATCGGACTGCGGCTTTTCCGTTCAGGACGTAAGCAAAATTATTATAACACACCAGGATTTGGATCATATCGGTAGTTTGCCAACTATTATCCAGCACTGCAAACAAGCCCCGGAAGTGTTCGCCAGCGAAATCGAAAAGCCTTATATCGAAGGAGATACAAGGCTTGTCAAATTATCGCCCGAGGCTGTCGCTCAAGCGCTGGCTTCGTTGCCGGATAACGTGCCGCCGGAGTGGAAGAACGCGTTTAAACACACGCTGGAGAACCCGCCCTCAGCACCCGTGAACCGCATGTTGCGCGACGGCGAAGAGCTGCCGTTCGGCGGCGGCATCATCGCGATCCATACGCCGGGCCATACCCCCGGCCACGCCAGCTTATACCATATACCGAGCCAAACCCTGATTGCAGCGGATGCACTGAACGTCAGAGAGGGACAACTGATCGGGCCGGATCCGGCAACCACTTTGGACTTGGCGTTAGCCCGGCTCTCCTTGCAGAAGCTCACTCACTATGACATTCGTAACGTGATCTGTTACCACGGCGGATTATTTACGGACAATCCCAACCCGCGCATTCGTGAATTGGCTTTTGCTTAAGCGTTTGCCGGTCCACGGTCGATCAAGAAGACTTCAAATCGTTCTTCTGCCGTTAATCCAGCTAATCTCAAGGTACCACGTATACGTCCCGCCGGCCGGCACTTCGGCCGCTGCCTGACGATGCATGGCATACGAGAGATCATCGAGCAGCCCCGTCGCAGGCTCAAGCGCAAGATGGTACTGTCCCTGATAGCCGCCATAGTTCGCCCATATCGCTAGATAAGGCACCTGCTCTTTAGGAAACATCATGCGTAGTCCTTCCCCCGCAACCGGATCGTAAATGGAGGCTGTCCCCTCCGGCAGCTCGCCAGCAAAATAAAACTTCTCCGCCGATGCTTCAAGCCTGTTGGCGGTTCGATTCAAGCGAAAATGGGGGTTTTCCTCCCATGGCTGCGGCCATTTTCGAATATCGCCGGATTCTCCCAATCGACCGTTCGCCGAGTACGATACGATGATCTCCCTCAGCTCGTGTGGAACGATAATCTCTGCGCCTTCATCGATTTGAAACAACGGATGCGCAGCCCACAGGAAAGAGAATGGGAACGGACTCGGATTATGAACGGCATAATCGATCCGTAAGGTATCTTCAAGGGGGAAGGAGTAGGTTTTGCGCAGCTGATAAGGTAATCGGATTCCCTGCGCGCTGCAGTGAAGCTGTTCTTCCTCGCTGTGTGCCTTCCATGGAATGGACCATACCTCGCCATGATCCGGAAGCTCCGTTCCTTCCCATGGATACGCGGGATACCGGCAGGCATTGATCGTTGGAAACATTTCGTCCCAGCCGCTGCCGTCCCGCTTTCCGAAGGAGCTTGCATACCCGTTCGTTTCCAGAACTCCAGCAGGCTGCACCAGCCATTCCCGGCCTGTCTTTCGATTGCGAAGCGAGATGACCCTGCTCCCGAGTTCAGGCACCATAGCCATCTCCATCACCTCCGTGCGCCCTGTCCAAACCTCATATCCATCCAGCATCCCTTTGCTCCAGATCATCATCGTCATCCTCCTCCGTATTCGTCAACGCATCACCCGGAAGCCCAAATGCTCAAGGACCGTTCATAACGGCCCTTGAGAATGAAGTATCAATCTTTACACCAACGTCTTGCAAAGCGCCAAATGCAACGCAGCTCCTTGATGGTGAGACTCCAGCTGCAGCACCTCGCGGAACAAGGTTTCCGCGGACTGCCGGTCACCAAGTCCAAGATGCCCGAGCCCCATCATGTAGCGGCAATGAATTTCGTTTCTTCGGTCCAGATCTTCATCAAACACCAGGAAGTCCGGCAGCGATACGGCAAAGTAATCAATGCTCTGTGGCTCGAATATATGCTTCTCCCCGTAATCGATCAGCTTGTTAAACCGGCTGCGGGCTTCACTCTCCCGGCCCAGCCTACGCAGCGCGGCCCCTTGATAAAAAATCATGTGCGGCGGCTGATCGTTGTAATACATCGCGCTGGTCGGCTCATCCAGGCCCTCCGAAGCTTTCAGGAAGCACGCTTCCGCCTCTTCGGACAAGCTCAGTCCCTCGTATGCGCAGCCCAAGTAATAATCGATGTTATTCTCCTGCGCTCCCGTCAGCTTCCCTTCATTGATGTTAAGCGGATATTGCTTGGCGGCAAGCAGATGCTCTACGGCTTCCTCGTAGCGGCGATCCTGAAGCAGCTGCTTCGCTAGCTCTACACGGGCCAACACATACTGGGCCGGCACCTTGCCCTCGCCGCCTTCCCAAGGGTGAAAGTTGCGTTTCAGAATCAATGCCAACGCCTCCTCATAACGATTCAGCGTATTGTGCAGCGTCAAATATTCCAGATATACATCGTCGCGCTGCTCGACCAGCTCCATGTGCTCCTCCATCGCTTTCAAGCGATCAGCCGGAGCATGACCGAGCTTTTTATACAATTGGTCCAGCTCGTAGAAGACCCTGGCGTCCGCCGGATTCAGCGAGAAGGCGGTTTGCAGGGATGCCCATGCTTTATCGTGGTCCTGCCTCTTGTTATAGTAAGCGAGCGCCAGATTCCGATGCGGCGTAGCGAAGCTGCCATCCAAAGCGACCGAAGCTTCCCAGCTGCTTATGGCCTCCTCGTAGCGCTTCTTGTCGTACAGCAGATTCCCTAAGTAGTACAGCGCCTTCGCATCCTGCGGCTGTACGCTGAGCGCCTGCTTTAACGTCGCGTAGTCATGCAGGGAATTCGGGAAACAGTACGAGGGATCGGCCTCCGAGGCCAATCGGTAGCAAGCGGATGCCTCTTCAGTCCGATTCATCTTCATGAGTGCACTCCCTTGGTAGTAATAAACCATCGGATAGACGGCAGATGCCGTACGGCGTTCGATGCGCTGCAGCACATCCAAAGCGTCGCCATATTGGCCTGCATCCGCATAGTCCTGAGCTATGGCAATATAATGGTGCGGATCATCGCGCAGGCGCTGAACAAGCGATTCGTAAACATGCCGGCTCTTGTTCTCTTGCTTCAGTTCTTGATATACGGCTGCCAGCTCGTTCATCGCGCCCGCATCCATCGGATCCAGCTTGAGCGTTTCCTCAAGCCATGATGCCGCATCCGCCAAGCGTCCCAGCTTTCTTAAGACGATACTCTTGAGATGCCGCGCCTTATAATTACGGTACTGGGCAGCCAGGGATCGTTCGATCAGCTCGAACGCTTCCTCATATTCCCGCTTCTCGCAGACAATCTGGGCCAAAGCCAGGTATCCCGCCCCTTGCCAGGCCCCCGACCAGACCGATTTGTACAGATAAGCGTACGCTTCATCCAAACGTCCCTGCCATTTCAAGGCTTTGCCCAAATGATAGAACGGTTCGGTGTCATAGGGCCGGGCGTTATGGCGGGTCAAGGTTTCGATCGCTTTTTTAAAATAAACCTCACTCTGCGTAAAGCACCCTCTGCGCAGCAGGAGCAAACCATAGGCATTGTTCAGCCTTGCGTCTCCCGCATCGCGCCGAAGCCCTTCCACATAATAGGCTTCCGGTTCATAGGTCGCGTGCCGGTACTGCTCCAGATGCTGCCCAGCCAAGAACAACGCTTCGGTATTCTTCAGCTCCTCCGGCTTGCCAATCGCCATGGCCGGGTCCGGCGTTCGCTCCAAAGTACGCGGCTTGGGCTGGTAAGCGACCAGCTCTCTGCCGTCCGCAGCGAATACCGCGACCCGTACATCTTCCTCCCTCATACCTGAGGCAAGTTCGAACTCGGCCTGGAAGGTGTCGGCTGGCGACAGCTTGACCTTTCGATCCAAGCAGGTGCTTCCCGCTCCGGTCACCAGAATCCGAGCCTCTTCGATAACCGAGGTTGCATAAGCATGTACTACAGCCTTGCGACCGTGGACTTCGAGATTTACGGCGGCGTCAATGGACGCATTCTTCACGAGCCCGATGTCTTTATAGGGCATGAAGTACTGCTTGAAGCTTTTCTCCTCATACGGCGCCAGCCAGGTGAAATCGGGCTGGTTATCGGTATACACGCCGGTCATGAGCTCGATGTACGGGCCGTCTTCGTCGGTCAGGTTGCGATCCCAGGCCTGGCCGAATTCGCCGTGTCCCCACGTCCACTGTTTTTTGCCGGGAGATATATGTTTATTGGCGACATGCAGAATCCCCGCTTTCAAGCCATGGTCATATCCGCCGACGAAATCGTAATCCGAATGATAAGCCATATAGGAGGTCGGAACGGGAATGTTGCGGTACATGGAAATATCGACGCCCGCCGAATAGTCCTGCTTATAGTACGTGCCGGTTGCGATCGGGAATTTGGACACATCCCGCTTCCCATGATCGAACACCGCATGAACGTCCGGCGGAAATACGGATTGGGTATGATCGTTGACCGCTACGGCCGGATTCGCCCACCACAGAAAGGTCTGCGGCTCCGAAGTCCGATTGTACATTTGCGCTTGAATTTCAAGATACGCCTTGCCCGGATACAGCGTGAAGCCGGTAGACACCTTCGTGCCGTACATCCGGTCGATTTCGCCGACCCATACCGTCTTGCTGCCATCCGGTTGATCCGTTAGACTCCACTCCACCTCGCCATAGGTGTTCGGACGGTGATGCTGCGGCCAGTTGAACTCGATTCCCCCGGATATCCATGGACCCGCAAGGCCAACCAAAGCCGGCTTGATCACTTGATTGTGGTATACAAAATCATAGTTGTTGGTTTTATCGATGGCCCGGTAGATGCGGCCGCCAATCTGCGGCATGATCTGAATCTGCACGTACTCATTTTCAAGGAAAATGATCCGGTAGGGCTTTACTACTTTCTCATCGTAAATTTTATCGATGACCGGCAGCGGATAGACTCGCCCCGAGCTCCCCTGATACACCCGCTTCTCTAGAAACATCGGGTTCCTGTCCGGCTTCCCGGCCTCATATGTGGGTATTTCCACGGTTTCTACACGAATGCTTACTTGCGGCTGATTCGTCATGAGTTCGATCCCTCCATTGTTCTCAGCATTGGCTATTTGATACCTCTATCTTATAAGCCTGCCTGCCGAAGAACCATTGACGATTTCATGTTAGTGATGGATTATATTCTGATATTTCGCCGCTCTATGGAGTTGACAATGATTCGCCCTCGATTCATAGTAAAGCTATGGATACCATACGAAAACCAGACGGATTCGAGTCCCAGAAAATCATTGTCCTCCCGGATCATATTATGAAAGAGGCAGCCCGGCATCCGCTTGTGGAACCGCTGCACGTAACCGACGTCGGGTACTTTCCGCGTGCGCTTCATCACTACCGGGAACGCCCGGAGGGCAGCGGCGCGTACATCTTAATTTACTGCGCGGAGGGGGAAGGCTGGTACCGGGTGAACGGCGGCAAAACCTATTCTCTGCTCAAGGGGCAGGCGGTTGTCATTCCGCCGGATACGCCGCATGAATATGCTTCATCGGAGTTTCATCCCTGGAGCATTTACTGGTGGCATATGAAGGGGACGCATGCAGGTTTATTGTTCGAGGGCTTTACCGGCGCAGCCGAACCCGCCATCGTTCCGGTCGACCAGTCAAGGAGCATCGTGGAGCTGTTTCAGGAAAGTTACGAGCTGCTGCAAAAAGGGTATACGCTGAACCATATCATCCATGTCTCGCAGCTCGCCGGCCACTTGGCGGCCGTCATCCGCCTCTCCCGGCTCCAACCGCAGCGGGGGCAACACCAGCACAACAAGCATGACATGGAGCAGACGCTTCGGTTCATGACCGAGCATCTGGAGGGCCATGTGAGCCTGAAGGAGCTGGCGGCCTACGCCAATCTGTCCATACCGCACTTCACCTTCCGGTTCAAGGAAGCGACGGGCTACTCCCCCATCGATTACTATCTCCGGCTCAAAATCCAGCGGGCCTGCCAGCATCTGGATCTGACCGGCGAGAGCGTCAAGGAGATCAGCCACCGTCTCGGCTTCCAGGATCCCTACTACTTCTCGCGGCTGTTCAAAAAAATCATGGGAAAATCCCCTTCCGAATACCGGGATACCCGGAAGGGGTAGGATTTCCTGGTTATTTCCTTATACTGAACCCAAGCTTCGTTCGATTGACCACACTATTTTTCGATTGGGAGGAAATCATGATTAACAAATTCATACCCTGTCTAATCATGTTTGCCATTATTATTTGTGGATGCAGCAATAACAGCAAAGAAAAAGACGAGCCTGTGAATAAATACGTAGGGTACGTCGTTCAAAAAGAAGAGGGTAGGATTTTGGTAACCCGTTATGATGAAAAATCAGATTTGAACGACGCAATATGGATCAGAACCAAAAGAAAAATAGAGTTAGGACAACAAGTATCGATCGAAATTGACGGAGGTATTGAAACCTCCTATCCAGCTCAAGCTTCAGCTAAAGACATAGATATCCTGACAATCGAACGTCCTAAATCATCCAAATTCGGTCAACAAGAAGTAATCGTTATGACATTGGAGCATTTTGATCAAATTGAAGTACCTTTCATTAAGTCTATACACTACTCCGATGTAAACAACGTTTGGACTGTCGTCATTCTTGACGGCATATCGGATTCCAAAAAGGAAATGGAATTTACGATAGAGGGCTAGCATGACAACAAATAGAATATGGACCCATTTCCTAAAATAGAGAATCCAATATGGGTAATAGTTATACATTGTATAGTTCAACCGCAAAAAGCGTCGTATCGCGAAAGGCCATACGACGCTTTTCTATTTCATCTCATCCCTGTCTCTGAATCCGATAAACCAAGCTGTCAAAATCCCCGCGCAGCGGCAGCTCGATCCCGATGTTCATGAGTGCCCTGCCGCTCCATGTACCTTCAAACCCCTCGATGCCATACGACTGATCGGCTTGCAGTCCGGTCAGCCGCAGTCTCGGCAGCGGTTCGCCCAGCTTCTGGCTGTGCAGGAACGCAAACAGCACGTTGTCGCTGCCGTCTTCGCTGCCGTACTGCACGGCCGTTACGCCTTTATGCCGAAGCGTGTCTAGGCGATACTGGCTGCCGAACTGAACCAGATGACGTATGGATTTATACTGCGCGACAAATTCGGCCGATTCCGCAATCAGCTCGTCGCTCCACTCATTCAGGTTGGAGCCGATGCCGAGCGTTCCCATCATGGCGCTGTGGAAGCGGTATCTCAGGGATACCTGCCTGCGGTTCATCCCTGTCGGCGATTCCGTTACCCAGCAGGTCATCATCCGCGGAGCATACGTGTACGAGAAGCCCTCCTGAATGCTGAGGCGGTCAAAGGCATCCGTATTATCGCTCGGCCAGGATTGGTCGGCATACCGGAAGATGCCAAGATCGATGCGCGCTCCGCCGCCGGCGCAGGTTTCAAACGCCACATGCGGGAATTTGCGCCGCAGTTCCGCCCAAATCTCGTACAGACTCTGAACATGGCGAATCCAGATCTCCTTCTGGCGGTGAAGCGGATGATCCTTCATGCCGGGTTCGGTTACGGTCCGGTTCATGTCCCATTTAATGAACTTGATGTCATGATTCTCCAGCAGGTCCGTCATAAACTGCACAATGTAAGCCTTAACCTCCGGCTTCGAAATGTTCAGCAGCAGCTGATTGCGAAGCTCCGAGCGCTCCCGCGTCTCGAAATGGTACACCCAATCCGGGTGCTCCCGGTACAGGTCGCTGTCCGGATTGACGGCCTCCGGCTCCACCCAGATGCCGAAATCCATGCCGAGCTCATACACCTTGTCAATCAGCTCGCCGAGGCCGTTCGGGAACTTCTCCCGGTTCACGAACCAATCGCCAAGACCGGCGCGATCATGATTGCGACCGCCGAACCACCCGTCGTCCACGACGAACAATTCCACGCCCAAACGCGCGGCTCTTTCGGCCAAAGCCATTTGATCCTTGGCATTGACATCGAAGTACGTCGCTTCCCACGAGTTATACAGGACCGGTCTCGTTTCGCGGCCCGGCAGGACATCCGAATATTGATAGCGATGCAACTGCCGGCTCATCCCGCCAAAGCCGCCGCCGCTGTATCCCCCGACGAAGCTTGGCGTATCGAAGCCTTCCCCCGCTCCCAGCACCCACTCGCTGTCGAAATCGTTGATGCCCCCGGTCACCCGGACATGCTCGAACACCGTACGCTCGGCCGTGATCTTCCAGTTCCCGCTCCAGGCCAGCGCGCCGAACCATACCTGCCCCGCCGACTCCGTGGCATGTCCGTCATCCATCGCAAACCAAGGGTTGGCGTGGCTGTCCGTAAAGCCTCTGCGGGATTCCAGCACCTTCTTTCCTTCGGTGAGGAAGGTGCTGCGCAGCTGAAATTCGCCGGACCATTTCCCCGCCACGTGCGTAAGCCGGTAATCCGCCAGATAGGGGATGACCCATGCCGCGGATTGCGCATTTTCCAGCACGATATCCGCCTCGCCGCGGTTTACGATACGGGCTGAGCGTTCGATCAGGTCGCACTCGGGAATCGCCCGGTAGGACAGCTCCACTTCCAGCGGGTACGCTTCATCCTTCATGACGATAACCAGCGTCTCCCTGCCTTCCGTCTGCAGCGTGCGGTGCCCGGCATAACGAACCGCCAAGTCGCGCACGCCATCCGGCATCCGGACCTTCAGGCTGGGCTCACTGTATTTGACTCCGCCCCAGAAGCTGTATTCCTCCACCTCCGAATGGACTTCCGCGTCAAACGAGCTGTGCGATCTCGGCCGCAGCAGCGGCGCAGCGTCTTCGATCGCGACGGACTCCCCCCAGTAGAGATGCTGCAGATTGCCGCTGTCGTTGATGCCGAACAGATAGGAGCTGTTATCGGTTTGTATCGCAAACACGCGAAACTTCTCTTGATATTGAATGGTCACAGAATATCATCCTTCCGATTCGTGTTGATATGGTTTTTGCCTGAGCAAGAAAAGACGGAGAGCCAAAAGACGAAGCATCTTTTTGACTCTCCCTGGCCAGATTATTTGCCCCACAACTCTTGACGTTTATTGAAGTTGTCCGTATAAATCTTTTCCAGCTTGGCCAGGCCAGCCGCCTCGATCTCGGCCATCATCTGGTTATAGGATTCCACCACTTGATCCTCGGACGGCGTCAGAGCCATCTTCAGGAAATATTTATTGATGGTGTCGTTCACCTTTGTTTCCATAATGGCTTCCGGCGTCCCGCCAGCCGGGCCCAGGTTGTCATACGGTGCCGTATCAAACGACGTATCGGCCAGGTTCTTGATCGCCAGATCCGTGACCGGATCGGTCTGATAACGGCCCATCAGGTCATACGGGGTTCCGTCCTCGCCCGGACCGTTCTTGATCATCCAGGTCCACTTGCGAATGCCCGTCGTACGGGAGGCTTCGTCCCAATTCTTCTTGAAGTCGTCCAGCACTTCTTGTCTTGGCACATGCTTGCCGTCCTTCATGTCCCAATGTTCGCCCTCAACTCCCCACATCAGCAGATACTGACCTTCCTCGCTGGCCAGGAAATCCAGCAGCTTCATCGTTCGGACCGGATCCTTGTTGGAGCGGCTGATGGCGACGCCGTCCCAGCCCAGGGAGCTCTTCGGTCCATAGGTTGCCTCTTCCGGCTTCACGCCCGGGGCCAGCACTTTATATTGGTAGAATTGACGCTCGTCCTCGGTTGCCTTATCGGCCGCTTCGGTTTTGAGCAGCGCATTCGCGTTTCCCACATTCCAAAGCGCTTCCGCCGTGGCAAACACGTTACCGTTGCCCAGCTTCTGCTCGTACTGCTTGGTCTTCATGGTTGCCCATTCCTTGTCCAGCAACCCTTTACGGTACAGGGAATTCAGGAACTTGACCATTTCGAGATACTGCGGATCGCGGACGTCCTTCTTCAGCTCGCCGTTGGTCTCGTAGTACGGCATCATGCCGTACATTCCTTTAAGGCTGCCGGTCACGCTGCCGATATTCTCGCCGTTAAGTGTCATCGGAATGCTTTCTTTCCCGTCGATCGTTGGATACTTCTCTTTGAACTTGACGAGCAGCTCCTCGAATTCCTCCGCGGTAAAAGGCTCGCCGTTATTTACCTTATCCCCGACGCCCAGCTCCTTCATGATGTCCATGCGCATCATGAATCCGAACACCGGGTACTGCTCCAAGCCGTACCAGTTGGAGAAATAATAATTGTTGCCGTCCTCGCTTCGGGTTTTGGCAAGCGTGTCGCCGTACATTTTTTGGATATTCGGTCCGTGCTCTTCGATCAGATCATTCAGCGGGATCACCGCGCCAGAGGTAATATACTTGTTCATGATATCGCTTCCACGACTCATCAAAATAACGTCGGGAAGATCGCCGCTGGCGAGCATCAGATTCAGCTTCTCGACCGGATTGCCCGTAGGCTGCTGGATCTCGACGGTGACGCCTGTCTTTTCCGTTATCACTTTAGCGACCGGATTCGTAAAGGCATCCCCCGTGTTTTGGTCAAACCAGGTTAACGTAATCGGCGCATTGCTGTCCGTCTCCGTGCCGCTGTCTCCGCCCGATGCCGCCTTCTGGTTGCCGCCGCAAGCCGAAAGCGTTGTCATAACGAGCGCTGCTGCCAGAATCCATTTTAGTTTCTTCATTCCCTGAACCCCTTTCTAAGGTCGTCATATTCATATGCTCGAATATATCTATCATTGTAAAAATCGGGAGTTCATTGATCTATAACGCAATCTTACAATCCATGATGCAAAATGTCTTTCATTCAGGGTAACGCCTGCTGCGGGTCCCGTTCGTTTGCAGGA
>Ga0209784_100610_pt1 | contig 11502 bp, 15 predicted proteins | sample AraplaCvi_mLB_r2_2_FD_184284 | JGI IMG/M metagenome (GOLD analysis project Ga0209784, IMG submission 184284) | Arabidopsis root microbial communities from North Carolina, USA - plate scrape CL_Cvi_mLB_r2 (SPAdes) (version 2) | ecosystem: Host-associated > Plants > Roots > Endosphere | place: USA...
GGTACCATGTCGACGAGATCGAATTTACCGGGCCGTTTGTGCCCGGTGACATCATCGTGATTGACAGCGAGAAATTCAAGATCACACGGAATGGGGAGAACGTCTCCCATTTGTACAAGGGGGATTTCTTCGACCTGAACCTCGGGAGAAATAATCTTACCTGGACGGACCCGGCCACCGGGCGGACGATCCTCTTCCGAATTACTCACCGCGACAAGTTTTTGTATTAGGGAGGCGATATATTGCCTAATCCAACATTGCAGGTATTCGATAAGAATTTGAAGCGCACCGGCACGCTGATCGATGCCTATAACATTGAACGACGAAGACGGCTCAACAGTGATTATGAGCTGTCTTTTTTAGTGCCTATGACCAGCGAAGACTATTTGGAAAAGATCCAGATCAAGGGCCACGTCCGGGATGAGCGCGGACAATATTACGTGATCAATACCCGGCAGAGGCAGCGGGACAAGAAGAAGCTGACGGCACAAATCACCTGCACGCATGTGATGTTCAAGCTGAACGATTACAAGGTACCGTATGACGAGTACATCGATGAAGCTTACGGGATTCACATCTCGACGCTGCTGAATAAAATCAGCGCTTGGACCGGCGGCCGCTTTACGTTCCAGATTCACGACACCTTCGATATGTGGGATATTAAGGACTTCGGCCGGACGACTGCACTCGCTGCGCTGAATCAGGTAATAAACACATACAAAGCGGAGATCCGCCCGGACAATTTTGTGATTCATATCCATAAGAAGATCGGTTCACAAAATGATCGGTACGAATACCGGACGAAGAAGAACATTATATCCGATTCATTTAAGGACGACAGCACCAACCTTGTAACCCGGATGTATGCCCATATGAAAGACGGCCGGACGTGGGTCGGGATGTCTGCAGATAATCTGACAGCGGAAGAACGAAGCCTCCTGCAGTCGGTACCGGGCGCCATCGTGAACGGAAAGGTCATGGTCAATTACCTGCTTTCTCCTTATGTGAATTATTGGGGCAGCGATTCGGTACCGTACTTTGACGGGGAGAACATTCAGCAGGATCTTGAAGATCCCGTGGAGCTGTTGAAGTCCACCCGGGAAGAGCTGTGGAAGAAGGAAATACCGGAACTGGAGGTGACGGTAACCGCCGCCGATTTGCACAAGATCGACCGGGAAGAGTCTCCGCCGGACCTTGGCGATGCAGCAACCGTGTACGATCCACAATTGGGCTTGCAACGGATTGCCGTCCGAATCGTGGAGCTGACGGAATATCCGTATTCCATTGACCAACATTCTAAAGTAACGCTGGCCAACTTTGCGCTGAAGGATGACATCGATCTGATTGCAGACCTTGAGCGCTCCCGGAAGGTGATGGACAACCTGCTTTCCGGCGGCCGGATCCGGACGGAGGTTTTCGAAGCCGCGGCGAAGCAGGCGATCGTTGACATCAACAACAGCAAGACGGAACTGATCTACCCGTCGGAGGGCGGCATCCTGGCCCAGGAGAAGACGAACCCATTGGAACAGGTTCGCCTTACATCTAAAGGTCTAGGGATCTCTACGGACGGGTGGCGAACGGTGCGATCGGCGATAACGGCCCGCGGCATTTTGGCCGAAACGATAATTGGTCAGCTTGGGAGCTTCGTATCCATGTTGATCGGAAGCGGGAACAATGTTACTCAGATTAACCCGAACGGCATTGCAGCGGGTCATGCAAACTTCGGCAGTGCGCCGTTTCGGGTGGACATGCAAGGAAATGTTGTTGCCAATCGGTTGACGGCGAACTCGGCCAATATCTATTCATCCAACTTCATGAATGGGGCCATCGTGGGTTCGTCTATAAATGTGGGGAATGGAATGTTCACGGTTAGCTCAGGCGGGCATATGGTTGCTCAGAGCGGGGAGTTTAGAGGAAGGATTTCTGCTTCGACAATTGATGGTACCAATATCACCGGTGGCGATATCCTAGGTAGTCGTATCCGGACATCGTCCTATGGAGAGCGTATTGAACTTGATCCAGATGGATTTGTTTTTTACGACGGTTATAATGCTCGTCGTGTAACTCTCGGGACTAATCCCACAGCTGATATTTCTGGGCATACTTATTACAATTCTTCAAGTCAGTCACAAGGCCTTATCTATGCTAGTAATTACGAGCTTCATGTGATAGGGAATAACGGATTACGTATCGGGGCGAGCTTCGGAACGACCACTTTGCAGGGATCAGTTCATTTTAATAATGGATCTTCTGTTACAGGGCTGGAAATTGGAATTGGCCAAATTAGTGGTCTTAGAACGGAGCTGAATTCACTCCAATCGCAGATCGACTCGTTACGAAGTAATTTCAACAGGCACACTCACACCATCTACTTACCAAGCCACAATCACGGTAACTCGCAGAACCAGAACTGGGGCGACAGAACGTTTACGACATCGACTCCGTAATGCTACTATGTAAAGGATAATTATTCCTACGGAGGTATTCGCAAAATGAAAAAATTGTCATATCTACTTAGTGGCGTTTTGATTGGAGCACTTGTCGCTACATCAGGCAGCGCAGTTGCAGCGCAGGTGAAAAGTTTAGTAGGCCAGAAAGTAACTGGTGAGTACAAGGTTGTCGTTAACGGCGAAGAGCTTCAGGATAAGGGGGCTGTGATTAGTGGAAGAACTAATGCACCTGTCCGTGCTATTTCCGAATCTTTAGGGGCTGATCTAAAAGTGGATAATAAAACAAAGACAATTACGATTACAACTCAGTCGGAAATGACTGTAGAAACAGAGAATAAAACACCAAGTAAGGAAAATAAGTATATAGGCAGTTCAAAGGAGAATCTGGAGGAATTAAAATACAGCATTGAAAACAGAAGACTCAAACCTGCTATTGAAGAGCGTGAGTTCATCCTAAAAGAAATTGAAATTCTCAAAACTTCTGGTATGAATGGCGAGCCAGCTCCAGGTCTTGCAGCTAAGGAAAGGAAATTAAAAGAGTACGACGACATCATTGCAAAAGACAAAGAAGAATTACGCCTGGTCGAGGAAGCCCTCGCAGCAATTAAATAACGAGCAACCAATAGAGTCCGGTACCCCCGGGCTCTTTTATTTTGCCCGGAAGGAGGTGTCATATGGCTAAAGTTACAAAGGTGGAGCTGCAGATCGATCTGTCTATGCCTGTAGAGGAAATCGCTGCTGTGGTGAATATCATGCTTGATGCCCATCCAGGCCGGCAGATCGAAATCTTAGAAGCAGTTGATCATGCGATCGGCGAGGCTCTCGCTAAATTGCAGAAGTCCGACAAATCTGAGAATGAAGAATAGTTAGGTGCCTCTGAGTGGTCAGGGGGCTATTTCTATTAGAGATACAGGGGGAAGGACGATGGAGAATGAAGTCGTTAAATACTTTCTAACACAAGGACCATTTGCCTTGCTGTTTGTATGGCTGCTAATTTATGTGATGCGAGCCAACAAGGAACGAGAGGGTAGATTACAGGATTTGTTGGACAAGTTTAGTGATAAATATGACGTGATTATCGGAGAACTTCGAGACATCAAAGATCGATTTCCAAGGCACTGATAAATAAAAATTTGAGAGGTTGTGTGAAATATGGAGTGGAACATGATTTTTGAATTGATCGATCCACGGTTGCTTATCGTTGTGGCCGCATGTTGGGTTATTGGTTGGGTTCTGAAGAAAACACCAAAGGTTGCGGATTGGAGCATCGTATACATTGTGATTATCCTGGCGGTGTGGCTCACCATCGGGATCCTCGGATTTTCTGTTGAAGCCGTCATTCAGGGGATTCTCTCCGGGGCTTTTGCTATATTTGGTCATCAGGCAGTGAAGCAGACGAAGGAAGGGATTAAGTCATGAGGAAGGTATGGATAGACGCAGGGCATGGTGGCAAGGATCCGGGAGCATGCAAAAACGGGCTACAAGAAAAGGATATTGTTCTAACTATTTCTCTTGAAATCAAAAAGCAGCTGGAACGTGATTACGATGGAGTGCAGGTAGAACTCTCTCGGTCAAAGGATGTATTCCTTGAGCTCAAAGAGCGGACGACTGCTGCCAACAAAGCCGGTGCGGATCTGCTGGTTTCCATACACTGTAACGCAGGCGGTGGCGCTGGCGGGTTTGAATCGTTTCGGTATACTGGTGGTTCGGCTGCGTCGCGGTCTCTGCAAAATGTACTGCATACTGATATAATGGCAGCCCTAAAGCCTTATAATGTGATTGATCGAGGACAGAAAGCTAAGAATCTGCATATGTGTCGTGAGAGCCGCATGCCGGCAGTTTTGACCGAGAACCTGTTTATAGATGTGGCAGCGGATGCAACCAAACTGAAGCGCAGGGAAGTCATTGACGCATTGATTGCTGGTCATGTAGCTGGGATCGTGAAGTATTTGGGATTGAAGAAGAAGGAGGACAGCTTAATAATGGATAAAGCCAATGTTATTGCTTATGGAAAGAAAGTGGATGAAGGGCTGCTGATTGATGGTAAGGTATATGTACCATTGAGGGCAGTTGCGGAAGCAAGAGGAGATAAGGTTTCATGGAATAATAAAACGAAAACGGCGGAAATTTTTAAATAACATCATTTCAGGCATGATTTCAGCGTAAAAAAACCATTTTCTTTAAAAATCAATATTTTTTATGAAAAAAACGTGGTTTTTCTATTGCCATTTTCGCAAATAAGGGTATTATTAAACAAGAGGTATAACATATCACGTCTTATTGTCGATTGTAAAGTTAAATCTCAGAAAGGGGAAATATTTATGGTGAAAGTACAAAATACCCGTTTGAAGGAATGTAGAATCGGGTTAAACTTGAGACCAGAGTATATTTCTAACCTTATTGGAATCACTTCCTCTGAACTCTTAAATATTGAGTCGGGAACTTCTGTACCGGAAGCCAGTCAGGTTAGAAAGTTGGCAGAAGTATATGGTTGTCCTGAGCAATATTTTTATGAGAATGACGATAAAACGACAACTCCTGTGTTAGCTCGTAATGGAAATGATTTATCTCCATTCGACCAACAGCAAATTGCGGAATTCCTGGCCTTTCAAAAAGAAATCTCTGCTGAACAACCATATAAATGAAAATAGATCTTAAATATCTCAGACGATTCAGCGGGCATTGTAAAGCCAGGGAGCTCGCTGAATTTGCGTCTGAGATTTATTTTGGTTCCAGGAAACCTGATTTTCCAATTGATATCTTCATGGTTTTGAAAGATTTCGGAATTTATTATAAATTTCTTGAGTTAGATAAACTAGAAGGTATTTATTCACCGGACAAAGAAAATATGGTCGCTGTAGTAGGTATTAATTCTAGAAGCAGGTATGAAAGACAACGTTTTACTGCTGCGCATGAATTGTGCCATCATATTAAAGATTATAATATAGCAAGCACGAGTCCAATGGGAAGTAACGATCCTATTGAAGTGTTTGCAAACACCTTTGCAGCAGAGTTTTTGATGCCTAGGCGGTACTTTTTAGAAGAAGCGATAAAATATGAAGACGAATTTGGATTTGTAAAACCAGAAGATGCTGTTTATTTATCTCAAACCTTTGGTGTTAGTTTTGAAAGCGTAATCTGGAATTTGCATAACTACAATAAGATTAACTTCCAGCCAGATCCCGTATTCTTTGCTAGCTTCGGAGTCACTAGACAATTAGAAATCTTAGGGTTACAAAGTCTAGATGGAATTTATTTGAGAAATATTATTGATAGTTATAAATACATACCTCAAGCTGATACTAGCCCTTTGTGGTTAAGAATTAAAAATGAACTCATTTATCATGATAATAGAGTCGAAGGCTTAGAAATAAGCAAAGAAAGCGTTGCGGAAATCTGTACTGATTTGAGAATAAAAAGATATGATTCGATATACTATGATCAATTTCGTGAAAGTAAAGAAATAGTTGAAACGGTGGGTCATAATTTAATCTATGATTATGTGTATAGTACTGTTGATAATCCAGATAGATTTCAAGCTAAGGAACTAAATCGCAAGCTTTTTTCGCTCGCTCCACAAGCTGAAATTATGGGGGATTATAGGCAAACAAATAACCATATCACAGGGGCAATAATTGAAACAACTGATCACTGGTTGATTGAACAGGAAATGTATCAGGTAGATCAGTCAATAGACGAATATATCCAAAAAGTCGAAGATTACAGTTTTTCTGAAGCACTAGAGCAAGCTGTGAAAATACATCATAGGATTACGCAAATTCATCCATTTACTGATGGTAATGGACGAGTCTCTAGAGCGGTTTTGAACTGGCTTATAAAGCTAAAGAATCTTCCTCCAGTTTATGTGGAAAGTGGAGATAAAAGTAGATATTTAGAAACAATGCAAACCGCCGATCGAGGCGATTTTGTACCATTAACAAATTATTTTCTTGAGCGACTATTGTTTAGTATGATTAACTTAAATGCGAGTCATACATTGAGTGTTCCTTTAGAAATTAAATCGCGATCTCTCTTTGGATAAATCCATAACAGCAAAAGTATGAGCCCCCCTTAATTAAGATGGAGGGGGGCTTTTTTATTTAATTCTATGAGTTCCGTTAATACTGGCGTCCGCAACATCCCCGATTTGAACCAGTTTCTAAATTTCACCCGCCCCCTGATCGTTGGACTCAAATAAACAAATTTCTTATCCTCGCCTGTTACAAGGGATCGACTCATTGTATAGAACTCTTTCCTGGCTTCCTTTGTTACGTATTCCACTATTCCAGCAGGCCGAAGAGCGCCCGACTCATTCTGAACCGCAGCAAGTAATCCGAACTCGTCCTTGCGATAACCGGTTATAAGCACGTCAGTATATGACCAATTGATAACCTTCTGCCAGGATGGTGATCGACTGCTTACATATAGACTATTCTTTCGCTTGCCAACCATCCCTTCAAGCTTTCGGGATACCATCTGTTCAAACAACGCCTCTCCCACGCTTTCCACGAAAGGAATGATGCCAAATTTCTGATTTGGCATTTTTATGCCGGCAAGGATCTCTTTGCGCGCCAGTAGTGGCATCTTCCGAAGGTCTTGCCCTTTGTACTGCAATATGTCGAACACAACAAACGTAACTGGAGAAGACGTGACCAGCTGTTTGATGCGTTGGTCCTTACTTGCTTTAAACCGGAGCATGACTTCCTCAAAATCCACGCCGTCGGGCCCGGCACATGCCACTTCACCATCCAGAAGAATGTCATCATCAAACGGAACCAATAATTCAGGGTATTGTTGAGTACATTCTGTCTCATGACGAGTATAGAGTCGGATCCGTCCGGACTTTTGGGAGAAAAGGAGCCTGTGTCCGTCAATCTTTGGTTCAAAGATATAATGGGGATCGGAAAACGGAGCTGGGGCAGTTGCGAGTAACATTGGCTCAATAAACATAGAAACACCCCTTTACCGAATTATAGCGCTTGGTTGCATGGTATAGGGGCGGTAAGTAATGGGAGCCTTAGAGATTATTTGTTTTTAATGGCTTGGATTAAAGCGACTACGGACATTACCAGCGCTACAATACTGATAATCAACGTTAACGTTTCCACGTTCATCCCTCCCTTACCAGTTTTCGTTCCATGCGTTCGCAACTTCCTCCGCGTCACGTCTGCTTTGTGCCGGTTGAAACGTTGTCCATACTTCTGTTTCAGTATTCCATATCCCCCAGCTCTTCGGATTGTTGAACGGTCCGTAAGTGTATGGGCTTGCTACGTATCTCTTTTTCGTTCTCATAGCGTTTCCTCCTTAGAGGGGCCGAAGCCCCTATGATTTTATACTGTGAAGAAAGTCTATGCATTCCTCTCGTTCAGATGGAGTAAGCCACCAAGTCTGTTTTATCGTTGAGATATGATTTTCAATCTCTTCTACAGAGCGAATCCATTCACTTACGCCCAGCCCGTGAGCGTTCCGAATTGACACCATGCCAATGTCGATTACATTCTCAGCTCCGAAATCTCCGATAACAATGTGTCCACCTATCTTTGATGTCAATTCATACGTTCTTATCCCATTATCTACTGTTATCATTCCCATGATATGCCTCCCTGCGCAAGGCCGCCGCCTGATTGTATATTCCGACTCAATTATGTTAAGATTGGGAGGAGGGAGCCGCTAACTCCCTCCGGTGGAACCTTTCTAACGTCTGCGTCGGATGCGTCGTTTAGGGGTTCCTTTTCTTTTTTCTCTGCGGCCTTTCTGCAGTAGAATTGCTGCTGTAATTAATTGAATGACTGCCGTGAGAAGTGTTACCCAATCTTTCATATTTCTTGTTCACCTCCTTTCTATAGCTTAATTATACAACGTTTATCGTTGTCTTTCAACATAAAACGATGAATATATCTATATTAAATGTTGAAAATAAACGTTAAAAGTTGTATTATGATTGTGAGGTGAATTGAAGTGTTGCGATTAAAGCTAAGAGAAGTGATGTTTGAGAAGCGTTGGAATCCTAAGCAACTCAGCGAGGCGACCGGCATCCGCTGGAACAGCATCGATGACATGATGGAGAACCGGTCCAAACGTTGGACAGTGGAGAATTTAGAAAAAATCATGGAAGTCTTAGAACTGAAGGATGTATCTGATTTGATTGAATATGTAGACGAAAAAGCCACCGAGGCATGACATTCGGTGGCTTTTTTTTACATTGATAAAAGAACGAGTGTTCGCATATAATACAAACAAATGTTCTGTTTTATCAAAGGAGGGGTATGGATTGAAGTCACGGCAGCGTATTGTTATGTTGGTGGACTGCCAATCTTTTTACGCCAGTGTGGAAAAAGCCGAGCACCCGGAATATAAAAACCGTCCATTGGTGGTTGCTGGTGATCCAGAAAGGCGCTCAGGCGTTGTTCTGGCTGCATGCCCTTTAGCTAAAGCCAAAGGGGTTAAGACGGAAGATAGACTGGGTGAAGCTTATGCAAAGTGCCCTGAGCTCGTAGTGATACGGCCACGTATGCAGAGGTATATTGACGTGGCGATGCTCATCACGGACATTTACAAGCAGTATACCGACCTTGTCGAAACGTTCAGTATTGATGAGCAGTTTTTGGACGTAACTGGGTCTATGCATCTCCATGCTGACACTCCTGAGGAGTTGGCCCATCTGATCCAAACACATGTCAAGGCAGCGACAGGGGTATATATTCGCTTTGGGATTGCCGAGAACAAGATACTTGCAAAGACTGCGTGTGACAATTACGCCAAGAAAAATCCATCCGGCATATACACTCTCACGAAAGAGATGCTACCTGAAACGTTATGGAAGCTTCCGGTTAGCGACATGTATATGGTGGGACGCCGGATGACGCGTCACTTTTCCGTAATGGGGTTGCCAACGATCGGAAGTATAGCTCAGACGCCTCTTGGAAAGCTCAAGCAGATGATGCGACGCAAGTTTGGCAAAAACTCCGACATCCAGGCCGAGTTATACTGGCGAATCGCAAACGGAATCGATGACAGCCCTGTACTGCCGGGGACGCACCAGGTCGCTCCTAAATCAGTCGGCCACATGATGACGTTGCCGCGGGATTACGGCACCATCGAAGAGATTAAGGTCGTGCTACTGGAGCTCACGGAACTGGTCTGCCAGCGTTGTCGGGCATTAGGGTTTGCGGGCCATGTGGTATCGGTTGGGTGTATGGGAGCCGACTATGATCGACCGACAGGGTTTAGCAGACAAGTGAAGATGGAGGACCCTTCCAACATCACCATGCAAGTATATCGCTGGGCTTGTAAGCTGCTGGCGGAGCATTGGGATGGCATGCCGATCCGGCGGGTGGGCATTAGTGTTACGCTGCTCACTCCCGATAACGAATATCAGATGTCTCTGTTTGATACTGGTCGAGAGCGTCAAATGGCATTAGAGCGGACAACAGATGCCCTAAAAAACAAATATGGAAATTCAATTGTGGTTCGGGCGGTCTCTATGACGGCAGCCGGTCAGGCACTTGATCGATCGGCTAAAATAGGAGGACATTATAAATGACAAAATTAGACGGCAACGGATTATGGGAGTCAAGCCGGATGATGCTGCCAGAACATAAAGAAACGATCATCCGCCGGCAGTTAGAAGAGGGAAGGAAAGATAGGCCAACGCTCGATCCGCAAGAAATGGAGTTAATTGAACAGGCTCTGGCCGAGTCCTTTCATGAGCATCGTGCCGTTACAGTAAGGCTATTTGATGAGTACGAAGACGTGGAACTGAGGGGTATTGTCGTATTGATCCACACATTCAGACGAGAGATCAAGTTGTCCATGTCTGAAGGTGAATGGCAATGGATTAAAATAGATGAAGTTATTTCAGTTGGATGACAATCTACTATAATAAATGAAGTCATTAAAAAAAGCAGCCGTTTAAGAGCTGCTTTTTTAATGTGCTTATTCATGAATTTGTTTTGCGATATCCATCAATTCTTCAAGCGAGGCTGTATTAGCTGAAATAGTAAAGAGGTGATCATCAGAGATCAAATGTACAACTTTTCTAACTTCCCCATCAACATACAATGCTTTAAGACCATTAACCTCTGTTAATTCAGAAGTCTCAGGGTAATAATCTGTCTTCAGGCTCTCAATAGCATCTGAAACTCCCATGTTTGCATCGACTTGATTTATACGAATCTCATCACCATCTGTAGTTGTTAATAAGGATCTAACGTGAAGTCCATACTCCCTTTGCAACGCTTGAACATTTTGTCGAGTGAGTCCTAAGGAACTGAGTAGTGCAGCTGAATTATCTTTTAAAAGCGGAATATGTATATCCGTCTCCGGTACATCAGCTAAATCGATCGTATCAGGATCCTGAACACCAGGGCCTACCGTTGTTTCTGGCTTAATTTCAAACGTTTCTTGGTCTAGTGATGAAATTTCAAGCGCCTGAAATTGCTCATTTTGCTGAGGTGCTAAAGACGACTCAACAACTGGAACAACGGTTTTTTGTTCGGTACCAGCAGCAAAAGAGTAGTATGCAAACCCACCGCCCCCAAGAACAAGCGTACTAGCTAAGGCCATAACAGCAACTTGTTTTTTCATTTTTTTGAACCTCCTTATGTTCAGTATTTTATTTCTCATTTATATAAACACTATAGAAACTAAAATGTTGGAAATTATTTGGAATACAAGAATAATAAATATTCGTTGGTGTACCAGTTGGAACAAGAACGATTAATCAAAAACCAACAAAGTTTTTGTTGCGGGTTGGTCGAGAATCAAATTAAATTACCCGCCAGCATTTGCTGACGGGCTTCAGTCTTCTACCAGAACTTCTACCAGAACTTCTACCAATTCTTCTACCCAAATTAGGAACCTGTAGGAACTCGTCAGTCCCATTACATGGAGAAAGCCTTATTAATTGTGGGTTTAGGAACTTAAGGGTCCCTAAGGGAAACAGCATACAACGCACTCGTAATGCGTAGGTCGGGGGTTCAATTCCCTTCACCAGCATCTTCATAAAGTCAATAACGGCGCGGTTTTCCGAGTTTTCGGAATCGCGCCGTTT
>Ga0209784_100611_pt1 | contig 11453 bp, 16 predicted proteins | sample AraplaCvi_mLB_r2_2_FD_184284 | JGI IMG/M metagenome (GOLD analysis project Ga0209784, IMG submission 184284) | Arabidopsis root microbial communities from North Carolina, USA - plate scrape CL_Cvi_mLB_r2 (SPAdes) (version 2) | ecosystem: Host-associated > Plants > Roots > Endosphere | place: USA...
GGCCAGGCGAGCTGCAGGCGTGCGCAGCGATCCGCAGGAGCACCTGATGCCGGCGGACGACCGACGGTGGCCAGGCGAGCTGCAGGCGTGCGCAGCGATCCGCAGGAGCACCTGATGCCGGCGGACGACCGACGGTGGCCAGGCGAGCTGCAGGCGTGCGCAGCGATCCGCAGGAGCACCTGATGCCGGCGGACGGCCGACGGTGGCCAGGCGAGCTGCAGGCGTGCGCAGCGATCCGCAGGAGCACCTGATGCCGGCGGACGGCCGACGGTGGCCAGGCTAATGTATTTTTCGTCTAAACCGTTTCTTTCCGTTTCACCTCCCGTGGGGCTACATCCGCCACCGGACGGGAAGGTTTTTTCCCCGTTTCGTCTTCTTTGTGTTCTTCTTTTAACCCGTGCGTTCGATCTCAAACCCGGTAGGAATAGAAAACAGCCATCTGTTGATAATTCGCCAGATTCCCACCCGCTATCCACAGCCCCAATAAGCGGTAGCCGTGCTACGCACGCCTTAAAATTAAACCATACTCCCCTCACCCTCCCCTACGTTAACGGTAAACTGTGTCTGGTCCTACACCTTTGAATCTTCTTCTTGACAGGAGGCGAAGCCGAACCTAGCATGGGTCGTGCGGGGTGGACACAGTTCACCTTATCCTGACAATTTCTTGATCAGGATAAGGTGCAAGTCTAACTTGGTTCGGCCGTCACGCATTGGGGAACGGCTCCCAGGAGTTGTTTCCTACACGCGTCATTCGACGCCAGCTGCTATAGAGCATTGATTTGCTCCGGATCGGTTACGGTTCCTATGACCCATCCATTCACCACAAATTTACAGCTACTTCTCTAACCGTGGTCTTACCTACCTTGAACAGTTTCCAGCAAGGTTCGAGCGGTTCTTTACCACGTACTTTTTCGGAACAGTCATGCAATAGGATCAAGAGTCACATCCCTGCACACTTCGTTTTGCCTTACGTTGGACTCACCTATGGCTTTTGGTTATGTGTCTACACGCCCAACATGCCCCCGCCCTTGCCTGTTATCATCACGACAAGAGGATAGACGGGGGCAAAGCCGGCTTCACTTAGCGCCTGGTTAGTGCGCCAGTGGCCACGATCGGAACGTGGCAACCCGGAAATAACCGCATATTTGGGGTAAGGCTCCCTCCTATACGATGGACAGGGGATTAACGTGGTATCCTGCCTCATTTGTTGCAATCCACGGAGTTGGCAAATCTCTCAGCTAGTTTCTATCGAAAAAAGACAATAGGAAACCAAGCCCCACGATGCCCATTTTTGAAAAATGGGCATCGTGTGCCACATATGAAATTTATTAGTTTAGTTATGTATGATCCTGTTTCCAGGAGTCATGGCAAATTAAAAAGCCCTGATCCTCATGAATCGAGAACCAGGGCAACGTTTACCGTTATATAACTTTTTTCCGTTCTATCTCGCTTGAAACATTTTCAATACGATGATAGAATAGCGTCATACGCTAGTTTCGACTAGCAAAACACAGGAAAAGTCATTGTGAAGCGCCTGTTTCACCGATTCTGCGATCGGATGGAGCAGCTGAGGGTCGCCAAACCCGAGCCGCCTGAAACGATGACTTTTTTCATTTTTCAAGGATGTTTCTACCAAATGTAAATCAATAACCTCATCATATACTAGAGTTATAAGGCTGTAAAGCTTGTGTCAAATTGAAACGTTTTCTATTCTTCTTCATCGGGGATATACTCAAATAAGTCACCTGGTGAGCATTGAAGTGCCTTGCATAACTTCCCTATGTTCTCCATATCCATGTGCTTGACGTTGCTATGCCAATAAGACGAGATTGTATTAGGTCTAATCCCTGTCAATTCTACTAATGTTTTTTGACTCATGCGATGTTTCCCCATTAATTCAGCGACTCTAAGTGTAACTGGCACTTCCGGGACCTCCTCTTTAAACATCTGGTTCTTTTTATCCTATATTAAATTTCGTTACAAGTACATGAATATTGATCTTCTATTATTTTTTTTGTTGCTTTATATCATTTTTGGTTATATAGTAGCAATTAAAGAAAGTAAAAGGAAGTGATTACCATGAATTTCGATGATATCTTGAGAATGATTGCATCTGAAAACCTGGAAAAAGTCAGCGCTTTGCTGGCCGAGGATCCGCAGTATGCAGATTTAAATGAAATGCGCCAATTGGAATACAACCGGCTCTTATCGTTAATCTCTGAAGAAGCAGCTGCCGCCGCTCAAAATTTTGAAGAAAGCATGCAATACGTGCATGATTCCGCACAGTTGTTCAGCTATAAGCGGGGCCTTCAGGACGGCATGTCCTTCATGATGAGTGTTTTTATCAGATAGAAATTACTTAACTACATAAATTAACGGCATAAATTATTTGTTCCACCATTATCCATTTGTAAGATACAATGGCTCAAAGTCTCAAATTGTTCTTCCCCCGCACGTAATAAGTAGGGGGAAACCTACTACATTCAAGGAGAAGATGAACGATGAAAAAATTCTTAGTGGCCACTTTGCTGGGAGGTACCGTTTTAGCCGGCGGGATACTTCAAGCTGCCCAAGCCGCCAATAGTTACGATGTGAGAGTAAACGTAAACGGTAAGAAGATCGTGAGTGATGAACCGGCATACATCAAGTCAGAGGTTGGTCTTACGTATGTGCCTGTTCGCTTTGTCTCTGAAGCTTTAGGGGCCAAGGTAGATTGGGCCAACGATACGCAGACTGTCATCATCGACTATAAGGGGAAGAGCATCTCGATTAACGTAGGGAGTACATCTGCACGCGTAGATAGCAAGGATGTGCCCCTTGAAGCTCCCGCGGAGAAAGACAGTGAACGTACTTTCGTGCCGTTGAGGTTTGTATCCGAAGCGCTCGGTGCTGACGTGAAATGGGACAATCCAAATCGAGCCGTGAATATTACCCTCCCTGCAGCCATTCCTTCCGGAAACAAATTCAGTTCATGGACTCCGGATCCGGAACACCGAAAGTTGGCCGATTCCTTTTTCAGTGAATTAAAGTGGGATGAACCCACACAAACGCTTAAAGTACGTATCCCACAGTTCGATGGCTACAAAATAGTCGCCAGCTATATCCAGCCTGGGAAGGACCAGAGACTAAAAAATGGAGAAGAATATACGCTCAAACTGACTCCTGGCACCATCGTTGATATTGGCATCTTACAAGAGGGAGAAGTGAGCATTAAAGAAACCTACACCATTTATTCAGGTTCAGACGATGGCAATCTTTCTGGATATAAGCTACCCAAAGATCTAGGTATCGTCGTCCTGGACGCAAAACAAAATGTCGTAACACTGGACGCCATTTTCAAAGGATTGAATTTAAAAAATAAATAATTAGGGGGGACGAAAACACGCTGATCTTCAGCGTGTTTTTAAATTGCCATGAAAAAAGTACTTATTGCGATGCAAACTTTAGCTCTGCTGTTCATATTGCTGCCGGCTAATTCGGCCTCGGCCAATAGCATCAATGATCTGCTTCTTCAGCTTTTTGGAAATGTAAAAGTTGGAGATATGGAACTTACTTTGAAGCAGCAATATGAAGAAATACAACGAGAATACACGTATTCAAATTCCGAATACGAAAATAAGATCAGTGGCTTGTTCTATGATGTTTCGGGAGTCTCCGGCCTGAACCCCAATGTAGACACAAGGTATGCCACATTGAATATCTGGAACGGCGTCTTTATTAATCATTTCGAAGATTCTTATTCCAGTATGATACCGTTCAATAATTACAACATCCAAAAGTCGGCAGCTAAAGGCGATACAAATTTGGAGAACACCGGCTATGCGCTCATTCCCCGGAACATTTTTTTAATTCCTGGCATAGCGAAAGCTATAGATCCATCAAAAGCTACAGATGAACAGAAAAACGATCAGATCAATTGGATGATGGACAAGTTGAATCAATTAACCCCAAGCAGCTACGGGATCTACCAAGTCATGGGGAGGACTAATATCGCAATCGCCCGGGTCGCGACTGAAATGGGCGGCATCTTTGAAAACGCTCGGCCCGTCAAGGCCGATTCCGTCAGCGATGCGAAGGATCCGCATGGTCTCATGACTTTCCGTATGACGCCGTATCCTTCGTTTACCCATACATCAATTACCGGAAATGATCAGCTTAAAGTCAGCTACAAGTCTTATGGATACGTCGATCATACCAATTATGTAAAAATCATTAACGGGGTTAATAAAGAGCTCGAACTGCGCAGCTCCCACATTCCAGTAAGCCCGTCCGGATATGATTCCACTGGAACATGGCGGGATGGATCCAACGTAGAGTTTACCGATTCTTTCGAGTACAGCCTAGATACGATCCGTCAAACCCTCGGAACCGGTGAAATGACGCTGAAAATGAATGATGGTTTTGGCCGGATGACAACAACAAAAGTCGCCATCCCCGAGAAGGGAGCGCCAAACCTAAAAATCACCACAGTGTCCGCCGTCTGCAGTTCCAATAACGAAATGATTGTAAAGGTAACGGCTGACGCGGCCGGATCCTCACCCCTGACCACCCTGCTTGCAATCAAAGTGGATGGAACTGCCGCGGCCACCGAAACGATCACCTTGAAACCGGGCGAAACAAAGCTTGTCACCAAGACGCTTACCTGTGCGCCAGGAAAAAAGGTAGAAGCTGAAATCAATCCGGATAAAACACAACCAGACAAAGAAACGAGCTGGGAGGACAATAAAAAAGAAACAGAAGTTCTCTCTCCGAAGGATCCTGGCCAAGTGGCCATAAAAGAGAAATCGCTTCAGCTGAAGTTTGGAAACTTCAAGCAGCCCGTTCGCCTGACCTCTACGTTCTCCGTCCCCATTATCATCACGAATAACAGCAGTGAAGCCAAGACAACGAGTATTAATTTTTCAATGACCGGCACCATGAACCAGGCGTATCAAATTCCCCGTACAACGTGCGGACAAAGCGGCTGCTTCGTTTGGTACGAAACCAAATACCGGAACCTTCCGCTCACCATTACTGGCACAAGCCCGGTTCTGACGGTGCCGGCTTTTGGGAATATAACCTGGACGGCCTCGAGCGGATTAAATTACGCCATTTCGGGTGGGGACCCGAGTTCTCAAAGTAATATGCCGCTGAATGTTTGGGGACCTGGCAGCGAGTATGGCGTCCCCGATTCCTCCGCGCAGTATTTTCCTGAAATTAAAGCGACGGCGACGAATCCGTCAGAATATCTAAATCCGTCCATCAATATGTTCGTACCTACGAATTACGAGGGCAAGAAGCCGAAACCTCCGGTACTTACGGAATAGATTAAATCCACTCCTCTCTGCCAGATTTTAAGCAGGGAGGAGTTTTTTATTTGCAGGGAGAAAAGAGAGAAAGAAAAAAATAATGTATGCTTAATGCATACAAGTCAGTTCTAAAGTGCTTGATACACAAGGGATACAGCGATTCCCATACAGGTAATAAACCGTCGATGTACAAGTCATTTATAAGGCTACTTGCTGTTTATATCCAGGAAGGGAGGAACCGTGGTGTCCGACAAATTGATGACGATCGCACAGATCGGGAAGCAGCTCCATATACCAGAATCAACGGTTAGATTTTATCGGGATCGGTTTGAACCGTTCATTCCCTCGGTTGGAAGTGGGCGCAACAAAAGATATTTGCCGGAGACGGTAGCCGTTCTCCAACATATCGCAGACGCCTTCAAGCGCCAGGAGCCGCAAGAGCAAATAGAAGCCGATTTAGCCAGACTTTTCCCCCGAAATATCGAAGTCACGCCCGATACCCGGCCCGTAACCACAATAGCGCAACAAGATCATACGCACGGAACTTCCGAGCAGCTGCAGCAGGCGCTATTTCAAATCGCCGGCGCATTAGAGACGATGGCCAAACAAAACGAAGAAATTTCCGATCTTCGTAAACACATCGCGGATCTGGAGGATCAACAGCAGAAACAGAAAATCTATATGGAGGAAGCTTTGAACAAGAGAGATCAGCAGCTCACCCAAACATTAAGAGAAATCCAGGAATCCAAACAAAAAAAACGATGGTTCTCATGGAAAAAGTAGCGTGTTGCGGTATATTGCGTTTGTACCTCCGTTATCCCCAACCGCAATGTACCGCAACAAAAAAAGCCTTAATTATCAAGGCTTTTTACAACCGCAATACGAACCGCAGCAGCGCAGCAGCAACGCAATCTTTAGTCTAACATAGAAGCGCGCTCCACAAGTTTACAGATTCTCTCTACAAGTTCATCAGATAACTTATTAGGATTCACCTTAATAATAAATTTCCTTTCTTCCTCACCCTGTTTGTAATTTATTGAAATTTTGATATCGTAATATTCCAACATATTCTCATCGCCGCTCAGTTTAAAGTTCGGTTTACTGTGCATCGTTTTAAGACGATTGTCCAGGGTTCTTATTTCTTTAGGAGAATTTGGAATGGCTTGTGCTAATAACGGCGTGAGGATATGCCTACCACAAGTCAACTCTTTCTTGTATCCAAGAACTCCTTGTGATGAAAACCTTTTAACAACAGTACTACTACCTTCTCGACTGAAAATAAAACTTCCGTTAGCGGTTTCGTACTGCCAATCAAAAGCCATCCTGTTGTTCCTACCTTCGGTACGGTCATAAACGACACCGTTCTTGGTTACGGACACAAATATGTTGGTCTTCATGGTCTTTTTCGAATCTCATTACCCCAATGAGATTCTTATCCTCCCTTTAAAAAAATTTAGTTTTCTTCGCATTTTTGCTCAGGAATGCCGATGTTTACACATCCCTACGCATACTCCCCTTGGTTTACATGAGATTTTTTAATCCCCCTATGTAAACATGCTTGCTAAGCAAGCAGACTTGTTTACCAACTATCGCGTTCTTGCTTAATGAATCCATCTCCAGAATCTTTGCTCCATAATTTCTTTCCTAGCCCCCATAAGGTTCCGGTGAATGTTTTCGGATGATTCCATCTTTTAAATTCCCTAGGTAAAAGTATGCGGATAGGGGTAGGCCATCTTCTCATCTTGATTACCTCCATTTCATTTTACGTCAAGGAGTAAACATTTTTATTTACTTTACTTTGTGTTACAATGCATCTATTCAAACCTATCCGAATGTATTAGCACCTATTGATACCTATCCGGATATAAAAAGAATCTTTACCGCTGGAACGGTAAAGATTCAGTCAGAGCAATATCCAGTAGGTAGTCTTACCACGGCTTTAAAACAGAAAATTTAGAGAAAACCCACCGAAAGGCTCCAACCAAAACGGTGGGTTTTCCGCATTAACGTTTATCTTTTCGACGGATAAATCTATAAAGTCTTCTCAAACCAAAAGCACACGCTATAGAAGATCCTACAAACTGTATAACAAAAAGCGTCGTAGTAAGTGCCAAGAGCAATCCCCCTTTCTACGAAGGCTGGATGCCGTGGCCACTCTACTACCGTCTATTGACTCTGTGGAGAGTATAGCACAGAATATGGTTTTCGAGAAATCGGATTGTACCCCGCTAGAAGGAGAATGGATCTAGTAGAAAAACGGAGCAATACATCGTAAAAAGGATACCGAGGATTAACAAAAATACCATGAATGTATAATGTTCCACGGAAAGCTAATCGCCTCTCAAGGCCGAAAACGGCCGAATTTGGGGATCGAAACGTCGGACATCCGCACATAATCACTTGTTTTGTGCATATGTCTTTCGAAAGTTCGAAAAAATTTCTCTCGCCATCCTCTCATGCCTCCAGCAATTTGCGAAGCCCAGGGTACGACAGAAGCTATTAGTCGTGACGAAGTGTTCCTAAAAAAATAAAGCTCCCCTTTTTACAAGGGAAGCCCTACTTTTATTAATAGCCAGGACCTCTGCTTGGAGGACCAACTGGAGGCCAAGACCACTTATGACGATGAGGGAATGTATGTGATCCATCACCATTTGAATGATCATAGTCGATATCCATATCGGCTTTACCATCACTATCATAGTATCGGCGTTGAGTTACTTTTCCATCTCTAACTAAATCCTTGGAAGTAAGACCTTTTTCACCTTGAGCAGGCAAAGAACTTTTTTCTTTTTCCTCGGTGTGGCCATTAGGAGACTTCGTTCCCTCATTTTTGGCTTTTTCATAGTCCTGTTGCATTTTAATTATGATTGGTATAAGTGTCGCATTTGCTGTTTGAGGAAAGTTTTGCATGACAGTTATAGCTAAAAAAACGGATAAAGTAATTACAGCTACCAATTTTTTCATCATTTACACCTCCTTGCCTTTTTTAGTTTTATTTCACAATGATATATGTTAGTATTTTTGTAGAAATTTGTAAATACATGAAACTACAAAATGAGGTGAATATTTTTTATGGAAACCAATTTTGATGAAATTGAAGAAGCATTGATGATGAACCGTGAAATAGAGTTTTTATACAAAAATGAGTTATATGCTTTTGTTTATCATCAAAAAGGTTGGTGCTTTGTCAATAAATCTAAAAATTTGACGCCCTACTACGAAACCAATAAAGAATTGCTTCAAAATGTGAGAATAGATGATCAGACATTTAAAAATTTGTTTGATCTTGGACTAATAGAAATAAGGCAAATCTTGTAGAGAATGCGTGAATAATCAGCTCAAAACTACTATTCGTATACGTTCAACCAATTAGTTTCCTTCAATTTTCTTATTTGCTATTTATGTGTAAAATCTACTAGATGCGTGCAGAGCGAGTGTCAAAAAGTAAGGAGGCCAAACTTATGGCAAAACCAAGAGTGAAGCAACTTTACTTCACGAAACATGATGACGATCTTTATACCGCAATTCAAAACGTACCTTCCGGGCACCAGAATCACGAAATCCGAAAGGCAATGCGATTGTATTTCCTAGGGGAACAGCCTTCAAGTGTGTATTTTAGAGGAGGAAAAGATAATGTTATCCGCCCCTCGCTCAGTAACCCAGGTTAATGCCTTCCTCTCTCTTCTTGAACCGTCATTGCTAAATGATCAACCTATCACTAGACGAACAGAAAGGCCTGTTAAATTCGTTTTTCTTTTCTTGATCGAAGTTTAATTCGACAGGAAAGGAAAAATGGATTTAACAGGCCTTTCTGTTCGTCTCAGCGGCGAGCTGCAGGCGTGCGCAGCGATCCACAAGGAGCGCGATTTGCGAAGCTCTAATGTCTTCCCTTAAATTTAACGTTAGATGATGTACCCATGCTGTCTCAAATGAAGTACATCTACAAAAAGGTGTTAAAGTACCCCCTAGACTTTCCGTTGTTCATCCTTCTTTCAATTTCCCCTCTGAGGAAAGTCAAAAAGTAAATTAAATTGCTCCATTTTTAAAAAGGCAAGGGAGAGGTAGATTTGTTTTTGATTTTTGAATCACCACTAAATTCACGTAACTCTTTATAATCTTCATCCAGAGAAAAACGTGGATTAAGTCCATTTGCAATTAGCAATTGATCAAAATCTTCACGTTTTTCTTCTCGTCCTGCCATACCAATATAAAACAGATGCGGATTAACCATAAATCCATTTTGGCATCTTGCAATGAATTGTTTCTCACACAGTCTTTTGATGGACTTTGAAACATTTCCAGTATCCATTTTTAACACTTCAGCTATTTCCTTTTGCCTTACGTAAGCAGTGTTATCATCTGTTTTTATCTTTTGGCACAACAGGAAAAGAACTTTGTAATCTGATCTAGTCAAATCATTGTCCTGTAAAAATTTAAACCAATCTAAAACAAAAGATCCCCAATAGTTGCCGTCGCTCTTTCCCCTATACCTTCTTGCCATTCTTGCCATCTAACCAGCCTCCATTTAGTTGTTATGTACGCAACTAAAATTGTTTCATTTTCAATATTTTAAGTATTTGTTGTAAATTTAACAACCTTAATTTGTATTATTTACAACAGTTTACGTTACTACGAATTAAAGAAATGCTTTAATGACGCGGTTTTTCATGGTTATTTTTCTATTTTATCAGTCGATTTATATATAATTACGGATTAAACTGGAGGAGAACTAGGCTGAGGTGGCACTTTTTTGGCACTTTAAAGGCACTTTTTTGACACCGAGCCTATGGTAGATTTATACCATGTAACTTTGAGACGAAGGGAGGGATGGAAGAATGGCGAAACAACTGAAAGAAAACATGAGTTGGTTGGGTGTAGTGCTGACAATTCTGATTGGAATGTTCCCCCAGATATTCGTCACTATTGGATTCATTATTGCGAATAATTGGTTGCATATCAGTACTACAATAATCATTATTCTGCTGATTAGCATCTACCGAAAAGTGCAGAGATTTATACCATGTAACTTTGAGACGAAGGGAGGGATGGAAGAATGGCGAAACAACTGAAAGAAAACATGAGTTGGTTGGGTGTAGTGCTGACAATTCTGATTGGGATGTTCCCCCAGATATTCGTCACTATTGGATTCATTATTGCGAATAATTGGTTGCATATCAGTACTACAATAATCATTATTCTGCTGATTAGCATCTACCGAAAAGTGCATAGCAAAAAAGATGGTACCTGATAACAGAGCCACCTTTAAACATTGCAATTTCACTTGCCAAGTTCAAGCTATATATTCTGTGCTATAATAAGCGCAGAAGCTGATAGGGCAGGAAGTAGAGTGCGATACGGCATATTCTTCGAAGAAAGGAGAGATGTCATTGACCACATTCTTCGCGTCACTATGGTTGATAGTTAAAGTAGCGGGATCGTTATTGGGCCTTTTCTTTAGTCTAAGAAAATTGTACAGGCTTTTACGGCGTAAGTATAAAACACAAAAACCCACCGTCTAGTTGGGGAACTGAAGTGGGCTTTCGTGTTTTTAATTAATTTGTCAGACGCCGAGTAGATCTACGCAACTTGAACCTATTGCTTCTTCAGAACCTTTATCGTTCCAGCGATAAAGGTTCTTTTTTTACCCTTAAACGGGTTGTGATACATAGTGCAACACAATGCAACATAATGATTTACACAATACGTTATGTTGCATTAGGTGTCTTTAAGATACTTTAAGTTACCTTGTGCAATGCATTAAGTTACCTAATGCAACACCCTAAGTGTAACACATAGTAAACTAAGAAACCTACATCCAATTTCGTGAATCCTTTAATTTAAAAGGGTTTTAGTTTACTTAGAGGAATCAGCATAGGTCATGAGTTACTAAACTGGCACAGCAAAAGAGATGGTCCCTAGTAACAGGCCATCTCTATAGAACCTTTATTTATTTGGTGAATTAGTTATGTTCATATTGAACATCTAGGGTGTTATATATGGCGGTTGAGTTGGTACAGCAGCTGCAGGCGTGCGCAACGAACCGCAGGAGCACTTGATGCCGGCGGACGACCGACGGTGGCCAGGCGAGCTGCAGGCGTGCGCAACGAACCGCAGGAGCACCTGATGCCGGCGGACGACCGACGGTGGCCAGGCGAGCTGCAGGCG
>Ga0209784_100612_pt1 | contig 11421 bp, 10 predicted proteins | sample AraplaCvi_mLB_r2_2_FD_184284 | JGI IMG/M metagenome (GOLD analysis project Ga0209784, IMG submission 184284) | Arabidopsis root microbial communities from North Carolina, USA - plate scrape CL_Cvi_mLB_r2 (SPAdes) (version 2) | ecosystem: Host-associated > Plants > Roots > Endosphere | place: USA...
TGGCGTGCGTGAAGTTGAAAATGTTCTTGTGAATGCCGTCACCCACAAACGGCTCGGCAAACTGCGTGCCGTAGCGATAGCCGATCGAGGTATCGCTCCATTCCACTGCCCCCGCATCGGCTGCCCCCATCAACAGCGCGACTGCCGTCAAGGCACAGGCAGTGAGTTTGGCCGCGGCCGTCTTCTGATGTGTTGTCATAGTGTTTGATTTCCCCCGAGTGGTGAATCACAAAAAAGAATCCATCTGCATTCGTCCCGCACTTCCGCTTTAGATAGGTTTTGGGCGAATGTCCGGCCAGATCGCGCCTTGGCAGGCATCGATCTCCTCAACCCGAATACTTCCGGCCAAGACCGTTATTCGCGGTTGAGTGGATTGCTTCGCGGGGAAGGCGGCTCAACCCGCCCCGCACAATCGGGGCGAGTCAATGCAACAGCCGTGCCAGTGCAGCACGACGGCGTCACAACACAGCAAATGGGCGCTTGGATGAAAAAGCGGCGCTGCCCAGCTTGACTACCCCAGGCAGACAAGTCCCCTCACAGGGGTATGTGGCGCGGTTTCTGCACCGTGCTGGCGCAGCGCTGGTTCAATCGTTCTGCAACACGCGGATGTCGACTTCGCGGGTGTAGCGCTCGGGCGAGAAATCGCAATAGGTGAGGGAGATCGGCACGTCGGCGCCGCTATAGCCGATGCGGCGCACGCGAACCAGCGGTACGCCCATCGCTACGTCGAGCTGGGCGGCTTGGTGGGCATCGGCCACGCAGGCCAGGGGCGCCTCGCGCGAACGCGCGATGGTCAGATTGGCGCGCTGGAACACCTGCACGAACAAGCGGTCCTCAAAGTCGCGCGCCTCCAGCATGGCCGCCAGCCGGGAGGTCAGCCACGTGCGCAGCAGCATGATCGGTTGGCCGCCTACCTGCGCGCGGCGCTCCACGAAAGCCACTTGCGCACCCACATCCAAACCCAGCGCAGTGGCTACGGTTTCATCGGCCTGCTCCAGGCGGAACACACTCACCGTATAGACGGCGCCCGGCACGTACTCCAACGCAGCGTCAGACTGGCCTGGCGCGTACAGCACCGACCGATGCGGCCCCACGCGATCGAGCACCACACTGCGTTGCCCACGCGAGCGCTTGAGCAGCCCACGTGCCGCCAGTTCATTGAGCGTGCGGCGCGCAGTCAGCCGCGATACGCCATAGCGCTGGGCGACTTCGTTCTCGCTGGGCGCAACGCTGCCGGCCGGCAACGCACCGTGCAGGATGTCGAGCCGGATACGATCGGCCAGTTCAAGGTATTTGGGCAGGCGAGGCGTCATGCCGTCGTTATACAGGAACGTGGATCGCGCGCGCCAATGAAAACGGCCCACCATAGGGTGGGCCATCCGAGCGTGACGCGCGCGCTGGGCGCGGTCAGTCCGATCAGGCGATCAGGAACTTGTCGCGGTTCTTGCCGATCCAGGCCGGCGCACGGCCGCGGCCCGACCACGTTGCGCCCGTCTTCGGATCCCGGTACTTGGCCGGTACCGGTGCCTTGGAACCGGCGCGGCGGCCACGGCGCGGTGCCAGGCCCAGGTCTTCCGCAGACAGGCCGTATTCGGCAACCGTCTGGCGCACTTGCTGGATCACGGTTTCCAGTTCCTTGGCGCGAGCGTTTTCAATCTGCTCCTCCAACTTAGCCTTTTGTGCAATCAATTCCTTGTATGTCGCCATATGCGCTCCCGATAAAGTCTGGTGTGGATCAGATATTAGATCAATTGTATTCATAACTGAAATGAAATTTCAACATTCTTGAGCCCACAACCTGAGGGGCCATCGAGCGTACAACTCCGTGTCAAACCAATTCAGGCACATCGACTGCTAAGCATTGCGCCCGAAAGTCCGATTGATGCATCGGATTAACGTACGCTGCCACGCGATGGCCTCAAACCGATGTCGCACTGCAATTCATCAGTGCAATCACCATAGCAAGGGCAACCGGGTCCCGCAATTCTGGCAACGCGACCAGCATCATCAGCGCCATTGCTCGACATCGCCGCCGTACCGCGCATGCAGTCAGGTCTGCGCGCTATACCGAAGACGTGCAATCCCGGGCACGACATCAAAAGCCCTTTTGCGTAGACGCCGCATGTCGATTTGCGACTGGCAGAAAAGGCTGCTCAACGCGGTGCACCCCCTGGGTTGATCGCCGGATGAGACAACGATGAAGCCGCGCTTGCCACGCCGTTTCGACTCTCTGCTTTTGTTTTTGGCCTGCTGGGATGTCTCTTGTTTGCGACCACGACCTTTTTCTTTCCAGAACGTTCAATCGAATGCATCAGCGCCGATTTCGTCGTGACAATGGACACGTGTGTATTGATGGGTGCCATTGGATTGAAATGCACGCAGCACTGGATCGAACAACGTTTCTCCACGGCAGAAAACCCCGCAGGCAGAACCGAATCTACGTCCAGGGCAAACGATTCAGCGCAAGCCGCTTTAACGGGCTCGTTGCCAGCCGAGCCCTGGGCTGCCGCTAAATCGAGTCCAATCGAGTCCAATCGAGTCCAAATGTGTTGTATCGACCACAAATTAACAATTTGCGCGACTCACAACTTTTGCGCATCATGAATGGCATTGCCCCGCCCTCTGCCGGCGAGCCCTCGTCTCGCGGCGCGCGGCTTGCGTGGCGCAGTATCCTGGGCAACCTCTTGGTTGGAGCGTGGGATGCAAGACGAACTTTCCTACCCGCTGTCGGCGCAAAGCCTGCCAGTTCCGCTCTATGTCGTCCTGGAGGGCCGCATTGTGTATGCCAATGCGGCTGGTGTCTGCATGGTGCGCGCGCTGTCGGCCGATCAGCTGCTCGGCGAGCCCTTCTCGCGCTTCTTCCTGGATGTGCCGGCCTGGCTCGGCGCAACCGACCACGTTGAAGCCAACACCGATGTGCCTACCTCAACTGGCATGTCAGCAGCGCAACTCACCTCGCTGATTTCCCTCGGGGCGGCCAGCAAACCAGTGGCCGTGCGGCTGACCGTCACGCCCACACGCTTTGATGGCCTGCCCGCGCAGCAAGTCGTCGTACACGGGTTGCCGCTACCACTCGATGCCCAACTGCCCGGCAAGGCTGGCGAGCGCTTGCTGAGCGCGGAGGCGATTGGCGCGGCGCTACCGCACGAACATCTCGATCATCTGCTGTCCACACTGCCGTCCGCCGCATCGCTGGGGGAACGGCTGCATGCCGCGCTGCGCGCGCTTGAAGCGGCGCTACCCGGCGCGCTATGCGTGGTAGTGCGCGTGGTGTCCGGACGGGCGCGGATCTATGGCACGCAAGCCGCGCGCGCGCGGTTGACCCACCGCGAGCAAGCACCTGGGCAGAACGACCCGGATGTCGAACTCTCCCACATCGCGCCGATACTGAACGATCTGGCGCCCGTTGAACTGATCCATCTGCCCAATGCGCCCACAGCCTTGCGCGAAACGCTCTCCCGTGCGCTCGGCACGGCGCTGCCGGCGTGGTTATGCCGACTCCCCGCTCAACAAGGCGGCGCGGCGCTCGGTGACGATCTGTTATGCCTGTTCTATGCCGCGCCCAACATCACCACTGTCGACGATGCCCCCTTGCGCCACGCGTGCGGCGGCATCGTCGGCGCGCTTGCAAAACTGCTGCGCCTGGAGAGCGAATACCGCCAGGCGCGTGAATTGCGCGATCAATACCGCCTGGTCGTCAATCATCTGAGCGAGGGCGTGCTGACGCTGTCCACCGACGGTCGCGTGCTGTCGTACAACCGCAGCGCGGCAGAAATCCTGCGGCTCTCCGGCACGTCGTGGAAAGGCCGGCCGCGCATGGCACTGAGCGACATGGTGCTCGGCGAGGATGGCGCGATCCTGCCGCGCGCCGCATGGCCGACCACGCTGGCGGCCCGCACGGGGCGCGCCATCAGCAATGTGGTGGTGGGTGTACCGGCCGCCAACGGGCAGATCGTGTGGCTGCGCGAGTCAGTGCTGCCAATGTTCTCGCCGGACAGCGCTTCGCCGCATGCGGTGCTGGTCATCTTCAGCGACATCACCGCCGAGCGTTCGACGGTCGAGCAGCTGCGTCTGCTGGAGACCAAGGATTCGCTGACCGGGCTACCCAATCGCGCGGCCTTCATCGAACGGCTGGATGCGCGCCTGACGTTGCCGTCCACCGGACAAGCCGCACTCCTGTACATCGGTCTGGACCACTTCAAGACCGTGAACGAAGCGATGGGCCACCATATCGGCAACCAGGTGTTGAACCTGGCGGCGCAACGCATCCGCGCCGAGGCCGGACAGCGAGCCCTCGTGGCGCGGCTGGGTGGCGACCAGTTCTGCGTCGCCATCGACGACCCGGATGTGGCCGACTCGCTGAGCCAGCAAGTCCTGGAGGCGCTGGCCAAACCCTTTACCGGCGGCGACCGCGAGTTGCACTTGTCCGCCAGCATCGGCGTCGCAGTGTTTCCGGAAGACGGTGGCGACGCGGCCACGCTCGTCAGCCACGCAGAAGCGGCCATGTACCGCGCCAAGGAAAACGGCCGCAACCGCGTCGCCCGGTACTCGCGGGCGCTCGAAACGCAAATGCTGCGCCGCTTCACGCTGAACGAGCGCATGCGGCGTGCGCTCGCACGCGGCCAGGTACGGTTGGTGTATCAACCCAAATTTGCGCTCGCCTCGGGCGAACTCGTGGCTGTGGAAGCCCTGATGCGGTGGTCGGACCCGGAGCTCGGTGCGGTCTCGCCCACCGAGTTCATCGCCGTGGCGGAAGAGTCAGGCTACATCCTCGAGCTCGGACGCTGGGCACTCATGCAGGCCTGCGCGCAAGGGCAAGCGTGGGAGCGCAACTTTGGTTTTGCCGGACGCATCTCGGTCAATGTCTCCGCGCGCCAGTGCGATGCAGGCGTGATTGAGCGCGATGTGGATGAAGCCATCGAAGCGTCGGGGCTGACACCATCGCGTCTGGAACTGGAATTGACCGAAAGCGTACTGCTAGCCGATCGGCTATCCACGCAGCGCCTGCTGATGAGCCTGACCGCGCGCGGCGTGCGCATCTCGCTCGATGATTTCGGCATCGGCTTTTCGTCGTTGTCGTACCTGCGCAGCCTGCCGATCCACAACATCAAGATCGATCGCTCGTTCATCAGCGGTGTGCCCGCAGTGGCTGACTGCGTGGCACTCACCAAGACCATCATCGCGATGGCCCGTGCGCTGAACATGACGGTGACAGCAGAGGGCGTGGAAACGCCTGAGCAATCGGCCTTCCTGGCCGCGCATGCATGCGATGAAGTGCAGGGCTTCCTGTTTGGCCGACCGCTCGAGGTGCCGGCTATCGACGCGTTGCTGCGTGCGCACAGCCGCGCGCAGGCGTAAAAAACGGCCCCGACGTTGACAACGCGGGGCCGTTTTCTATTGGGCGATTGTTCTATTGGGCGATGCGTCGTCGCATGCCGGAAGTCTGGTCAACGGCGGACCGTGGTGCGGTATCCGGTTGGAATCAAACGTTGCACGATGATCCTTTTTTGAAGCAATGCTCACGAACACGCCGGGTGCCGAATTCGCGAGCAACACCGACCAAAAGCCGTCGCCACGCGGGTCGGATGCGGTTTCCCACAGACTTATCCACATGTTCTGTGCATAACCCGCCATGTCGTGGAACCTCGGCGTAACAAAGGGCTTGACGGTTTTCGGCAAACGTGCCGCCGAGCAGAAGTGTCTCTGCGGGGCGGGAGTTATCCACAGCTTGCCGACCGTTACATCATGCAACAACTCCTTGTGCATCAAGCGGTTGCGTCAATTTCTGTATGCGGTTTGGGCGGTGCTGTGGACAACCTTTGGCGCAGCGATGCTGGCGAGTGAAGCGATCGATTAGTTGCGGATACAGCGTTTGATTAGTTCGGGGTACAAGCTGCGATGGCGATCCGCAAAGCCTTATGGGGCATGGCGTATCCGCAACTAATCGGCGGTGGGAAATACGCGAGACCAAGCCATTGCTGCGACGCAGCATTTGCCTACCTCGGGTGGGTCAGCTTTGGTGCAAATCAACACGTGTAACTATCTTGTTAGTCTCGCGCATGTGCTCGCGCTTGTATCGCCTCGAGGTCGTGCGGAGCGGGATGCAGTTGAAGCCGTTGTCCGGCTTTAGCGATCTGACTCGGCGTGTCGTGTCCTACCAACGCAGGAAGGCAACGCGATACAGCCACCAGCCCAGCTAGGTTGACTCCTGTGTCGTAGCCCATCAGTTCAAGCGCATGCACCGTATCTTCGGTACAGATGTTACCGGTGGCCCCGGGTGCGTACGGACAGCCACCAATGCCCCCCAGCGAAGCGTCGAAGCTATCAGCCCCGGCGTCGATTGCCGCCAGCACATTCGCCAGCCCCATGCCTCTGGTGTTATGGAAGTGCAGCGTCAACGCCGCATCGGCCCAACGCTCACGGAACGCTCGCACAAGCGTGTTCACCTGCGTGGGATACCCCATACCCGTGGTATCGCACAGCGTGATGTTGTCGGCGCCCAACTGCGCGTGAAAGCGCTCTACCCAACCCAGCACGGTTGCCATCTCGACTTCGCCTTCCATCGGGCAGCCGAATGCGCATGAGAGCGAGACGTTGACGCGTACTCCAGCCCTGCGAGCCAATGCAGCCACTTCCTGCAGCCCGCGAAACGACTGCTCTCGGGTCATGCGCAAATTTGCGAGGTTGTGCGTTTCAGTGGCCGACATGACGAGGTTCATCTCATCCGCCCCACAGTCGATCGCGCGCTCGGCGCCCCGTACGTTCGGCACGAGCGCGCTGTACACCGTGCCAGGCACGCGGCGGATTCCTCTCATCACGGCCTCTGCGTCAGCCAGGACGGGAATGGCCTTGGGTGAAACGAATCCTGTGACTTCGATCTTGGCCAGGCCCAAAGAAGACAGCGCATCGATCAGCGCAATCTTCTCTTCAGTGGGCACAAACGTGCATTCAGCCTGCAATCCATCCCGCGTGCCGACCTCTTGGATGTGGATGCGGCGGCGATTCCCGTTCCAGGCGCTCATGCGATGACTCCTTTGTTCCGCAGCATGTCGATCTGATCATCGGCGATACCAAGTTCTCGCAACACAGCACTCGTGTCCTCTCCCAATCGCGGCGCAGCGGTGCGGACGGTGCCCGGTGTGCCCTCCAATTTGGGGACCACGCCCGGTACCTCCAACGTGTCCCCTTCACGGGTGCGCTGCGAGAGGATCATGTCCCGTGCACGGTAATGTGGGTCTTCAACGATGTCCTTGGCGGTATAGACTTTCCCGGCCGGTACGCGCGCTTCAGCCAGCAGGTGCAACGCCTCTTCTACCGTCCGTAATGTCGTCCAGCTGCCAATGGCGCCATCCAGCTCTTTAACTCGGGCGACGCGGCCCGCATTATTGGCAAAGGCAGAATCGTCTGCGAGATCTGTGCGCCCGATGGTGTGCATCAAGCGCTTGAAGATGCTGTCACCATTGCCGGCGATCAGGATGTAGCCGTCGACACAACGATAGGCATTCGACGGTGCGATACCCGGCAAGGCGCTCCCTGCAGGCTCTCGTACAGCACCAAACGCGCTGTACTCCGGGATCAGACTTTCCATGACGTTGAGCACGGCCTCGCTCAAGGCCACATCGATGACCTGGCCCTTGCCACCGTTCACTTTGCGGTGGTACAGCGCAGTGAGAATGCCGATCGTGCCGTGCAACGCGGCGAGCGTGTCGCCAATTGAGATGCCGCACCGCACAGGTATGCGACCGGGCTCGCCGGTGAGATGGCGCAGGCCGCCCATGGCTTCGCCAATGGCGCCGAACCCGGGCAAGTCACGGTATGGCCCCGTCTGCCCGTAGCCAGAGATGCGCAACATCACCAAGCCAGGGTTCAGTTCCGACAGCACATCCCAACCGAGCCCCCAGCTTTCCAGCGTGCCGGGGCGAAAATTCTCAATGAGCACATCGGCTGAAGCAATCAGTTCACGCGCAATCTCTTGCGCTTCCGGGTTGCGCAGGTCGAGCGCCACGGAGCGCTTGTTTCGCGACTGCACCTGCCACCATACGGAGGTGCCGTCCTTCAGCATGCGCCAGTTGCGCAGGGGGTCTCCCGCGCCGGGTGGCTCGATCTTGATCACCTCGGCGCCGAACTCGCCGAGCGTCTTGCCGGCAAAAGGCCCGGCGATCAATTGCCCCATCTCGATGACGCGCACCCCTTGAAGTGCCATGGGAGCGCTATGGATTCCGTTACCGGATTGCACGTGTTGTTCCATCTTTCGGCCTCAGTCTTTGGCGCGCAGCTGGGCTGGCATAGCGAACGTCAGGATGGCAACACACACAAGGCCGAGGCTGCCAATCAGGTAGAGCGCCGGCGTGGTGCTGCCTGCCATGTCCTTGATACGTCCGACGACCACCGGACTCACGATGCCGCCCAGCTGGCCCAGCGTGTTGATCAGGGCAATGCCGGCTGCCGCCCCGGCCCCAGCGACGAGCTTGGGAGGCAACGCCCAGAACGCTGGAATTGCGGCCACTACGCCCGCACCCATCATGGAGAGGGCCAGGACCAGCATGGTGGTCTGCTTGTCAAAAATGCCGGCGCTGAAGAATCCCACCGAGGCCAGTAGCATCAGCCCAATAACGAACTTGCGGCGTTCCCCCGTACGGTCGGACACACGGCCCACGAAGACCATGGTGATCGCACCGCACAGGTATGGCACAGCCGTTAGCAGACCGATGGTTGTGGGGTTGGTGATTCCAGACGTGCGAATCATGTGCGGTGCCCAGAAGTTCAGGCCGTACGAACTCACCTGGATCAGGAAGTAGATCAGCCCGAGCATGAGGAAACCGGGGGTCTTCAATGCACCGATCAGCGAGTGGCCGGCAATTTCGCGGTTCTGCCGGGCGATGTTGGCGCTCAGCAGCGCACGTTCCTCCGGCGCAAGCCACCGGGCATCTTCAATGCGGTCCTTGAGTACCTTGAAAACGATGTAACCGAGAACCACACAAGGCAGCCCACCCACCAGAAACAACCAGTGCCAGCCGCGCATAGCAAGCACGCCGTCCATGTGCGAAAGCACCAGGCCCGATGCAGGCGCACCAAGCAGCCCTGCAAAAGCAGATGCCAGGAACAGCATGGACGTCATCCGACCGCGGTAGGCAGCCGGGAACCAGATCGTCAGGTAGTACAGGACGCCTGGGGCAAAGCCTGCCTCCATCGCACCGATCAGGAAGCGCAGCCCATAGAACTGCCATTCGGTTTGCACAAATGCCATCAGCGCGGTGGCGATGCCCCACGAAACCATGATGCGGGCAACCCACCGCCGGGCGCCCACCTTGTACAGCATGAGGTTGCTTGGCACCTCGAAGAGCACATAGCCCACGACGAACAGCCCGGCGCCAAGCCCGTAGGCGGTGTCGCTCAGACCCAAGTCGGTCTGCAATGAAAACTTGGCAAAACTGATGTTGATGCGGTCAAAGAACGCAAACAGATAGCACACCATGATCAGCGGCATGACGCGCCACGCTATCTTGCTGACGATGCGCGCTTCGTCGATTTGCGTCGGTGGTGTAGCCGCCTGAAGCGGCATGGTTTCCGTGCCAGCCATCGTTGTCTCCTGTGGATGCCGATGTCAGGCGACGGGGCGCTCACATGCGTGAGGCTGGCAACCTGCATCGTTGTTGGTGCGCTCTGAATGGCGCGTGCAGGCATTCTGGTTGCGGCCGGGCCGCGGCAGAAGAACAAATGCAAGAACCGAGCTTTCACGAAACGCGAAAGCGGCTTTGGAACCTAAGGGGTGCTCGACGCCCTCAAATGCTCGATCAATGTGCGGACGTGGCGTGGCACCGCATTGATGTCACGCAGGCCCAGCAGCAAGCTTCGCTGAGCCCAGTCATCTTTTAGCGTGATCTGGCGCAACTTCATTGAGCGTACCAACTCACGCACGGCCTGCAATGGCAGCACGGCGACACCCATACCGGCGGCGACCATCTGGCACATTGCATCGAAGCTCCGCACGCGAATGCGGAGCTTGAGGCGGCGCCCCATGGCCTCGGTTTCGGTCTGTAAGCGTTCGGCCAGCGATGTCCCCTCTGACAAGCTAACAAAGTCGTAGTCGAGTGCTTCGGCCAAATGAAGCTCTTTGCGATGGCTGAGCGGATGGTGCTTGGGCACGACCAGTCCGAGATGGTCTTCGCGGTAATCCAGGCACTGTATGACCTGCCCCCAGTAACAGGGCCAAGGGGCATCTAGTAGAGCCCAGTTCAAGTTTGCTCCTGGAAGGCAGGAGCCACCGTTGTTGCTCGATACCGTGCTGCGAATTCTGCCGGCGCTTGGTAATTCAATGCGCTGTGAGGCCGTGCCTCGTTGTAATCCTGGCGCCAGGCTGCGATGACAGCGCGTGCATGGGCGAGGCTCTTGAACCAGTGCTCATTCAGGCATTCGTCGCGGAACTTGCCATTGAACGACTCGATGTAGGCATTCTGCGTCGGTTTGCCGGCCTGAATCAATTTCAGGGACACGCCGTTGGCGTAGGCCCACTGGTCCAGCGCCCGGCTCGTGAACTCCGGCCCTTGGTCCGTGCGCAACGCTTTGGGGTAACCCCTGAAGCGCGCGGCGTGGTCCAGCACCCGTGCCACATACAGACCCGAGATGCCGTGGTCCACGACGATGTCGACCGCCTCTTTCGTGAAGTCATCAACGATAGTCAGGCACTTCAGGCGCCGCCCATTGGATAGTGCGTCCATCACGAAGTCAATCGACCAGACCTCGTTCGGCGCGGCTGCCACAGTCAGTGGCTCACGCTCGACCATCACCCCGTGGCGTCGCCGTCTGCGCCGTACAGCCAAGCCAGCCTCGCGGTACAACCGGTGTACGCGTTTGTGATTCGCATGGATGCCCTCGCGCTCCAGCAGCACGTGCAGTCGCCGGTAGCCAAAGCGACGGCGCTCATGCGCCAGCTCAACCAGCCGCGCTTTGAGCATCTCGTTTCCTGGCGCAGTTTGCACTTCGTAATGCAGCACGCTGCGGGACAGCCCGACAAGCCGGCAGGCGCGACGCTCGGAGATGTTGACGCTTTGCCGAATCGTCGCGACCGCCTCGCGCTTGGCTTGTGGGCTCAGGGCTTTCCCTTGACCACCACCTTCAGCGCTTCCATGTCCAACATCGCCTCGGCCAGCAGCTTCTTCAGCTTGGCGTTCTCAGCTTCCAGCTCCTTGAGCCGGCGAGCCTCCGACACCTCCATCCCGCCGAACTTCGCTCGCCAGGTGTAGAACGACGCGTCACTGAAGCCATGCTTCCTGCATAGCTCCTTGACCGCCACGCCAGCCTCGGCTTCCTTCAGGAATCCGATGATTTGCTCTTCCGTAAACCGCTTCTTCATGTCCGTCTTCCTCTCCGAAAACGGACTCTACTAGCTTCCCGCTGGACCGGTTTATTGGGGGCAGGTCA
>Ga0209784_100615_pt1 | contig 11368 bp, 21 predicted proteins | sample AraplaCvi_mLB_r2_2_FD_184284 | JGI IMG/M metagenome (GOLD analysis project Ga0209784, IMG submission 184284) | Arabidopsis root microbial communities from North Carolina, USA - plate scrape CL_Cvi_mLB_r2 (SPAdes) (version 2) | ecosystem: Host-associated > Plants > Roots > Endosphere | place: USA...
CGATTTCATTCCACCTGACGGAGTTGATGTTGCAAAGCTACTTTCACCAGTCCGTCGACGCCCGTGCAAGTACATGCCGACGATTGAAGGATTGGGCGAGCTGGGCGCTCGAAGGCGCAGAAGAGACAGACGACAACGAGATGGGCTTCGATATCTGCGCGGTTGTACCCGGAGGCATTTTTCATCCAAGCGTCGACGCACAACGCCCCTGACATCCCGGTCGCGGGGTGGTATCGGCTTGCGTCGGTGTTCAGGATGTAAGCGTTGGATGACTGCGTTATGCAGCGCTTCCCCCACGCTGAGCGTTGTGGGGAGGCGGGACAGGCCAATCGACAGGCGATTGAGAACAGACGTTGCGGCAGGCGAAAATCGCCCGCAAAGGCTCGTAGTACAGGGATTCTTGAGTTCTGTGCCGTTAGGAGATTCGTGGCCGGAAAATAAGCCATAAGCTGACCACAACACGGGGATTTCTTTCGACGTGCCGATAGACAGATAAAGCATAAGTTGTGGGTTACGTGGTCAAGCGCGAGAGCGCGAGCATTACCGTGCGTCGGTGCTGCTCGCGCCACAGCTTTCCAATCAGAACGTGATGGCGACTGGCGTCGTGTGGTCGTTTCCGACATAGGCCGGTGCAAGGCAATTTTGGCCGTCGCACTCCGCGGACTTCACGTTCCCTTGAACTTGTGTCTGCCACGAACCTGCCTGGATCTCATGGCGCCACTGCAGCGTGCCACCAGAGCTGAGGTTCCACATGACGTTCTTCCAAGCGTTCGTACAGTCGGATCCGAAGGCGTTACTGTCGGTGATATTGAAGTACCCCGGTACACCGTTCCTGACGGTGTAAGAAGCGGGGCCGGCATCGTGCATGCAGTGGCTCGCTGTCTTCGTCATGGTGATGTCTGAACCGGTGTTATTCAACAAGATGAGCGTGTAGGTAGCAGACTTGTTGATGGGGCCTCTCTTCTTACTCTTCTCGGCCAGTGCTTGGCCTCCGACGCCAAGAAGGGCCGCGACCATAACGGTAGCAACGACTTTCAAATGGGCTGCTTTCATTTCACGAACCTCGCGCTTGGTGGTGAGTTTTCTATGCGGCGGATGACTCTGTGAGAGCGGTGTGCGTACGTCACGCCCGCCTCAAGCAGCAGACTAGGAAACTTCTGATCCGGCGCCCCGTGAAAGATTTTTAGTTCTGATGTTGAGCGTTGTGAGCGCGCGAGCACAACGAGAAAGAAGGAAACAAAAAGCGTTTACCTTCTCGCAACACTTCCTTGGTCTTCAAGATTGTTCGGCTGAATATCGAACTCCACCGAGGTAGTGAACCCGCTGTCATTCACGTTGTGAACGACGCGTTCCATCGACCAACCCGTGCTGTCGATCTGCAGCTTCCACCCGCTCACCTTTGCATGTAGCGACGGAAACAACTCAGCCCGCCCACGCGCCAGCGTGATGTTGAGCGTCGCCACCCCACGTTGAATCTTCTGCCACTCGGCCCGCGCTGCACGCTCGGCGTTGGACTTTGAAGCGTACGTGTGCCGCGGCACCTTCACGTTGTCGGGGTTCGGGGCGGCCTGCACCGTCTCCTGCTTCTTTGTCCCTTGGGTGGTCCGTTGCTCTTTCGTCGCCACGGCGTTGGAAGCATCGATGACAACCTCGCCGCGCACGCCGGCGCGTGTCCTGATAGTGCGCCTTCGCACCGTTGTAGTTCTCCCGATCGGTAACGCTGAATGTATGCGCGCCGCCCGACGCGCGGGTGATGTCGACGGTTGACAGCAGCAGGCGCGAACCGCTGGCCGGCTCGCCGGCGGGGATGAAAAGCAGCGTGCCGTTTTTGACGGTCGCAATGGCGTCGAACTCTTTCGCCAAGCGAGAGAGAAAGTTGGCGTCTGACTCGCCGGTCTGGTCGACGTGAACAATGACCTAGCCAGCGAGCTTCTTGCCCACCAGTCAGGTGAACTTGTTGCGCTTTTCTTTCTCGTCGATCCGATCTTTGAGATGCCACCACTTGCCGCCAGAGGGCGACACTTCGAGGTAGAGGCCGTTGCCATCGAACAGGCGTTGTAGCTTGTCGGCCGGCCTGGCATTTCGGATTGCGATATCAGTTAGTGACATTTGGGGGCAACTCATTTTCGAGGACCAAAGTTGCCCCCAATGTTGCCCCCAGAATTGTCGCGCTGCCAACGAATGGCAATGGACGACAGTAGGCGAAAATCGCCCGAAAAGCTTGGTAATACCGCGATTCTTGAGTTTTGTGCCGTTAGGCATAACGTGGCCGGCGAATAAAGCATAACGTGGCCGGAACACAGGGCTTAGTCTGGCTTGGCGCTAAGCGTTAAAGCATAACTTGGCCCAACGGGAAGGAATAAAGCATAACCTGTCAAAACGGATTCCTTCCCGTTGAGGCCCGCGCAATGCGGGTCTCCGGCGGTCGTAGCAACGGGGCTCCCCGAGTCGCGAGTTCGTCATTGGACCGTCTACCTACGGATCATGACGATGCATGCGCTGCGGTTCCGCTCAGGCGGCAGGAGCACACAGAACCACATGTGCGGCGCTGAGATCTTTGAGGCTAATGTGCTGCGCCCGCCTTACAGTGAATTAAGCTTCGGGTCGTAGGAAGGTGGCGAATGGTCTACTTCGGCATTCTCTAATAGACAATGACGTTGTCTATTGGACAACAGGTGCACCAGTGACCAATCCCTTAGTCGATTTGCACGTTGCCATTGCCGACGGAAATGCTCTGCTTGATGTTCGTCTTGTTGCTCACTCACGTATCTCCCACAGCGGCGCCGTAGCCTCAATGGCAGGCGGTGAACGGGGCTAAGCGCGCTTACTCCCACCCCAATATACTGCTTCTTATCCCGTCACCCGCTGCCTCACGAGTCGGTCTTGATACCGAATCTTCATCTGTTCGTAATCGTTGCCAGGAGCCACTTTACTCCCGTCACTATCGGGGCTTGCATTGACCGATGTGGGCGTGGCCGGAGCGCTTGAATCGACTATGTTTGGCGCGGCCCCGACTGGAAGCAGGTTGCTTTTGTCTAGTGCCTCAATAATGCTCTGAACAGACAAGCGCGCCCGCTGCTCCGGCACCTCATCCTGAACCACCCAGTTGAAATTACCCCCTTTCATCGTCGCATACCACAACAGCCGGCCTGTCGACACATCCTCGATGTCGAGGTGGACCTCATACGTGTTATTTGAAATATTCTTCGGGAACAGAATTAACCGATAGGCCGCGCCAAAGCTGGCTTCGTCCGCCATGTTCTCGGCGATTGTTCGTTTGACGGGAACCTCGGTTGTCGATTGCCTCACGTACAGACTGGTGAACGTGGGCTTGTCCATCATCGCAGTGTGCAACGCGGTTCCACTGTTTTTGAACCATAGTTGCTTGGACCGTACCCGCCGCTTTTGCAGTTCGCTGTCGAGAATCCTCTCGAACTGGGCTAGGTAGTTTCGACCGAGATTAGCCTCCCGAACGTCAAGAAACGAATAGATGTATACGCGCTGCAACTGGAAGTCGCTCCTGGAAGCAGTCGAGACGTCAATGGATGGCTTGGTGGCACAAGCAGTCAAGACGGCAACCGCAGCCAGCAGCAATACTCTGACTGCTTGCAGATTTAGAAATTTCATCTTTTGGTTGGGACGGGATGGGATTTTTCCTACAGAAGCCCAACAGCTTCTGTAGGGGATGCGCCAATGCCGAAAGGGATAAGACACGCTCGCAAGTTGAGCTGACGACCGCCTTTCAGTCAACCCGCCTAAAGTCGGGCGAATGAGCCCCCCTCCAATCGAGCCACTCTCCAAACTGTGTGGTTCTATATCAAGGGTTGGTAGTCGAGATGGCTGAGCAGGGACAACCGACAGACGCTTGCGGGATGCGTGGGGTGCTTCTTTTGCGTTACGGTCCCGGGGCTTCCTACTTCCCAAGCGTCCAGGGCATTTTGGTGGGTTCCACATACGGTCTTGGCCCCCGGCATTATTGCGTAAAGATATCCTGGCCGTGGGTGTCGCGACACAGGCTCCGCCGCAAAAACGCCACGCGAGCGCTGCGACGAATGAGGTCGGCGGTGCATTTTCCCTCGCGAGAGGTTGTCAACGAAAACCGCCCACCCAACTGGGGAAGGGTGTATCAGCGTCTAAAACATGGCATTGGTCGCGTTAAACTCCGTACGCCTTGCGCCAAACATCAGTGGCGCGCAGGGGCACCCGGTAAATGTTGCGGTTTGATAATGCTGGCCGAAGCAGGTCGACTCAAGAAATTCCGCTATAAGCGCATTGACCGGGAGGCAGGGGGGCTCTGTCCAACTGGGCAGAGATACAAAACAACAATTAAGAGTCTAAACGATGATATTCAAAGGTCGCGTTGCGCGAGCTGTCACGTGGTTCGTGGGTATTGCCATTGCCTGTGCCGGATTGAGCGGATGTGGTGGGGGTGATAGTGCTGGTGCGAGCAATGATTGCAGTGGTGGTAAAAACGTCTACACGAACTTAACTTTCGTTAATGCTTCGTTGGCGTTGTACGTCGGGAAATCCATCACACCACAGACGCCCAGCACGCCTGGTATTCCTGTGTCGTGTATGGGCTCTACGAACTATTCCTTGGCATCCGGCCAGATGCCGCCGGGTCTTACCCTGAACTCCAAAACCGGAGCTATCACCGGCACCCCAACGCAGACCGGAATCTACTCGTACCAAGTTCGGTTGACGCTGGATGGCTTTACTGGGTCGGTTTCGAACGGCGTCTCTGTCGACGTCGCAGATACTGGCTTGTTCTCTGTCGCGGCATGGAAGACCGCAAACTCCAATCTGCCCATGACGGACGACTTCCGGCTCGACGCGCTCGGAAGTCAGCTTGTGTCCCTGACTGCAGGCTTCTATTCGCACACGATGGACACATACGTCTCTTCTGATGCTGGAAAAACCTGGGGCATCCAGAGCATCGCTGGACCACTGCCGTTCACCAAGGGATTCTCAACCACGTCGGATGGAACCTCGCTCTATTACTCCGCAGGGGCGACCACCGCCGGAGCGTTCCCTGGCGGCGTTTGGAAGTTTGACGGGACAACGTGGACGCAGCGCACCGCTACCGGATTTCCGGCTCGCAAGCATCATGCTCTGGTCAAACTCAATGGCATTCTGTATGCCATCGGCGGCATTTCATCGGCTGGTACATATCTCGGCGATGTTTGGCAGTCCACAGATGACGGCGCGACCTGGACATACCTCAGCACCCCCTTCGCTGGCAGAGCGGATGTCTGCGCTGTGGCTTTCCAGGGCCAACTGGTTGTGGCTGGTGGCGCGGGAGCGAATACTGCCTATGTCGACGTTTGGGCGTCTGCTGACGGCATATCGTGGCAGCGCCAGCAGGTTGCGCCAGCCAACAGTCCGTTCTTTGCGGGCGTCGTTGGCCCGCAATGTGGTGTCGCTAACGGCCGGCTCTATGCCACGCAAGACTTCAGTGTGGTGTCCTCTGCAGACCTGAAGACCTGGAACTTTGAGCCTTTCATGATGACGTCAAATCGAGTTCCTGGAATGGCGGTGTTGAACGGCGCACTCTATTTTGCGAATGGCACAGGCACATCAATGCGAACGTTGGTAACGTCGGCACCGTAGCACGGCTCGCGGCGGCATGGCGAGGTTGAGGGCATCGATGCAAAGACGGCGCGTTCCCTCGCCATAGCGGTCTGCAGCCATTTGGGCTGCAGACCGAACCAGTCAAACAGATTCAGGGTTGAAGAGAGGTGGCATGCTCGTTCGCGTGCGGCGGTTGCCGCCCGACTGGAAGACTGAGATTTGCAGCGGATACGAGCAGCTTCAGTTATCAATATTTGCATCAACTGTAAGTGAATCCGTTTAGGTGGATTGACCTTGCTGTAAACCATCCTGGCTGGAAAGGCATTGCTTGTCGCGTGCCGCTGTGCTCGGCGATGGTGGCGGCCATCCTCGTGTTTTTCGTCAATTCTCTGCCGTTCATTGTCCGCGCGTCGACGAGCATGTTCGGTATTGTGTTGTGTATGGGCTAACGCTCAGGGGCCATCGGCTTTAACTGCAAGCATGCGAGAGACGAGATGAAGTTTGAGCACATCGAACCGGACGGAAATTACCAGCAAGCAATTGCGGCGTTTAGGTCTTCGACCCATTCCACATCGTCGTGCCGGCTTGTGCACTACGCGGGTGTCGATAAGCCGAACGCTAAGGACGTTGATGCCAGAGAGGTTGAAGCTGAGATTGCTGCCTGCGTCGCTGAAGGGTTCTACGTCGACTGTCTATTTGAAGGCAACCGACTGTTCATCTTGGTACAAGAGCCCGGCTGCCCGATTCCCTCTTGGGGGCAGGTCAAGGCTGAAGATGCCATCGTGGACGTTGACGCGCTTTTGGAGGCTGCCCGCCGGCGAGGCTCGCTTTGACCCAATTCGGCCAGAAGCCGACGTTGCCTATCATGTGCACCTTCATCTTCGACAGTTGACAACATGAACAACGAGAAAAACCCGCTTAGTGCGACTATGAATCCAAGAACCGTTCACGAACTGATGCGTAAGCATTTCCCCACTATGGGTGAGGCGACGTTGGTCTGGAGCAATGTAGCGGACCAAAACGGCTTGCGCGGTGAGGACCTTCTGAAGTTTCTGGACGAGTACGTCCCTTCTGATCTCTTGCTTGTTGAGGCGAAACGGAACGTCGCAGCGTTTCTTCCGAAGGCCGACGTCATCCAGTTCGTCTGTGAACACCTCGGCGAGGCGAATATTCGCATTTGCGACAGGGAATTCCGTGGCTTTGTTGTTGTGGCTACGAATGGTGTCGCGGCGGGGTGGGCCCCCTTGCCAGCAGGTGGAAGCAAGTCCAGCTAACGTAGGTGCAAGATTGGTACCAGTTGAAGCTCAGTTCGCTCCTAGCCTGAAGGCGTTGGGGTTCAAGAAGAATGCAAGAACCTGGACGAGGGAAACGCCAGACGCATTTCAGCTCGTCAATCTGCAGAAGAGTGAGTACAGCGAGCAGGTGTATGTGAATGTCGCGATCTATTTGAAGGCGCTAGGCGACGAGACGTCTACGCCCGAGCATCGGTGCCACATTCGTGCCCGGCTGGAGCGTATTGCGCCTGAGAGCCTGTCCGAAGGGATCCGGTCGCTAAATGCGTCGCTCCCGATGCCCGTCTTACTCCTGTCGGCGCTGCTTGACCATGCCGTAGCCTGGCTCGACCGTGTGTCCAGTCGGCCCGGGCTGGATTCATTTGTTGGATCGTCAATGGCGAAGCACTGCTTTGTCCACGTCAAAGTGCGTGCTCATTTGGCAGCATCCCCGGCAGAAGGCTGACATCGAATGGATTCATTGCGGCGGGAGGCCGGCAGATGCAAATTCTTGAAACTGTCCAGAGCGCCTGGGGTTGGACCGGCATTAAGCCAGTGGAACTGATAGACGAGAACGACTTCGGCAATCTCATCATCAAGGACGCGCACGGACAGTACTGGCGGCTCTGCCCGGAAGATTGCTACTGCGAGGTAGTTGCGACAGACCAACCAGCGTTCGCGGTGCTGGCCGCCGATAGCGAGTTTTTGGTGGACTGGCAGATGAGTGCGCTGGTGGATCAAGCAACGCAACGGTTTGGTCCGCTCGCGGCATGGCGGAAGTTCTGTCTCAAGATTCCGGGCGTGCTCGGCGGTGAGTACGGTGGCGAAAACCTCGGAACAATCTCGCTGGAGGAGCTCATACGCTTCTCTGGCGACATAGCCCAGCAGATTGCCAGTCTCCCGGACGGGACGCCAATCAAGCTTTCGGTTATCGACTGATATTGCATGTCAGCTATGCTGACGCAAGGAAATTGGGAGCCGTTGTCATGGCCGACGTCCAAGGCAGGGAGTTCGACTGGTTCTGCACCGATCAGAAGGGCCGTATTGCACTTGTTGCAACCGGCGGGGAAGGCCCAGTTCCGCCTGAGGCTCTCGCGCTCATGGAAGTTCACGACGCATTGAGCAGTCACATCGAAGTCGCAAATTGGGGAACGAACGAGGTCTGGCGGAGCTACGCTGCCGCGGGGCTCTACGTTTACGATTGGGATGGCGGTCGACGGGCCTATGTTCGGATTGCTACGCCGACGGCGCCTGTTTCATTAGACTTGGCGGCATCCATTCGAAACGCAGCTGGGATTCCCAAGCTCAATGCCGACTTCGAGCGCGAAGCGTCTATTCACATTGCATAATTTGAAGGTTCGCTTTGACCGTGCGGCCTCGGTCGGCCTAACCCGACGATTGTCAGCCGAAGGCGATCGTTCATCGTTCTATAGCGCCGCTCTGCCTTAAGCGGAGGTTCGCAATCTATGTACTGCCCATACTGTTGCGCACCGCTGGTCAGCGCTCCACACGGCGAGCTGCAATGCTCATCGATGAAATCGCTATTCAGTCAGTCTCTTCGGCTTCACTTTGAAGCGCTCGTGGCTGGAGCTCCCGCTTTGTCGCGCATGCCGGCATCCTGTGATATCGGCCAATGGTTCTGTCCGGCATGTGGCAGCAAAACCGACAATGGTGTATGCGCACGCTGTGGCGTTGTAATCAGTAGCGGTGTGGCCCGGCAACTGGTGGAGCTCAACCCCCATATTCCATAGCGGTAGGCGCATCGTTAGACTGGACAATGCATGTCAGCTACACGTGCGACGGCTCTCCACATCAACGTGCTTAACATCGTCATGGACTGCCCATTCATAGAGGCTGCGCTCACGTTCCTACGGCCAAGCGAAGGCGGCCGCCCGCAACTGAACATGAGTCTCAGCGGGCTCGTGTACCGGCCCCACATTGTTATCGGGAATCCCGCTCAACGGGAAGCAGTCATCGGCCCGGACAACGCGCTCTTGGAACCCTACTATGGTGTTGCGTTTGCCGCTGGGCCAGAGCACGTTGAACCTGATGTTCCATGCCAAGTGCGCATGATGCTTATATATTGGCCTGAGGTGACTTACGACCCCGTGGTTCCGGGAGCTACCTTTACGCTGCGAGAAGGTGGGCGGGTTGTCGGCTTCGGAGAGGTAACAGCGCGTTCGGTCGAAAGCTTGCCTGTCGGAAAACAACAACTGAGGCAGCGCGGTTGATGTCAGTCCATCTAGTTGCAGATCTCGAGGCGAACAAACAGCGGTTTATTGACCGAGTTCGTTGCACTCGACAGGTTTGGGGCCTTCGCTCGGCATGCGGCTGGGCTAATTGCCAGTCGAATCATGGAGGGGCGGTCGTTCTTCTCTTCTGGTCAGACGAAGCATACGCAAGGCGTCACGCTGTGGCGGAATGGGTTGGTTACGTGGCGGCGCCGATCGAACTGGGCGTATTTGTGGACTCGTGGCTCAAAGGGATGCAGGAAGACGGTTTGCTTGTCGGAGTGAATTTCAACTCTGATCTCGCGGGTCTTGAACTTGAGCCCGTTGAGTTGGCAAACGCGCTGGTAGACCTGCACTGAGGGATTGCGGGTAAAGGGACAGAGAATGGGATTCCGACTTCAGGTTGCATCGGATGTTCGGCGCGATGGCCTCGGACTTGAACTGCTGAACGATAGTGGCGACGTTGTTGCTGAGGTCTTCCGGTGCGATGCTAACAATTCGCTGGAAGTCTCCTTATTCGATAGCGACTTGCCCTTCGTTGAAGTCGAGCGCTTGTTCAGGATTGCTCGGACCGAACTCGGCACGTTTGAGGATGGAACTGCACTGCCGACACCCCTGCCTTAGCCTAGCGCAGTGACAGCATGGATGCGCGGTAGCCGGCGTCCACCTCCGGCCAAGAAGAGCCGTTCCGCCAATATGGCGCAACACAACTTGAACACATAACCGAATCGATCGTGTTGAAACGCGCTCCGAAGCAGTTGAATGTGCAACAGCAGAACGCCCATACTGAAGATGCAGTGCGGAAGGAGGCAACCTATTGGAGGGTTCATGGCGTACCAGCCGAGCTTGCGAGGATAGGAGAGGCGCGAGATGTTCAGTGGGACAGATCGATCATTTTGCGTCTCCTCATAGATTTCCCTGGCATGCCGACCTTTTGCGGCAATCTCGTTACACAAGACCGGCGCTTCATAGTCTTCGAAATCGATGCGACTGATGAGGTTCGAGTGGAGCAGTGGGAAGACATCACCGGCACGCTGAACTTCAATGAGCGCAACAAGGGCATAGGCGTCGGGTACGGCGCGCTGGCTCTTAAGATCCTTTGTGAACTCAGTGCTGAGTCCCGTGATCAAGGACCGTCGGGGGCGGATCTACATTCCAAAAGCTGAGTGTCCATTTCGCAGGGCCTGACCGGCCCAGTGCGGCCAGTAGTAGCCATTCGATAAGACGATGGAAATTGTAGTCCGTAGGTCGACATGGGCTTCGACCAAGCTCTTCATGGCAAGCGTAGCAATGGCAGGGATGTTCATCCTCGTGTTTTTCGTCAATTCTCTGCCGTTCATTGTCCGCGCGTCGGCGTGCGTGTTCGGCATTGTGTTGTGCATCGGTGTTCTGGGATTGATTGTCAGGCTGGCAAATGGACTCCCGGCCTGCATCATTCGCGACGATGGGATCTTGGTACCGCGTTTCGGCTTCTCACGGCAGCTATCCCAGATACCGTGGGTTATGGTTCAAAGCGCAGAGCTGATAGACCTGCTTCCCGCTGGCGCACCGATTGGGCGGGAGGGCGCGTTCGGTCAGCCTGTAGTTCGGTTGAAACTGAAGAGGCGATTCACTTTCGGAAAGCGCTACACGTTGTTGATAGGGGAGGCAAACCTTCCTGCCGGAGAAATCTACGCTCAAATCCTAAAAAGAATGCAGCATAGTGGCCTTGCGGAGGGGCGATAAATGCGGCGAGAACTCGGATTCCTACTTGCTGCAGCGCTCTGTGTCGCGGCGCACGCTGAAGAGGCTGAGCAGCCGGCATGGCGCGCCAAGCCGCAGGCGTACGCCGCGGTCAATAACATCTTTGCGGCGCGCGAGCCGTTCAATCGCGCACTTGTTGTCGACCAAGCATTTGTTGAGGCGACACCTGAGAAGGGGCTACGTTTCTGGTTTCGTATCTATGGCTCCAACTATCGCATCTACTCGGAAGCGGGCGAGGCACGAAGAATCGCGGAGGGGATGTATCTGTACACCGGAAACGGTGACACGACTTGCGACTTGCTGTTCCGACTTCGGCCTAAACGCTCCCTTCGCATCGACGGTCAGCCAACGCCTGACGGTAGCCAAGGTGGCGCACGATTCTGCCCCGGGGCAATCAGTCTGTCCTTTAAGTCTTAGAAGGCAGAGTGACCTGCTCCCCGCGATTAGTACGCTGACGATGTAGAGTCCGTTCCGAAGAGGAGCGGTCATGAAGAAGCGATTCACCGAAGAACAGATTATTGGCGTGCTGAAGGAGGCCGAGTCGGGCCTGAA
>Ga0209784_100621_pt1 | contig 11201 bp, 6 predicted proteins | sample AraplaCvi_mLB_r2_2_FD_184284 | JGI IMG/M metagenome (GOLD analysis project Ga0209784, IMG submission 184284) | Arabidopsis root microbial communities from North Carolina, USA - plate scrape CL_Cvi_mLB_r2 (SPAdes) (version 2) | ecosystem: Host-associated > Plants > Roots > Endosphere | place: USA...
ACGGCCTGGGATACGGCGGTAAAGGCCTCCCAAATGAAGCTGAGCGCCAACGTCAACACTTCTTCCTCAGAGTGGAATGCCGCCATGAACAACGGGCGGGTCGCTTCCTTTGTCGGTGCGGTCTGGATGAAGGAAATATTAATGCAGGCGGCGCCGGACACCACCGGCAAATGGAGGGTAGCCCGTGCACCTGGCGGTGACGGCAACAACGGCGGTTCCTTCCTTGCCATTATGAAGACAAGTAAGTATCCGCAGGAAGCATTTGATGTCATGAAATACATTCAGAACCCGGAAAATCAGGTTCAGTCCTTTAAGAAGATCAACCTCTTCCCTTCCGCCAAGGACGCACTGGATGCACCCGTCATGAAAGAACCTGAAGAATTCTTCGGAAATCAGGCGACGGGCGAGGTGTTCTCGGAATCTGCACGAAACGTTAAGCCGGCTTATTTCGGCGGGAAGTTCGCGAATGTCAACGGCATTGTCAATCGAGAGCTGTCCTCGGTTGCCCTTCAGGGCAAAAATCCCGATAAAGCCTGGGCTGACGCGCTGGCCAGGGTCAAAAAAGAACTGCTGCGCTGACCAAGGTTCTTGTTTTGCGAGGTATGGCTTTCCGATTGTTAGGAGTACTTAAATACCAACCGTTACAGGAGGTACAGTACGATGGATAATCCTATGCTGAATCGCACGCCCGTGGAACAGAAGCCTGTTCCCAAGCATCCGAAATCCCAAGACCGACTGTCTGCACAGATCTGGAAGCACCGCAAAGAATATTTGGCGATATCCCCTTTTTACATTCTATTTGCCATCTTCGGGCTGTTTCCGATCGCCTTTTCCATGTTCCTGTCCTTTCAAAAATGGGACGGCATCGGCGAGATGACCTATAACGGTCTCAATAACTATCAATTCATGCTGACCGATCCGGAATTTTGGAGAGCCGTTGGCAATACGCTGCTGATCTGGATTTACTCCACGATACCGATGCTGTTCATCGCGCTGGTCGTGGCTTTCCTGCTAAATGCATCGTTTGTCCGTTTCCGCACCTTCTTTCGCATCGGTTATTTCCTGCCGAACGTCACCTCGCTTGTTGCGGTTGCCATCGTGTTCGGCACGGTCTTCTCGAACAACTACGGTCTCCTCAACTATATGTTGTCCTTGCTCGGCCTCAACTCCGTCGAATGGTTGAATAATACGTGGGGCATTCAGTTAGCCATTTCGGTCATGGTTATATGGAGATGGGCGGGATATAACGCCATCATCTATCTTGCCGGGCTGCAGAGCATCCCGACGGTTCTGTACGAGGCAGCCAAGATCGACGGAGCCACCGGCATTCAATCCTTTTTCAGAATCACCATTCCCAATCTAAGGCCCATCATTCTCTTTACGGTCATTACGTCAACCATCGGCGGCATGCAGATCTTCACCGAGCCGCAAGTGCTGGTCGGCAATGACGGCGGCGTAAGCGGCGGCGGGATGACCATCGTCCTCTACCTGTACCGCGAAGCCTTCGTGAACAACTATTTCGGATATGGCGCTGCCGTCGGCTGGGGCATGTTCCTGCTCATCGCCCTCTTTTCCATCGTGAACTGGAAAATGGTGCAGGGCAGTCCTTCCAATGACTGAAAATGGGGGTGAATCGTATGTTCAAATGGAAATCCATTCTGCTGCACATCGGATTGATCGCCGGATTGATCTTATCCATTTTTCCCTTCTACTGGCTGCTTGTGATGGCGACGCGCACCACTTCGGATATCTACAGCTTTCCTCCGAAACTATGGTTCGGTCCGCACTTGCTGGATAACGTGTCGAGGGTGCTGAGCAGCATCGACTTCTTCGGCGCCTTCTGGAATACCCTGTTCGTCGCTTCCGCTTGTACGCTGCTGGTCTTATTCTTCGATTCCCTGGCCGGATTCACGTTCGCCAAATTCCAGTTCCCGGGCAAAAAATGGCTGTTTGTCCTGCTGCTTGCCACCATGATGGCGCCCGCACAATTATCCTTGGTGCCTTCGTTTGTCATTATGGCAGAATTCGGATGGGTGGGCACCTACAAGGCCCTGATCATACCGGGAATGGTCAACGCTTTCGGAATCTTCTGGATCAGGCAGTATGCACAGGAATCGGTGCCTTCGGAGCTTCTCGATGCCGGTAAAATCGACGGCTGCGGTTTCTTCCGCCTCTATTGGAACATATCGCTGCCGATTCTGCGGCCCGCTTTATCGTTCTTGGCCGCCTTCACGTTCATTGGGGTATGGAACGACTATCTGTGGCCGCTCATCATTCTAAATGATGAGAACAAGTTCACCTTGCAGGTTGCGTTATCATCATTAAACGGAATATATACCACCGACTATTCGATGGTCATTGCCGGCACGCTGCTCGCCGTCATCCCGCTGATCGTCATGTTCTTGTTCATCAGCAAGCAATTCATTTCCGATATCGCCGCAGGCGCGATTAAGAGTTAACGGCAAAGGAGCTGCCTCCAGGTGTTATGCCTGGCAGGCAGCTCCTTTCTATATTCCGGTCCATGACGTACGCGCTATGGCACCATGACCAGCTGTTCATTTTCTTTCGTCCCTGCCTCTTCTGCCGAATCGGCTGTCTCCTCCCTTTTCAATTCTGCCGTTTCATCCAGCTTTTTGCGTCCCATTAAAGTTGCTGCCAGAAGCGCTAACGCTGCTGGAACGATAGCCCAGGCAAACGTAGCCGCGATGGAGGAAGCGAGCGTGTCCGAGATCGGCTTGAGCAGGTCGGACGGAATCCATGATCTCGTCTCCGGTGCCAATAAGATGTGAGGATCCTTCAGATCGAATCCTTCAGGAAGCCCAGCGGTGTTCATCACGCCCGATCCCGATGTTAAGGAACCGGTGAAGGATCGGCTCTGGATCAACCCGAACACCGTAATGCCAATGGTCATTCCAAGCGACCGCGTGAAATTGAAGGTCGAACTCGCCATCCCGCGCTGTTTATAGGATAAGCCATGCATGACCGCCGTTCCCAGCACGGAGAACGATCCGACGATGCCAAGCCCGATCAGAACCATGTACAGGGTAACGATGAACCTGCTGGATTCCGCAGTTAACGTCGAAGCGAGCACCATCCCTCCCGTAAACAGGATCAGCGTCGGGATCATGATGCTGCGATACGAGGTTTTACTCATCAGAAAACCGCTGACCGTCGCCGTGACGACCGAGCCCACCATCATCGGCAGCAGGACCAGCCCCGAGTTCGTAGCACTTCCGCCGAGCACGCCTTGTATGAAGATCGGAATATAAACGGAAGCCACGATGAAGGCGCCTCCGCTAAACAAGCCGCACAGCACGCTTGAGGTATAGAGTTTGTTCTTGAATAAATGAAACGAGATGATCGGCTCCTCCGCCCTTCTCTCGGCAAGCACGAAGAGCACAAGCATGACGGCGGCAGCGCCAAACAAAGCCAGGATGACCCAGGAATCCCATGCCCATTGCTTCCCTCCAAGCTCAAGCGCGAACATGAAACAGATCACGCCCGCAAGGAGCGTGGTTGCTCCCTTCCAATCGATCGGCTGTTTGGAACGTTCATGCGATTCCTTATAGAATACCGTCACCATCAGGAAGGCCACGATGCCGATCGGCAAATTAATATAGAATATCCATTGCCAGGTAATATGATCCGTAATATAAGCGCCGGCGAGCGGCCCGAAAATGCTGGATAATCCAAAGACGGCTCCGAACAAACCGGTGAGCTTTCCGCGCTTCTCCAGCGGCACGGTGTCGAACATGATCGCGAAAGCAATCGGGATGAGGGCTCCGCCCCCTACGCCTTGCACGGCCCGATACAGCGCCAGCTCCGTGATGGAGCTTGCCGTACCGCACAGCACGGAGCCCAGCATGAATACAATCATTCCGAACACAAAGAATTTTTTGCGTCCATACATATCGGACAGTTTGCCGAAGATTGGCATCCCCGCAAGCTCGGCAACCATGCGGAGGTCACCCATACGAAATGATCAAGTCCTCCGAGTTCCCCGACGATGTTTCCCATGGCGGTTGCTACGATCGTATTGTCCATGGAGGCCATCAAGATGCCGAGCAGCAGGCCGGCAAGCACGATGGGCAGTTTGTTGTTGTTGGCTGTTTGTGTCTTCAAGTTCTCATACACTCCTTCTAAGTAGGTTTCCTTAGTAATGCAGTCATTGTAATTCGAAAAGTATGACAGGTGACTGTCACACTTTCGTCCCCGGTTCCGTTATTTTTTATCAAACGCTCTTATTCAAGCAGCCTAATGGCTTTATGTTCGCATGCGGGGTAGCGTATAATCGGTTTATCTTAGCTCATGCCAAGGAGGTCATGTGATATGAAGATCAGTGAATTATCGCAGCGCAGCCAGGTCAGCGCACGCTCGATCCGGCATTATGAACAAAAAGGCCTGCTGGAAGCCGACAGACTCGATAATGATTACCGCCATTTTAACGCGTCCGCCATCGAACGGGTCAAAATGATCCAATTGTACTTAAAGCTGGGTTTGACCACGGATCAAATTCGCGTATTGTTTCGCGGGGAAGTCGCTTCGCCGGACGATTATGAATTTTGCGAAGAAATGCTTTCCTTTTATGAGGACAAATTAAGCAGCGTGGACAGTCAGATTGCAGCGCTCCATGAATTGAAACGCCTGCTGGAAAGGCAAATCTCCCGGACCCTTGGCAAAAAGAAGAGTCAGCAGCAACCCTCCGCAACGTGATAGAATGAAGTGTACATCTGAAATGGAGGATATCTACATATGGACAATTTCGAGAAAAATCTGGAGAAATACGCGGAGCTGGTCGTGAAGGTTGGCGTAAACGTTCAACCGGGCCAAGTGCTGATCGTCAATGCTCCAATCGAGACCCTAGAGTTGACACGCCGCATCGTGGCCAAAGCATATGATGCAGGCGCCAAATATGTGCAAGTCGACTGGGAAGACGAAAAAATCACCCGAATCCGCTATGAGAAGGCACCGGAAGACTCCTTCCATTATTATCCGCAGTGGCAGGCCGATGCCATGCAGCAGCTCGCTGAAGGCGGAGGAGCCATTCTGCGCATTAAGGTTCCGGATCCCGAGCTGTTCCGCGGCATTGATTCGGTAAAAGTATCTACAGCCGTTAAGGCTGCTGCCGTGGCTAACGAAAAATATCAGGTATACGTACGCAACAATAAGATCAGCTGGTCGCTGATTAAGGCGCCTACCCGAGCCTGGGCCGATAAAGTATTCCCGGACCTCCCCGAAGAAGAGCGCATCCAAGCGATGTGGGATGCCGTTTTCCTGATGAATCGGGTAGGCAGCGAAGATCCGGTAGCTGCGTGGCGGGATCATATCGCCGGACTGAAGCTGCGCCAGAACCACATGAATGCCAAACGCTACAAGAGTTTCCACTATCGTGCGCCGGGAACGGACCTGCGCGTCGACATGCCGGAAGGTTACCTCTGGCTCGGCGGCGGCGACGAGAATGAGGCCGGGGTGTATTTCGTAGCGAATATGCCCACCGAAGAAATCTATACGATGCCTCACCGCACGGGCGTGAACGGGACCGTAACCAGCACCCTTCCGCTGAATCTGAACGGCCGCCTGGTGGAAGGCATGAAGCTCACGTTCAAGGACGGCAAGGTTGTCGCATATGAAGCCGAATCTGGACGGGAGCATCTCACGACGCTGTTGGAAACGGATGAGGGCGCCTCGTATCTTGGAGAGATGGCACTCGTGCCGCATGATTCGCCGATATCCCAGCTAAACCGCGTCTTCTATAACACCGGTATCGATGAGAACGCCTCCTGCCACTTTGCGCTGGGAAGCGCCTATCCCGTGAATATCGAAGGCGGCACCAAGATGAGCAAGGAAGAACTGCTGGCTCGCGGAGCCAATGTCAGTCTGACGCATGTCGATTTCATGATCGGTTCCGCTGAACTGGACATTGACGGCGTGCTGGCGGACGGTACGATTGAATCCGTATTCCGCGGTGGACGGTGGGTCTAAAGTTCGTTTAGGTAAATTGGGGCTCCCAGCGTGCCGTTTGGCCTCACCGGCGGGCAACCCCTTTAAGCCTTCAACTGTAAAAAAGGCGGACATGGAGCAATTGCTCCATGTCCGCCTTTTTCTATGTTCTACATTTGTATGGTTACTTACTCTGCATGCTCCAGCATCCGAAGTATCATCATGACCGCTTCCGCACGGGTCGCAGATTCCTGAGGAGCAAACCGGTTACCCGAACGTCCGTTCACGATGCCGGCCGCGGCCGCGGCTGCGACTTCCTTCTCTGCCCAAGCCGGAATATTCTGCTGATCGCGGAAGTCCGTTCCGGTACCTGGCTGGGTAAGGCCTAGGTAGCGTGCGATCATTACCGCCATTTCCGCACGGTTAACGGATTCATTCGGTTTGAATGTCCTGTCTTGATATCCTTTCACGATGTCTTCGGATACGGCCCATTGAATCGCTTCCAGCGCCCAGGATCCGATGGAGGAGCTGTCCTTGAAGCTCAGTTTCTCAGATCTCGCTTGACCTTTCAGTGCTTTGGCCATCATCACCATAAATTCGGCACGCGTGACCTGACGGTCCGGTTTGAAGGTCTGATCCGGATAGCCGCCAACGATGCCGAGCGAAACCGCCTGCTCAATCGCGGATAAAGCCCAATGTCCGCGGATGTCGGTTAACAGCACCGGCTGGGGCTCCGGCTTCGGTTCTTCTGTCCCTGCTTTCGCCTTACGGTGTATGGTTAATTGATAGGTTTTGGTCGCACCATTCTCGGCCCGAACCACCAGCTTCAGGACGTTATTCCCTTCCTTCAGCTTGATGACATGATCATTCTTCAGAGGCTCTCCTTCCAGAAGGACAGCGGCCTTGCCATGCGCAGCCCCAACGCGGAGCTGCACGGATTCCGCATCCGTTTCAAGCCGGTACTCCGTCGTGCTTTCGTTGAACGCAGGGGTTAATGCAGCCGCTACGCCGCCAATGATGACTTCCAGCGCTTTTAATTGATTATTTCCGGACAATGGGACTCCACCGCCAGAGGATTCCGATCCCGATCCCGATGACGAAGGATTCTCGGATGAAGGGATCACCGACGCGTTATAGGCGCGGATCGCCGCTTGCAGTGCGGTCATTGCGTCCTTGACATCCTTCGCAGTTGCATGGTCCTGCTGCGCTATGGCGCTGGCGTTTGCAATCGCGTCACGGAGCGCTGACCTTGCGCCTGCCGGATACTGCCCTGGCGATGAGCCTTCCCGTGTTTCGTCGAGCCTTTGCTGCGCCGAGGCGATTAATCCGATTAACTCGCTCTTGTCCACTCCTGCAGCCGAAGTCGTGACCGAGTTATGAAGTCCCACGCTCTCGCCAGCAGCGTTATAAGCTTTTACGGTAAAATGATAACGCGTATCCGGCGTAAGTCCGACTGCGGTATGCGAATACACATCGCGGGTTACGGTAACCACCGGTTCCTCCCGGCCTTTCAAATATACGCGATATCCATCCACGCCATCACTTGCAGCCGCCTCCGGCCAGCTCATGGTTACACGGCTCGATGTGATCTCCGAAAATTCCAGCTCCCCGGGCGTCCATACCGGCGCACCCGGAACGTCTACAGCACTCGTGATCACCGTTAAGATCTCGCTTGGTGGCGATTCCGCTCCATGCTGATCCGAGGCGGTTACTTTGAATTCGTACGGCGTATCCGGCGTAAGCCCTGTCGCTTCGTATACGCTGTCCGTAACGGTGGCCACTTGCTGTCCGTCCTGATACACATGATAGCTCACGACTTGCTGGTCCGGACGGTTCACAGGATCCCAGCCGATTTGAACCGAGGACGACGTGACCTGAAGTGCTTTCAGATTGGTTGGGGCCGCGAGACCCCCTTCATCCGTTGTGAATGTCCATACGTCCGATACCGTTCTTCCCCCGAATTCATCTTGGGCGACGGCATACCAGGAATAGGTTCCATTGGATAACAGTCCTGCCCACGGCTGAGTAACCTCCGTGCCGCTCGCTGCCTTTTGCGGCGTACCGATGGCCTCTCCTCTCAGATGATTCACCTGGATCGAATCGGTGGCTACCCGCTTCAGTTTCGGCTCAAGATCCAGGTTCATCGTAAATTCATCAACGCCCGGATTCGTATAATAATTGTACTTATCCAAGTAAGGAGAGTACGTATTCACGTAAATCTGATTGCTTTCCTTATCAAAATGCAGCAGTCTCAAATATCCGCTGCCGCCGTCCGCATGTCCTTGATAGTCCGCCAGCATCTGATACACGGTTCGGTCCGTATTGCCGTCACCGTCATCGTCCAATTCGTTCTTAAGCAGGCTGGCTCCCGTGTAATGGCCGCTCAATACGGCAACCACGTTCGGATTAGGGACGACGACTTCCTTGTACAACTTGTTGCCTACGACGGAACGCGTTCCGTTCGCGAGCATGTAATCATGGAAATTCAGGAATGCGATACGATCCGGATATTCAGCCAGAACCTCGTTCATCCACTTGATATCCTCGTCTTCGACGCCCCATCCCATATACATCATGATGAAGTCGTTGCCTTCGACGGAGACCAGATCGTAATGTCCCCGGTTGTTCTTGTAGGAGCCTCCGTAATAGGGCTGATCCTTATAACGGTCTTCCCCGAAATATTGACCGTAGGTCGTGTAATCCCAATCGTAGCTGCCCACGTCATGATTCCCGGCAAGCACGCCGTGCGGCAGCTTGGCATCCTCCAGCATGTTCATGTAACCATCGGCACGTTTCCATTGGTATTCGGCTGTTGGATCATTCACGATATCACCGGTATGGAACAAATATTTGATGTTCATCTCATCGATGGAATCAACGATCCATTCGAACTGCTTTTGCTGAATATGCGGATAGAGCTCCGTCAAGAACTGCGTATCGGATACCCACACAAAGGTGTAATCATAATCCCCTCGGGAAGGAATTTCATCCTGTACGATCACATCGACTTTGTTGTTCTGTACATAGTCCGCTGCCGTCAGTTCGCCTCGAAGCGTAAAATCATCTTCAGACTGGGCAATATGCTTGGTTATTTCCGTCCATTTGCTCAGCTTGTGGTTCCACGCATACATCGTGACCTTGCGGCCGGACATCGTGTGTCCTTCCCAAGTGACTTCGACGCTGTCGCCAGGCTCGACGGCATGCTCCAGCTCTGCCTCGAACCGGATGTAAGGGAATTTAGACGTTGAATCTACGGTGACATATTCATCGTTGGATTCGGATACCCGCTTCAATTCCTCTTCGGTCAGCACAGTTTCGCCCGCAGGGAATCTGTCCTTTGGCGGTTCTTCGTCCGAAGCGTTCTTGGACAATTTCACATGATCCCCGCTTAAAGCATGATACGAATAAGCCTGATGGAAGGAGACCTCGAGCTCGTCATCCGATGGATCGCTGACTTGAACCTTCAGTTCCGGCGACAGCCCGGTGCCGCGCTCCTTATCTGCCGGCGACACCAATACAGGTTTATTCGGATGCTCCTGAACCGTGTGAAACGTCACGGTTCGTTCGGAGAGGTTGCCGATCTTGTCCACTGCGCGAATTTCCAGCTTATGATCGCCTGGTTCAAGCTCGGCCGAGGAAGTATTGTACGGCAACTGGATGGCGCGTCCATCGAGCGTAACCTCGACCCGCTCTAGGCCCGATACGCGATCCGTGGCGGTCACATCGATCGGGATGCCGCCCTTGTAACTCTTGCCCTCTTCAACGGTTGCGCTAATTTCCGGTCCGTGGTTATCTACCTGAACATCGGCAGCTGCTTCAGACTGACCTTTGACCTTCAATTGAATGGAATACGTTCCGTCCGAGACGGCCGAGGTATCCCATGTGTAGGACAATGCATTTACTTTTTCGGCAGGAATGTCGAATTGAAAAGCTACGAAAGGCAGGAAACGTCCATCGTCGCCAAGGTCATGGATCCGTGCGGGATCGCTGTATTGCGGATCCCGGATTTCCGTTCCGTCACCCAGGAGCAGCCGCACGTTGCGTGCATTGAAATCATCCATATTACCCGTCGGCTTGTCGTCCTCGAAATAGGTCTTCTCGTTATCACCGGCCCGAAGGGTAATTTCGTTCGATCCGCTTGTCAGCCACTGCGGTTCGATCGGGACCACGATGGTTTGATAACCGTCAATGTTCGCCTCCGTCTCGAAAAGAACCTCCTTGCCGATGGTTACCGTGTTGATTCCATCGTCAATGCCGTCGCCTTCAAATATAAAATAGGCGGAATGCTCCATGGCGGGAGTGCCTTGAACCGGCGTTCCGTCCACTTGAAGGTCCAAATCGGAAGGCCCAGCCCCATCAGCTGCACCCCGAATATAAGTGATGCCCGTAACCGTTTGTTGATCTTTAACGTTCAGGCTCGCGCTTGCGCCGCTGCCCGTGAGATCAACCTCATATTTAGGGCTCTCCACTTTCTTAAACGTGTTGGACACCGTGAAGAAATACTCCAGCTTGGTATGTCCCAGCAGCTCCAGATAAGGTATCGTATGATGATAGCCTTGCTGTCCTTCCTGAAGCTGTACGACCTTGTAATCGTTCTGTCCGTCGACACGATAAGATAACGCGAGCGATGTCACCATGCGGTCATCGTGCGCTTCCGCGGCGATTTCCAGATTGTCTCCCGGCTCCACGTTCGTGGTTGTCGTCCGATTGACAACGGACGGCTCTTTGGTCACGTCGATATGTACCGGCATCGCGGGAACTTCCGAGTGCGCGAGCGAACCCGGCGTAGCCTTATGCTCCAGCTGGGAGATCCGTTGCATTTTTAGACTGCCGTCTTCGGGATATTTATAGAAGATTCCCTGATCGGGACCGTTATGAACTTCACCGTCGTTGTAAAACGCGGACACGACCGGGCGGCCGGTGTTCGTTACAACCACGAGCTCGCGCATGCGCGAATTGGACATGCCGCCTGAGAATATTTTGACGACATCGGTGTTTTCGTTCAGGTTGGTACCGTAATTATGATTAAAATCAGCAATCGTGGATTTGCTGTTCTGACCGTTTATGATCCAGAACACCAGTGTGCCTCCGGATGGAATGGTCACCTCATCGGGTACATGAGCCCACAGGGTGTCGCTCTCCAAGTAACGGTAGCGTATCTTATAATTGCTGAAATCGATGGCTTGATCGGTATTGTTGTAAACCTCGATAAATTCGTAACCGTCGGCGGTTCCTACGTTCGTGGAATCAGGCACAAGCTC
>Ga0209784_100623_pt1:5000-11136 | contig 11136 bp, 10 predicted proteins | sample AraplaCvi_mLB_r2_2_FD_184284 | JGI IMG/M metagenome (GOLD analysis project Ga0209784, IMG submission 184284) | Arabidopsis root microbial communities from North Carolina, USA - plate scrape CL_Cvi_mLB_r2 (SPAdes) (version 2) | ecosystem: Host-associated > Plants > Roots > Endosphere...
GTCCTCAGCATCGCCCAAAGCCTGAACTACACGGTGATCCAGTGGGATACCGACTCCAGGGATTGGAAGAACATCGGCGTCGAGAAAATCGTCGATCGCGTCGTCTCCAAAGCCCATCCGGGAGATATCGTGCTGATGCACGCCAGCGATTCGGTGAAGCAAACCCATGAAGCGCTGCCTCTCATCATCAAGGAACTTCGCAATCAAGGCTACGAGTTCGTTACGGTCACCGATCTGCTTCAACAGGGCAGCACCCAAGGCACCGAGGTCCGCGATCACGCTTCATTGCAGAAGAGCATCGAAGACGCAGGCGGGCTATGACTCATGAAGCACCTTAACATTCAATAATGCTTAACAAAAAAAGAGCTAAGGCGTTAGCTCTTTTTTTCGTCTTGTGTAACTTTATGAAGCGTCAGAATCTGGTATGCATTACAGATCAGCAACGGTACAACCATAAAAATTGTGGCGTTGCTCACTCCGATTTGCAGCACGCCGATAATCTCTACGATGGAAATGGCCATCATGAAGAACAGCGTCGGGATCCATGCGTTGGCATTTGTGCTCTTTACTTTGAGGTAAGCAACGACAATGGCAATGACCAGTATGGAGATACCCAAAATCAAATCCTGCTGCAGGCTGGTGGATCCGCCGACAAACGTACGGAAGAACATCAGCTCCAGCAATGCCAGTACAGCCAACACAATCTGAATGTATTGCCAAGTCTTTCTTCGGAATATGCCAATCCCCATATAATTTAACGTCAGGTATGCAAAAAAGCCCATCTGGGAGTATACGCTCACCAGCGCCCCAGAGCCTAACAAAATCAGCGGGTATATCAATAAATCGGCCATTCCCGTGAACTCGATAGCGCCATTAAACAACTGCAGGATCAGACCTACGATCAATGCCGCCACTGCCCCGACGAGCAGCGTTTTCAAAAACAATTTGGACCACTTACGTAAGCTCAACTAACTTCCACCCCCACAGATCATTATTTTACCAACGTTCACAATAAAAAACCATTCTGAATCCGACATATTTCTGCAAATCCATCGCATACTATGCGAAGACCCGTAAGAAAAATGACAATCAACTTACTTTCACGAAAAGACAGACCGTATGCAGAAGGATTTTTCTTGCGAAAAAAGGAGGACAACGGTAATGAAGTGGCCGTTATTTCGTTTATGTATTATCGTCTTCGTTGCTGCCATGGTGCTTACCGCTTGTGGCGCAGAACAAAGCTCGTCCCCGCAGCTTGGCTATAAAGAAATCAAGTCTATGGTGGTCGACATTCTGAAAACCGATGAAGGCAAAAAAGCGGTGGAAGAAGCGATTGGGGGCGGAACCGGCGGTTCCTCAAGCAGCGGAGGCTCAATGGGAATGCGAATGATGTCCGCCCAATCTGGCGATCAAATTCGCCTGGCTGTTAAGGATACGCTGGTGTCGGAGGAATATAAGAAAGAAATTGAGAAGATCATGACCGATCCTAAATTCGCCGGTGAATTTGCCAAAGCCATCAATAGCGAAAGCAAGCAATTGCATATGCAGCTCATCAAGGACCCGACGTATCAAAAATCGATTCAGGATATGTTAAAGTCTCCCGATGTGATGAAATCCTTTCTTGAATTGACCAAAACCCCGGACTATCGCAAACAGTCCATGACCGTGATGCAGGAAGCTATGGAGAACCCGCTGTTCCGCTTGGAGGTAATGGAACTTCTTAAAACGGTTGTGAAAGACGAACTGCAGCCTAAAGTAGAGAAGAAAAAACAAGGCGAGGGAAAAGGCCAAGAAGGGCAAGGCGGCAGTGGGGGTGATGGTGGCAGTGAAAGTGGCGGCGGTGAAGAAGGCGGCGGCGATGGGGGCGGCGGTTAGAGCATCCATTCCGAAAAATAGAACAAGCTCCCTGCAGAGGGAGCTTGTTTCGTCATATTATGAGCTGGGCTTAAACGGATCCTTCAAGCTTAGCCGCGATTCGTGAGGCGATCTCTTCGTAAATCGCTGCGCTCTCGGTCCCCGGTTTATAAACCGATGGCGAGAAATCCGGTTCCGAAGGGTGATTATCCGGGGCCCCCAACGGAAGCTGCGCGAGAAGCTCCGTATGAAGCGTCTCGGCAAGCTTGCCTCCGCCTCCACGACCAAACACATAATCCTTCTCTCCGCCATGGGAGCAGACATAATAGGACATGTTCTCGACGACGCCCAGAATTTCGTGATCGGTCTGCAAGGCCATCGCACCCGCTCTGGCGGCAACAAACGCCGCCGTAGCATGAGGGGTGGTTACGATGATCTCTTTGCTCTGCGGAATCATCTGATGCACGTCCAGCGCCACGTCACCTGTTCCTGGCGGCAGATCAAGCAGCATGTAGTCCAAATCCCCCCAAGCGACATCAGTGAAAAATTGACGCAGCATTTTGCCAAGCATCGGTCCGCGCCAAATCACCGGACTGTTCTCACGGATGAAGAAGCCCATCGACATGACCTTGACGCCAAAGCGCTCAACCGGGTGAATGACGCCGTCTTCGGTTACGGAGGGCCCTTCCTCAATGCCCATCATGTCCGGCACGCTGAATCCGTAAATATCCGCGTCGATCAGACCGACTCTCTTCCCTTGTCGGGCCAAAGCTACGGCTAAATTCACCGTAACGGTGGATTTGCCGACGCCGCCTTTGCCGCTTGCGATCGCAATGAAATGAACGCCGGATTGTTCGCTTAGAAGCGTATTCTGCTCCATGCCGGCAGCATGCCCTTTTGTCAGCTTATCGCGATCGTTAGCTTCCTCGCGGTTCGCTTGGTTTGAGGCATTGTCCAGGGGACGCATGCGGATATGAATATCCTCTGCCCCCATCGCCTCCAGAATTTCTCTGATCTGCGCTTCCAGGGAAGCGCGTACATCTTCGCTGCTGTACGTCACGGATAATCGAACCGTGCGTTCCTTGACTACAATATCTCGAATACGCTGGAGCTCCATCAGGCTCTTCCCGGTTTCGGGATCACGTAAAGGCTGGAGTATCTCCTGTACCGTTTCTCTAGTCAGCATATAAGCACCTCTGCTCTATGTAATGGAATAGACAATGTTTCGATATTCGTGTCTATTATACCATTACTCTGCAGCTTGTGACGACTCGCTGATGGACTCTCCGGAGGTATACCGCAAAATGCCGTTATACACGGAAGCTGCGACCTTCCTCTGATATTTCTCGTCCCGAAGCATTTCGGATTCCTGCGGGTGGGACAAGAAACCGACCTCGACCAGGGCGGATGGCATGCGCAGGGCTTGGAGCAAATATATCTTATCGTCCGTTTTGGCCAGACGCTGCGTATTCTCCAGGTTATGCCTGATTTCAGCCTGGATCAATTCCGCAAGTTTTTTGCTGTCCTCGTTATTCGGCGGGAAAAAGGTCTGCGCGCCTCTCCACCGATTGGACGGAATGCTGTTCAGATGCATGCTGATAAACAGGTCGGCCTTGCTGTCCTCGATCATCCGCACGCGTTGTTTGAGGTCTTCCGTTTTCCGCTTGGAATAGCCCTTGGTGCTTTCCGCCGCCAGGTCGTAATCTCCTTCTCTTGTCATAATGACAAGCGCGCCTGCCTGCTGCAAGTAATCACGTAGATACAAGGTGATGGCCAGATTTACATCCTTCTCTATGACGCCTTGGCGGCTTACTGCTCCCCCGTCTGGCCCGCCATGGCCTGCATCAAGGGCAATGACTTTGCCGGCAAGCGGCAGGCTCCAGGTATTGGATGTTTTAGCAGAGGGGATTTCGTACGTCACTACGATAATGAGCAGTGCCAGTAGTACGGCACCAATCAGGGTTTGCTTGATTCTCTTCAACGATATCCATACCGTAACCTTGTCCGTTCTCCGCCTGGACATAACAAAACCACCTCGTCCCATGAGTTGTTCTACTCCATCATATGGGACAAGGCAGTTATTTATGCCTTCGTTATACCGTGATCTGCTCTTTCATGCCTTCGATCAGTACTTGCGCAACTTCCGGGCGCGTAAATTCCGGCGGCGGGCACTGCCCCTCGCGAAGCAAGCCGCGAACCTTCGTTCCCGACAAGGTTAGATGATCCTCTTTAGGATGCGGGCATGTTTTGCTCGAGGCCATGTTTCCGCATGTTGTGCAGAAGAAGCTGTGCTCGAAGAACAGCGGAGTAATGCCTAACTCTTCCGCAGTGAAATTCTTGAAAATTTCCTGTGCCTCATAAGTGCCGTAGTAGTCGCCGACTCCGGCGTGATCCCGGCCCACGATAAAATGAGTGCATCCATAATTTTTGCGAACCATGGCATGGAATATGGCTTCCCTTGGGCCTGCATAACGCATGGCAGCCGGAAATACGCCCAGGAAGGTACGATCAGCGGGGTAATAGTTCTCCAGCAAGGTCAGGTAACTCTTCATCCGCACGTTGGCAGGAACGTCATCCGATTTGGTCTCTCCCACGAGCGGATTGAGGAATAGCGCATCTACGATTTCCATTGCGCTTTTCTGAATGTACTCATGTGCACGGTGAACCGGATTTCGAGTCTGAAAGCCGACAACCGTATTCCAGCCCTTGGCTTTAAACTGCGCGCGTGTTTCAGCCGGGTCATAATAAAACTCGCCAAACCGTTCCGGCTGCGGGCGATTCAATACTTGAATCGGACCTCCAACATACGTCGCAGGTCGTTCCAAAAGCTTTTTCACGCCTGGATGCTCCGGATCATCGGTCTTGAATACTTGTACAGCCTCGACTTGCTGATCGACCTGGTAGACGCTCTCGACATCGATGACGCCATAAACGACGCCGTCTTCTTCGCCTACAAGCGCCGCCTTCTCGCCGACAATGAGCTTCGCGGCCGTGTCTTCATCTACGGCCAGCGTGACCGGTATGCTCCACACCGTTCCGTCAGATAAACGCATATTGGAAACGACGGACTTATAGTCCTGCTCGTTCAGAAATCCCACCAATGGCGAAAATGCTCCGACCCCGATTAGATCCAAGTCCGAAATGCTCCAGGCGTTTACAGGGATCCTATGAAAGGTGTCAACCTGCTTCAACAAAGCTTCACGTTCTTCTCCTTGGGCTACCCGCTGCACCAGCGTTCCGCCATGAGGGAGTATGGCTGTCATGAATAATTCCTCCTTCTAATGCTGCAACTGTAATAAGGCAAGTGGTCTTATCTGTTTATTTATGAAGCCCGCACTCCGTCTTCTCATGCCCGGACCAGCGGCCTGCACGTGGATCTTCTCCCGGCATGACCTGCCGCGTGCAGTATTCGCAGCCAATGCTAGGATAATTCTGATCATGCAGCGGGTTATAGATGATCTCGTTCGTGCGGATATAATCCCACACATCCTCACTCGTCCAGCCCGCGATCGGATTGAACTTCACCAAACCGAACTTGGTATCATATTCAATCTTCTTCGAGTTCGCCCGGGTAGGGGCTTGATCTCTTCGTATGCCTGTGATCCAAGCCTCGTATTGAGACAGAATCCGGGTCAACGGCTCTACCTTGCGGATGTTGCAGCATTCGTTCGGGCTGACGCTCCATAATGCTTCTCCATGCTGAGCCGCTTGCTCTTCCGGCGTGATGAGCGGAGATACGCGTACAAATTCCAGGCCATAACGTTCTGCCATACGATCCCGCGTTTCATATGTCTCCTTGAAATGAAAGTCGGTATCCAGATAAAAAATATCCGTCGACGGACTGATCTTCTGAATCATGTCGACCAATACCACATCTTCTGCTCCAAAGCTGCAAGCAAACGTTATGTTAGGAAACGTCTTGATTGCGAATTCGATGACTTCCTCAGCCGATGCATGCTCAAGCTCTTCAGCTTGCACTCTGATCAGATCTTCTTTCTCCAGCAAATTCATGATTGGATGCCTCCCCCATTATTCATTAATCCCGATAATCCTACTGAAATAATATGAATTAAATACAGTATAAAACATTCCTAATAAATGTCAACCATCAAATCGTTACCATAAGAAACGAAAAAACCCTTCCTGCTCAAGCAGGAAGGGACTTCTCTCTATTCTATTTTCCAAACATTATGACAAGTCTTGGACTTACTCCGATGCTACGGATACCTCTTTGGCTCTCATGCCTGCGCCGGAACTCTTTCCTTCCGAATCCTCGGACTTG
>Ga0209784_100628_pt1 | contig 11028 bp, 15 predicted proteins | sample AraplaCvi_mLB_r2_2_FD_184284 | JGI IMG/M metagenome (GOLD analysis project Ga0209784, IMG submission 184284) | Arabidopsis root microbial communities from North Carolina, USA - plate scrape CL_Cvi_mLB_r2 (SPAdes) (version 2) | ecosystem: Host-associated > Plants > Roots > Endosphere | place: USA...
GCGTGATCACCGGCATATACGAATACAGGCCAGCAACGTATCTCGTCAAGGCGGATGGCTGTACCGACGAAACCAGCAGCTTGCTAATCAACTTCGAAGACGCCGTGCCCGCCTGACTCGCCAAAAAAGCACGGTCGGGATGCGTTCGGCTGGGAGAAGTAAATGACATCAGATGTAATCAACGAGCTGAAGATGGAGAACCAGCATCGCTGGAATTCAATCATGCGGCTCGCACACGCCAACCCAAGGCGTAGCCAGGAAACTCAATCTCGCGCTGATTCAACAATTCTTAACTTGGCCAAGGAAGCCGCCGCTACCGAAGTAAGGCTTGGCCGAATCAGGCTCCATAGGGAGTCCATCGAATAATTGGTGGGCCTACACGGACTTGAACCGTGGACCAATCGATTATGAGTCGACTGCTCTAACCAGCTGAGCTATAGGCCCTATAAAGCGCGGAAGCATGAGGGCTCGCCCGACAGCCCAGCAATGGGTGATCTGTCGCACGCCAGACGCGGGCAAGCGGCGCATTGTAAGCGAAACGTTTCAGCACTGTCACACGTTTAACATCCCCCTTCAAAGTCAGCCGCTATAGCGGCAAGGACGAAGTCATGCCTGTGGAAAATGGAAAAGAAGTATTCGAATTGAACGGCGGCCAAACCGCGCCGGGACGGAGTAAGCCATGAGCCGAAGCGGATATAGCGATGATTGCGGCGGATGGGATTTGATCTGCTGGAGGGGTGCCGTGAATTCGGCGCTGAAGGGAAAGCGCGGCCAGGCTTTCCTGATCGAGTTACGCGATGCGCTGGACGCCATGCCTGCAAAGCGTTTAGTGGCAGACACCCTCGAAGCCGACGGCCAGTTCTGCACCTTGGGCGTTCTCGGGGCAAAGCGCGGCATCGACATGGGAGCCATAGATGCGCATTGCCGAGAAACAGTGTCGGAAGCCTTCGGAATAGCGCCAGCCATGGCCGCCGAAGTCGTGTTTGAGAACGACGAGTGCGGATGGAACGAAACCCCTGAGCAGCGCTGGCAGCGGATGCGGAAATGGATCGACAGCCATATCAAGGCGGTGACCCCATGATCGCCACCCTCTGGTTCGCCTAACCCCAATCCCCCTACATGCCTGCCGTTGAGCGGCGGGCGAGGATATCTGCATGCCTGCAAACACCGAATACAGCATGAGTTGGAACGATGCCAGCAACCTGGCAGGCATTGCCCAGCTTGATCTGGTGATGCGCCGGGAAGCTCTGACATGTTACCTCCAACGAAACGGATCGCAACGATTGGTAGAGTTCATGGCCCAGTTAATCGGCATGGCCAACTCCGTTGCGGCCAATTGCGCCGAGATGAGCGACCAGGTGTTGATTACCGAATGCGGCGTCCACCCCGACAAGTTCACGAGTGTGAACCTTCCAACAATTATCGGTGCCTGTCAGGGAGTGATGATTGCCAGCAAGTGCGACCCGGCCGGCGCCTGCCACGGGTGCGCATATCGCCTGGGCTCTATAGCCAATCAGTCGCCCATCACCACATGTGATGCGGAATTCATGGCGCATGATCAGAAAGGCTTCATGTGTCACGCCCACCTGGACGCAGAAGGCGAACCCGCCAAGGTGTGCGTCGGGCACGCAAAAGCAGCAAAAACCTAGCTCACCTTCTGCCACCCGGCACGGCAAGGACACTCCATCCAATCAATCCACCCGGCAACGGCGTGGCGAGGTATTCCCATGCACGCACCAATGCAACAACCCAGCAACACCGAGCCCGTGGTAATCGAGTACATCAAGCTGCCGGAGGTAATCCGGTTGGTCGGGTACAAGACCACTAAAATTTATGAAATGTCCAAGACTGGCGAGTTCCCCAGGCAGGTCAAGCTTGGTGGCCGCTCCGTGGCCTGGATCAAGTCGGAGGTTCTGCAATGGAACCAAAAGCAGGCAGCGGCTCGTGATCAGCCGGTAGCTGCGACCGAATCCAGATAATCAGCCCATTCCTGCATCATCACTCGCCGTTGCTCTACGTATTCGGCATGGTTATAAGACCTGCGCACCTGGCTCCCGCTGGCGTGCGATAGCTGTGCCTCGATCCAATCCGCGTTGTACCCCATCTCGTTTAAGGCTGTAGAAATCGTTGCGCGGATGCCGTGCCCGGTTAGCCTCCCTTCGTACCCCATGCGTTTCAGTGCTGAGTTGACCGTGCCGTTACTGATCGGCTGCCGTGGATCATTGCGACCCGCGATCAGCAGGCGGTAACCGCCGGTCAACTGATGCACCTTGCGCATTGCCTCCACCGCCTGCCGCGACAGCGGCACCAGATAGGGCGGCACCTCATTCTCTTTTGACTGTTTCCTAACCCTCTTTTTCAGTTGCTTGACCTCATCTGGCGGGATTGTCCACAGACCGCCATCCAGATCAATTTGCGACATGGTGGCGTTGCGCAGCTCCGTGGTACGGACGCCGGTCAACCACAACAGCCTGATCGCACACTTGACGTACGCCGCCGCCGTGGAAGCCTCCAGCGCGACAAAGAACTCTTTCAGCTCCCTGCGCACCAGCATGGGGTTATGCCGCACAGGCGGTTCTGGCTGCGCCACGATATCCAGATCTGAAGCCGGGTTGATGTCTAGATACCCGGACACCATGCCGTAGCGGAAAATCTCATTCAGCCAGGAGCGGCACTTGCGGGCAGAATTCAGGGCCCCCCGCTTTTCAACTCGGCGCAGTGCAGCCAGTACATCGGCGCGCTTAATGTCGGCTATCGGCAGCTTACCCAGGGCAGGTATCAAATCTTTGTCCAGGTAGAACCGCGCCTGCACAGACCCACCACGAACGGCCTTTGCCATGCGTGGCGCCTTGAAGGCGTGCCACTCATTGGCTACAGCTTCGAACGTATTCAAGGCCAAGGCTGTGGCCTTTTCCTTTTCCGCCCTGCGCTGCGCCCGTGGATCAATGCCCTTGGCGACCATGGCTCGGGCCTGGTCCCGAAGTTCGCGGGCCTCCTTGAGGGTTATTTCTGGATAGGTGCCGAGGGAATAGCGCGGCTGTTTGCCGAGCCAGGAGAAGCGGAAGTGCCACGACTTCGTACCGTTGGTGGCCACGAATAGGGATAGGCCGCTGGCGTCCGTGAGGGAGAAGTCTTTGTTAGCTGGCTTGGCCTGCCGCACGGCGGTATCAGTGAGGGGCATTTAGTACACCACCAGTCCATTAGAATTAAGGTGTGCTGGATAATGTACTAAAAGTTTGCGGAAGGCGACGAAAGAGCGCGAAAGACTGCGAAAGACAATCCGCCCTGGATCCAGCGGAAGGTGGGTTGTTGCGAAAGATGGCGAAGGCTGGCGAAAGTAGATATGGTGCCCGAGACAGGAATCGAACCTGCGACCTTCGCGTTACGAGTGCGCTGCTCTACCGGCTGAGCTACACGGGCGGTGGGCTAAAGCTAGCACTGCATTGGGCATGCAGCAACTTGCTCGCTCACCGCCCGGCGACTGTCACGCACCGTTGGCGCCGCAGCCCTTGGCAGCGTACTGCGGCTCTACCGTGGTGGCACAGCTCCAGCCGCTGGTGGCGCTGCGGGTCAAGGTGATGGTCTTGCCGAGCACGGGCGCGGGTGCATCGAGGATTTCACAACGGAGAGTGCCTGCGCCCGAGGCCACATCGCCTGTCACCTCGATCGCGCAGTTGGCGGTAGGGCTGGTGCCCCCGATGAGGGAAAGGGTCGGCGTGGTGCCCTGGTTGATGACGTCCTCATAGCCGGCCTTTAACGCGCTGATTTCAGCCAACCCCGCGGTGAACTTGGCCTTGGCCTGGTGCTTGGTGTACATGGGCAGGCCAATGGTGGCCAAAATGCCGATGATTGCCACGACGATCAATAACTCGATCAAGGTAAAACCTTTTTGACGCATCTCTTTCACTCTCCAGAATAGAACCATGACAAGGCACGTCCTGCGCCCCGTAGTGTGCAACGGCGCCAGTGTACTCATCCCCACGCAGTCCATCGCCTGCGAGACGCACAATCTGACATTTTATCGCCTAGCGCCAGCCTGTCCGAATCCGCCGCCTGACTAAGCTATAAATTCTTCACGACCTGGGTGCGTCAACCTCACATGAACGACACGTCGACAATTTATGCCTGGGAAGGCATCAACCGCAAAGGGCGCCGGGTGTCCGGGCAAATCGCCGGCCATAACCTTGCGCTGATCAAGCTACAACTGCGCCAGCAAGGGATCTGCCCTGAGCGTGTGCGCAAGAAATCTTATGGTTTACACATCTTCAAGACGCGAATAACGCCTGCAGATATCGCCCTGTTCACTCGCCAGTTGGCCACCTTGCTCAAAGCCGGCATCCCGCTGCTGCACGCCTTCGACATCATCAGCGAAGGCGTCGAAAACCCACAACTGCGCGAACTGGTCAAGGCGTTGAAACAGCATATTGCCAGCGGCCACCCGTTGGCCGCTGCCCTGCGTCAATATCCCCGCCACTTCGATGAGCTGTACTGCAATCTGGTGGCGGCTGGCGAAATGGCCGGCGCCCTGGAAACCCTGCTGGAGCGCGTGGCGATTCATTTGGAAAAAAGCCAACGGCTCAAAACCAGGATCAAGAAAGCCACGACCTACCCTATCGCGGTACTGGTAATTGCCACAGGGGTGAGCACAGTGCTGTTGATCCATGTGGTGCCGCAATTCCAGAACTTGTTCGCCGGGGTCAACGGCCAATTGCCGGGGTTTACCCTGGGGGTCATCGCGCTGTCGGAACTGCTGCAACAGGCGTGGTGGATGCTGGGGCTGGGTGTGGGCGCGGCGCTGGTTGTGGGGCGCCACGCCTACCGTACTTACCCGGGGTTTCGCCATTGGTGGGCAGCAGGTTTGTTGAAAGTGCCCATGGCAGGCAAACTGCTGCACAAATCTGCGGTCGCCCGCTACGCTCGTACACTTTCCACCACCTTTGCGGCGGGCGTCCCTCTGGTACAGGCATTGGGTTCGGTGGCCGGCGCCGTCGGCAATGGCCCCTTCAAACAGGCAATCGAACGTATGCGCCACGATGTATCCACAGGCATGCAGTTGAATCAATCGATGCATAACAGCGGCCTGTTCCCAGGCATGGCGATCCAGATGACCGCAATCGGGGAAGAGTCCGGCACCCTGGACCGCATGCTGGAAAAAGTCGCGAACCACTACGAGTCAGACGTGGATACCTTGGTCGACAACCTCACCAGCCTGATGGAGCCGCTGATCATGGTCGTATTGGGAGGGATTGTCGGCGCGCTGGTAGTGGCCATGTACCTGCCGGTGTTCCAATTGGGGACGGCATTTTGAGCCTGCTGCTGAGCGAACATCCCTGGGCGTTTGTTGGCCTGGCGCTGGTGTTGGGCCTGATCGTCGGCAGCTTCCTCAATGTGCTGGCGTGGCGCCTGCCCAAAATGCTCGAGCGGGAATGGCGTGCCCAGGCCCATGAGATTCTCGACTTGCCAGCCGAGCCCGGTGGGCCGGCCTATAACCTGATGCGTCCGAACTCCTGCTGCCCGCGCTGCGATCAACCGATTCGGCCTTGGGAAAATATCCCGGTGCTCAGCTACCTGTTGCTCCGGGGGCATTGTGCCCACTGCCGTGAGCCCATCGGCCTGCGTTACCCCCTCACCGAACTCGCGTGCGCGCTGATCTCAACCGCTGTCGCCTGGCACTTCGGCTTCGGCTGGCAAGCCGGCGCGGTGATGCTGTTGAGTTGGGGCTTGCTGGGCATGAGCCTGATTGATCTGGACCACCAACTGCTGCCGGATGTGCTGGTGCTGCCGCTGCTATGGCTGGGGCTGATCCTCAACAGTGCTGACCTGTTGACGCCACTGCCCGATGCAGTGTGGGGCGCGGTTATCGGCTACATGAGCTTGTGGTGCCTGTTCTGGCTGTTCAAGCTGGCCACCGGCAAAGACGGCATGGGCCATGGCGACTTCAAGTTATTGGCCTTGCTGGGAGCCTGGGGCGGCTGGCAGATTCTGCCGATGACCCTGCTGATGGCCTCGCTGCTGGGCGTGCTTGCCGGGCTGATCCTGCTGCGTTTGCGTAAGGCCCAGGTGTCAGCGCCGATGCCGTTTGGCCCCTGCCTGGCAATTGCCGGCTGGATTGCATTGCTCTGGGGTGATCAAATAACCGACTTCTATTTGCAGTCTGTCGGTTTCAGATGACCACTTCTGTTGCAACACCCTGGATTCTTGGGCTCACGGGCGGCATTGGCAGCGGCAAAAGTGCTGCGGCCGAGCACTTTATCAAGCTGGGCATCGATCTGGTGGATGCCGATCACGCCGCGCGCTGGGTGGTCGAGCCTGGCCGCCCGGCCCTGGCACGCATCGCCGAACACTTCGGCAGCGACGTGCTGCAAGCCGACGGCCAACTGGACCGTGCCGCGCTGCGCAAACTGATCTTTGAGGTCCCGCAAGAGCGCCTGTGGCTGGAAGCCTTGCTGCACCCGCTGATCGCCGAGGAAATTCGCAGCCACCTGGCACGCGCCCAATCGCCCTACGCGATCCTGGTGTCGCCGCTGCTGATCGAGTCCGGGCAGTACAGCATGACCCAGCGCATCCTGGTGATCGACGTGCCGCAATCACTGCAGATTCAGCGTACCCTGCAGCGCGACGGCATCAGCGAACAACAGGTGCAGGCGATTCTCAAGGCCCAGTCCAGCCGCGAAGACCGCCTGAACCATGCCGATGACGTGCTGGTCAACGATAAGGACCTCGCCTGGCTGCACGGCGAGGTCGAGCGACTGCACCACTTTTACCTTACTTTGCGTGGAGGCCGATCATGAGCCAACCCCTGACCGTCGACTGCCCAACCTGCGGTGCACCCGTGGAATGGAAAGCGACCAACCTCAACCGACCGTTCTGCTCGGACCGTTGCAAGCTTATAGACCTGGGCGCCTGGGCCGCTGAAGAACACAAGATTCCCGTGGCCCCTGACGCCGAAGATGAACTGTTTTCCGAAGACCTGCCGCCACGCCACTAAGGGCGCATAAAGGCATATTCCTGCTGGTCGTCGAGGTTCTCTGCAAGGTATTGCAACTCGTCGGCCAGGTCTTCAAAACTGCGTACACCCTTGCTTTGCTGCACGACCGCACTGAGCATGGCCCGCAAGGTCAAGCCGGGGTCAAAACCGATTTCCTGCGCTGCATCCTGGCTTCTGCGCAACTCCTGCCGTGCCCACTCGTACACACTCATTGTCCGTGCTCCTGAAAGTTTTGCAGAGCATGAACCCGCGCCGCGGCCTGGCATTTGACCTGGATCAACGCCGCGAATCGTCGTCCTTCCACGGCGCCGAGAGGTAGCGAGTGCGGTTGAACGTCTCCAACCATTCCGGGCAAAACACCACCAGCGCGCTGATGACCATGCCGTTGATAAAGGCTTCGGGAAAGATGATCAGCCACAGGTAACCGACAAAATCTTCCAACCACTCAGGCATCGCAAAAAGACCGTCGAACCACAACAAGCCCAAGCCGGCCAACAGGCATAGCAATGCCGAGAGGGCGGCAGCAAAAAAGCCCGAACAGAAGATATACACAAAGGGGTTTCGCGGCTGCGCCCGCTCTACAAACAGCGCGCAGCCTTCGGTGACCAGCACCGGCAGCACGATCAGCAGCAGGCCATTGACGCCAAGCGCGGCCAGATCCTGGCGCCCCAACAGCATCAAGCCAAGCTGGGCGGCAAAGCCACCGACGATTGCCAGCGGCCAATCCAGCAGCAAGGTCACGGCGGTCATGCCGATAAAGTGGTAGGACACGCCGGTATCGAAATCCCGTCGCACCAGCCACAGCATGAACAGCGCGAACACCGTGCCGAACAGCAAATGCTGGCGCCGACGGTCGGCAAACAGCTCCACCCATGGCGAGCGCAGCATCGCCCACATTAACACGGGCGTATACACCAGCCAGCCGAGGCCGAGCGTCTGGGGTGCCAGAACCGCTGCACTGATCACGGATGCTCTGCCTTTACCAAAAACCTCATCACACACCTCGTCCCTGGGCCTGCTCCACATCAGCATTCTACACCCGCGTTTTTAAGGCAAGACTTCCTGTGGTCATCATTTGAACGCTAAGCTGCGACTATGGATGACTCAGATTATTTGCGCCTGCTCACCGTAGCAGCCGAACAAGCCAATGCGTTTCTGTCCAATGCCCGCAAGTGGGAGCGTGAGCGTTGGGTCTGCCAGCGCCTGCTGCAAGGCTTGAACGTGCCCTACCGCGTCGAAGAGTTTCACGCTGCGGGCCAGGAGCCGCCCGACGTGTTGTTTCGCGACGCCAGCTTCGAGGTCTTTTTTGTGCTGGACGAGGGCCGTCGCCTGAACGACGAGTGGCGCGATGAGTTGCTGCGCAGGCGCAGTGCTTTCTCCTTGAGCCAACTGGTACGGCGCGAAGCCAAGCCACGGCGCATTCCGGCCCATGAATTCCTGCTGCGCCTGGCCCCCACACTGCGTAAAAAAGCCCACAACTACAAAGAACGCGGCATGGACCTGGGGGAGTTGGACCTCATTGCGTTTACCAGCCTCAAACGCGAAGTGCTGGACCTCAACAGCCATTTTCCGCCGCCGACCGAATACCTGCGCCAAGGCTGGCGCTCGCTGTCACTGGTGGGGCCAACCTTTGCCAGGGTGCTGTTTGCACATCCCGACGCGCCGGACTTCTTGCGCAACAACCTGGGCCGCAGCATAGTGTTTGATGTCGGCATCAGCCTTTGATGCCCCTGGCTGTAACGTGGCGCCCCTTTGCAACGTCTACCTGACGAGGCCTTTATGACCAGCCGCCTGAAACCCGATGACCAAGAGCGTGTCGAAGAGTACCTGCGACTTACCCAGCACAGAGTCGAGCGTAAGCCTTTCCGGCCGTGGCTGCTCCTCTGCGTGGTGCTGGTCGTGGTAATCGGGCTCGGTGCGCTGAGCCGCCTATTGAGTTACCTGACGCTATGAGCCGCCTGGCGCTCGCGAGGGTAACTGCTCCGATTTCTTTTAGCCTTGCGAGATATCCCCATGACCCATCGTATTATTATCGTCGGCGGCGGTGCCGGCGGCCTGGAGTTGGCTACCCGCCTGGGTAAGACTCTGGGCAAGCGTGGCAAGGCCAGCATCACGCTGGTCGACACCAACCTGACCCACATCTGGAAGCCGTTACTGCACGAAGTGGCGGCCGGCTCACTGAACTCCTCTGAAGACGAACTCAACTATGTTGCCCAGGCGAAATGGAACCACTTCGAGTTCCAGCTAGGGCGCATGAGCGGGCTTGACCGTGAGCAGAAAAAAATCCAGCTGGCCGCAACCCTCGACGAAGAAGGCCGCGAACTGGTGCCTGCCCGCGTGCTGGGCTATGACAGCCTGGTGATTGCGGTAGGCAGCACTACCAACGACTTCGGCACTGAGGGCGCAGCGCAACATTGCCTGTTCCTCGATACCCGCAAGCAGGCCGAGCGCTTCCATCAGCAACTGCTCAACCACTACCTGCGCGCCCATGCCGGGCAGACCGACGCCGTTGAACAGATCAGCGTCGCCATCGTGGGCGCCGGTGCCACCGGGGTCGAGCTGGCCGCCGAGCTGCATAACGCCGCCCATGAACTGGCTGCCTATGGCCTTGACCGTATCAAGCCAGAAAACATGCACATCACCCTGATCGAAGCCGGCCCGCGGGTATTACCTGCACTGCCGGAGCGGATCGGTGGGCCAGTGCACAAGACCCTGGAAAAACTAGGGGTGACGGTACTGACCAACTCGGCGGTCAGTGAAGTAACTGCCGACGCCTTGATCACCAGCAGCGGCCAGGTGATTCCGGCTAGCCTCAAGGTCTGGGCGGCCGGTATCCGCGCCCCCGGTTTCCTCAAGGACATCGACGGCCTGGAAACCAACCGCATCAACCAGCTACAAGTCCTGCAAACCCTGCAAACAACCCGCGACGAAAATATCTTCGCCTTTGGTGATTGCGCCGCCTGCCCGCAGCCGGGCACCGACCGCAATGTACCGCCACGGGCCCAAGCGGCTCACCAACAGGCCTCATTGCTCGCCAAGTCGCTGAAGCTACGAATCGAAGGCAAGGAGCTGCCGACCTACAAGTACACCGACTACGGCTCGCTGATCTCGCTGTCGCGCTTTTCCGCGGTGGGTAACCTGATGGGCAATCTGACGGGCAGTGTGATGCTGGAAGGCTGGCTGGCGCGGATGTTCTACGTGTCGCTGTACCGCATGCACCAGATGGCGCTGTATGGGTTCTTCCGCACGGCGATGCTGATGCTGGGCAGCAAGATCGGCGGCGGCACCGAGCCACGCCTTAAATTGCATTAAACAACCTGGTCTCGAAGGAGGCCTGGCAAATGTGGGAGCGGGCTTGCTCGCGAATACGGTGGTTCAGTCACAGATGTACTGACTGACACAGCGCATTCGCGAGCAAGCCCGCTCCCACTTTATTTTGCGGTGAGTTCAGAATTTACGAGCACAAAAAAAATCCCCGTATCTTTCGATACGGGGATTTTTAATATGGTCGGGGTAGGGGGATTCGAACTCCCGACATCCTGCTCCCAAAGCAGGCGCGCTACCGGACTGCGCTATACCCCGGTAATAAAAAGGCGACCTTTCAGTCGCCTTCTCCGATCAGCGCTTTTGGCCTCTGATCTTAAGATTCGATTCCAGCGTTAACTGGTCTCAAAAATGGTGGGTCGTGTGGGATTCGAACCTACGACCAATTGGTTAAAAGACAATTGGTTTAGTGCTTCAGAGCCCAGGATCGTGTTCGCTACACATAGCTGTTTCCGTGGCCTCGCAGCCTCTAATGAACCCACATTAGAGGCTCCAAACCATGAAAATCTCTGCGGTCGTGTCGACCAAAGGCGGCGTAGGCAAAACCACCATCGAGGCCAACCTCGGCGCTTTTTGTGCGGATGCAGGGCTGCGCGTGCTCCTCATCGACCTAGATCCTGCACAGCCCTCACTCTCCTCGTATTACCAATTGGTCGATGAAGCTCAGGGCGGCATCTACGACCTGCTGGCATTCAATATCACCGAATCAGCCAAGA
>Ga0209784_100634_pt1 | contig 10850 bp, 10 predicted proteins | sample AraplaCvi_mLB_r2_2_FD_184284 | JGI IMG/M metagenome (GOLD analysis project Ga0209784, IMG submission 184284) | Arabidopsis root microbial communities from North Carolina, USA - plate scrape CL_Cvi_mLB_r2 (SPAdes) (version 2) | ecosystem: Host-associated > Plants > Roots > Endosphere | place: USA...
GCCGCTTGGATGGCAACAAGCTGCGGCAAGCCTTCGGTCAGCGTTCCCGTCTTATCCAGCAATACGACATCGATTTGCCGCAGCCTTTCCAGGGAGCGCGCCTCTTTGAACAAAATGCCCTTTTGGGCAGATGATCCGGTTGCAATCAGGATGGAAATCGGGGTTGCCAGTCCAAGCGCACAGGGGCAAGCGACCAGTAAAACAGATAACGCGTGGCGCATTGCGGTTTCAGATAGATCAGGGCCATGGGAAAACAATAGCCATCCTGCAAATGTTACCACCGCACAGCCCAGCATAACCGGTACAAAAACCGCCGCAATGCGGTCAACCGTTCTTTGAATGGCCGGTTTGCTCTGCTGCGCGGCTTCGATCAGTGCAATCATCTGGGAAAGTCGGGTTTCCTTATGCTTCTTATCGACCATGATATACAGACTCCCGACCAAACAACGGGTTCCGGCATATACGCGGTCTCCGCTGCATTTGGTCACCGCCGTGCTTTCGCCTGTCATCATCGATTCATCCGCATCCGCCGTTCCCGAATGAACCACACCGTCAACGGATATCCATTCTCCGCTCTTCACCACAATGCGGTCCCCTGTTTGTACCTGATCTGCCGTAATCCATTCTTCGCCATGCTGTCGCAACACCCGAACCAGCTTCACCTGAAGCGAATATAACGCACTCAGTTGTTTCAGCGCTTTTCCCTTGGCAATGGTCTCCAGCCACTTGCCTAACAAAACCACGGTCATAATCATGGCAATCGTATCAAAATACAGGGTGGGGTGAGAGGTATCGTGTGCGGCATGAAACATCGCGTAGTGGCTGTAGAAGTAAGCAACGGACGTGCTGATGGCAACCAAGGTATCCATGTTTGCGCTGCGGTGGATGAAGGCTTGATAAGCGCCGTAATAAAATGGATAGCCCACGCCAAACTGAAGAAACGTCGCAATCAGGAATTGAAACATGGGCTCCATGAATAAATTCGGCGTCCATGGTTGAAACCACACGAACATATGGGCCAGCATCGCCCATAAAAGCGGAATGGACAAACACGCGGCGATCGCGAACCGGGTACGATAGGCGCGAGTTTCGGCTTCTATTCCTGCTTGGGGATGCGAGTGCTTGCCCGTTGCCTTATAGCCAAGCTTAGCAATTTTGGCGGTGATCGCCTGCATTCCAATTTCCCTCGGTTCGTAGTGAACGGTAGCCCGAGACAAAGCCAAACTGACATGAACAGCTTGAACCCCCTTCTCTTTGCGAAGCGCTTTTTCGATTCGGGTTGCGCAAGCCGCGCATGTCATACCACTTACTTGTAGTTGCTCCAGTTTCATATTCGCTCACCTCCGGCGCTCGTTCATGGGATCGCTCGTCCATAAATTGTATGAAGGTGTTCGAATATTAAGAATAGCTATAAAGAGCCATCCAATTTACACCTGCCCTATCGCATGGCAAAGGCGGTCGATCACAAAGACCGGCCGCCATAAAATGATAGCTTTATTGTTCTTGAATCGAAAGAGCCGCGTATTACGCGACTTTTTATGAGACATAAAATGTCATCTTTTCTCGATCCATTATTTCCTTAATGACAGCTTAGAAATTAAGTTTAAGCTATCTTCCTTACAGCGAACCATAGTTCAACGTAATGAAGACCGTCTCTACCGCCGTAGATTTCAAATTCCATTCCATCGACTTGTTCATATCCCGCCGTTGGAAGCCACTCTGAGAAGAATCGTCGATATAACGTCTCGATGATCTCATCAAAGCTGTCCCATGCGAATGGATCCGATGAAAAAACAGCCCAAGTATGCGCGGGAATCGTTATGTTTGTGTATCCGTTTGTATCACTGGAGTCACTTTTAAATGCGCACAACATGTACGGAAAAGAGTCATTTTCCGTTTTCCTGTAACTGCAAACCGCATGTACTTTATATAAATCCTTGTTTAAAAAAGAAGGCAAGTCGCCTGCATGGACAGCAAGTCTTTCAACCTCGCCATTAGCATGGCTTTCCTTCCAGAATTCTGCGGGCGAAGCCACTGCTTCGCCATCTCCGTTTATTGGAAACACTCTTTCGATTCCAAAGATCTGTAAGGCTTCCTTCGTTTCAATACGATAATTCATAGCCTCTGCCCCTTTGATTGAAATGAGGAAGGAAATCCGAGGATAGGCCTTTAGAGCGGTCCCTTCTTGACGAGCGATTGCTGGATTGACACCATGCAGCATTTGAAAAGCCCGCGCAAAAGAAACCGGTGATTCATAACCGTATTTCAGGGCAATATCAATGACTTTGGCGTCGCTATTCTGCAATTCAAAAGCCGCAAGGGTAAGACGTCTTCGCCGAATATATTCCGCAAGTGTCACATTCGTGATGAACGAGAACATTCTCTGAAACTGATGTGACGAACAGCAAGCTTTACGAGCCACTTCACCCAATTCAATTTCTTCGGATAAATTCATCTCGATGTAATCTAATGCCCGATTCATCCTCATAAGCCAATCCATCTGGTTCCCTCCTCTCAACCAAAGTATAGGTTTGCTATGGCATCGAAGCGCAACTATTTGTGCTCAGTAAAGTTTCGTCTACCCATTTCTACGGGCAGATGCTTTTTTCTCAGCGCCAGAACGTCGTACAGTTTGCCTTATCCAGCATGTTAAACTCGATCATTCTCTCCAGCAATGAGAAATCAACCGGACGATCCCACCGAATGCGGACAAGCTCCTTGGTGTGATCATAGCCGGCCTGGACGATTTCATCCGAAAACTGATGTATCCCTGCCTTTTCAGGGGCAACCGCCAAGTGAGGTTTGGCTACGCTAAAACCAATGATAAATGTGTCGTGGTCGGTGAACATCGGCTGATTCCACGCCATTTTCGGCATCAGATTCGGAAATTTTTCGGCGACCCACTTCAAAACTTCTTCGGTTCGCGCCCGATGCTGAGGGTTATCGATTTTCGCTAAAAAATCTGCAAAAACCTCCATATTGTTTCCTCCTTCTAAGACGCCAGCTTATGTGTCGTTCATGCTTAAGCTATTCTCTATCCACGATTTCTTTGCTATGCATGGATTCCGCTCTCTACGATTAGTACATTCAATTGCTAATATCCAAAAAAAGCATCCTTTTTGATATTCCGCTTGGACACACCCTTACTTTGCAAGTACGCAGTAACCGACTCCACCATGGATTTTGGCCCAGCGACCAAATACTTGCCATGATCCTTATGCTGGGCGATGAACTTGTCAATTTCCTGATCTAAATCATTTCTTGAATCAAGATAAGATGCCTGGATCGAAGGATGATTGGCGATTGCATCAAGTTCATCTTTATACAGATAGGACTTCTTGCTATCTAAATAGAGAAGGTGTATGGGTTTCAACTCACCTTTCTCGGCTGCCGCCTGCTTTAAGATGGACCGAAAAGGCGTCATTCCGATCCCTGCCGCGATCAGGAGCGAGGGGCTTTCAGGATCCAAATGAAAGGACCCTACAGGACCGCTCATTTTCATATGCATGCCTGGTTTTAATTCCAGCAGCGCCTTCTTGAATTCGCTTGGGTTATCCCCGATGCGCGTTGTTATATTAACAACGTTCTCTGTGGGAACAGAACTGATGCTGAAAGGCTTTGTAGCATTCTTTATGGTTTTATGCGTAATGCTGAACAAACCGTATTGCCCTGCTTTCCATGTTAAATCGGGTCCTTTTTCGAATGAAAAAGTGTACGCGTCTTCCGATTCTTTGCTGCTCTCTATAAATATCAATTCCCGCTTTTGAATTATGGACAGAAAATCTTTAATAAAACCCATGGATCTCACCCCTCGTTACATCAAGTATCTTCCCGTAATCGACTGCTCCGCTAGAGCGATCTGCGCCGGCGTGCCCTCGAACACCACTTGTCCGCCCTTGCTGCCTCCGTCCGGTCCCATGTCGATGATCCAGTCCGCTTGGCTGATCACCTCGAGGTTATGCTCGATGACAATCACCGTATTGCCGGCATCCACAAGGCGGTTCATGATCTCCAGCAGGTGGCCGATATCCGACATATGCAGGCCGGTGGTCGGCTCGTCCATCACGTAAATGCTGCCTTTCTTATGCAGCTCGCTTGCCAACTTGATGCGCTGGCACTCCCCGCCCGAGAGCGTGCTGAGCGGCTGGCCGAGCGTAATATAGTTCAATCCCACATCGCTCATGGCCTGAAGCTTGCGAACAACCTCTTTGAGTTCAAAAAAGTCCAGTGCCTGCTCCACTGTCATCTCCAGCACTTCGGCAATCGACTTGCCGTTCAGTTTGTACTCGAGTACCTCATCCTTAAAGCGTCTCCCCCCGCACACATCGCATGGCAGCTTTACGCTGTCGAGGAAAGAAAGGTCCGTATACAATACGCCAAGCCCTTGGCAGTTCTCGCATGCTCCCTTCGAGTTGAAGCTGAACAAACCCTGGTTCACCTTGTTCGCCGAAGCAAATGCTTTACGAACATCATCCATTATACCCGTGTAAGTAGCTGGATTCGAGCGTGTGGATACGCCTACCGCCGATTGATCGATGACGATTGCATCCGGATGCTGGCTGAGAAATACTTCGTTGATCAGGGTGCTTTTGCCCGAGCCGGCGACACCCGTAACAACGGTCAGCACGCCGGTCGGAATATCAACGCTCACGTTCATTAGATTGTGCAGCGTGGCATCCTTGATGGGCAGCTTGCCGGATGGCTGCCGGCAGTCGTGCTTCAGCTGGAGCGGCCGCTTCATGTGGGTCCCTGTTAGAGTAGCAGACTCCAGGAGTCCGAAGTAGCTTCCCTCATATACGATGGTACCGCCGCGGCTGCCGGCGTAAGGCCCAACGTCGACGATATGGTCCGCTACCTTGATCACATCGGGATCATGCTCAACGACAATCACGGTGTTGCCCTTGTCGCGCAGCTTCTGAAGCAGTTCATTTAACCTGTGTACGTCGCGGGGATGCAAGCCAACGCTGGGCTCATCGAAGATGTACGTGACATCCACGAGGCTGCCGCTCAGATGCTTGACCATTTTGACGCGCTGCGACTCGCCGCCCGACAAGGTATCCGTCTCGCGGTCCAGTGTCAAGTAATCCAAGCCGATATCCACCAGATGCTGCAGACGCTCCGTTAACGATTTGATGATCGGTGCGGCGATCGGATCACTGATCTCGCGTATAACGCGGATCAGCTGGCCCACTTCCATGGCGGACATCTCCGCAATGTGGAGTCCATTGATTTTGCAGCTCAGCGTCGCTTGGCTGAGTCTTGCGCCGCGGCAGCTGGGGCACGGACCCTCCGTGATAAATGGCATCACGGCTTTCTGCGTGCGTTCGGACTTCGTTTTTACATCCTGCTTGATGTATTTGTTGGTGAACTTCTCAATGACGCCTTCCACCGTAATGTTCGTTGCCTTACCGGCGAAATCCATCTTCACTTTTCTTGCCTTGGCATACAGGAGATGCTCCAATTCCTCATCGGAATAATCGCTCAGCTTTTTGTCCGGATCAAAATCGCCCGATTGCAAAATCATGTTCCACTCCCAGCCGTTCACCGAATAGTCCGGCAGCATCAACGCGCCTTCATTTAGCGACTTGGTCATGTCCACCGCCTTGCTCATGTCGACGCCAAGCTTGCGACCGATTCCGTTGCACTCCGGGCACATGCCTTGCGGATCGTTGAAGGAGAATAAATGCGCGGGTCCGATATGGGGCTGACCCACTCGGGAGAATAAAAGACGGAGAATGGGAGAAATATCGGTAATGGTGCCCATCGTGGAATGGGAACCGCCGCCAAGCCGCTTCTGATCCACGATAACGGCCATGCTCAGATTCTCGATTGCGTCCGTATCCGGCTGGGGAACGCGGGGCAGGAACGTACGAACGAACATGCTGAAGTTCTCATTCAGCAGTCGCGTGGATTCTGCGGCGATCGTATCGAAGACAATCGACGATTTGCCGGATCCGGATACACCCGTGAAGATCGTGATCTTCCGCTTGGGAATGCGCAGGGATACGTTCTTAAGATTGTTTTCCCTCGCACCCGAGAGCACGATATACTCCTTATTTGTTTCGCTCATGCATAACATCCTTCCGATATGGGTGATTTAAGCATTTTTTCAAATGAATCGTCCATGACTTAAATCGGCTGCAAGCAGCATGCAGCCGGCTTATAGGAGCCGATCCTCAAGGTTCAATCCACGTTCTCTATTCAAATAATGCTTGGTAAGCGGCATTTATATGGATGCGGTTACTCTGCCAATACCTTTTCAAGCTCGCCGACCCATTCACTCCATCCATGCTTAGCCCCCTCGAGCCCGTGAACGTTGGAAAATCCGATTTGTTCGAGATGAAGGTTAACCTTTCCGCCTCCTAAATCCTGCAGCGTCAAGGTAACCGTATGTCTTTCCTCACCGGTAGCCCAGGTATAGGATAGAAGATTCGGCTCGTCCACGATAAGCACTTCGCCCTCAACAATCCCATCCCACCATTCGGATGGCTCATGGCGAAACTGAAATCGGTGCCCTACGACGGGTTTAAAATCATTTTCCGTGATCCACTTGGCAAGCTGATTTGAATCGGTAATGGCTAACCACAGCTTTTCGATCGATGTCCTGAACGGAAAATCCATAGACAGTGTTAAGCTCATTCATCTTCCTCCTCTAATAGCTGGCTTAAACGCAGCATGTTGGCATTCCAGTACTTGTTGTAAAAAGCCACCCAATCTTGAACTTCTCGGAGTGGCGAGGCGTTAAGCCTGAAGCGCGTTTCTCTGCCGACTTTTCGGTCATGTACCAGATCGGCTTCCTTAAGTATTGTTAAATGTTTGGACACCGCTGTACGTCCCATGGGAAATTGTGCCGTTAACTCATGCAGCGGCAGCTCATCGGCTTCCGCCAACAGATGGATCAGTTGGCGCCTGGTCGGGTCTGCAATGGCGTTAAACACATCGCGCGACTGGTAGTTCTCGTTCACAACACCCTCTCCTCCATATTACTGCCGAGGGACAGCCGTTCATTTGCCGCCACTATTTAGTCCCCCTTCGGACGAGCGTTCGCGGGGCGAGTGCTTGCGAATCAAAGCAGCAAATAAACGGCAAACTTAAAGCCCCGTATCCTGCCACGCATCCATGAAATGGAGCTGTGCCATCTGATCAAAGTGTAACCCTATCATTGATAAGCTGTTCCTCGGTGCTGAATTTCTAATTTTCAATATTTTCAGCGATCGGACACCATTTAGCGACATTTTGATTATAGGTCACCATTTGGTGTCATGTCAATCACGCTCGGGATTTTTATGAACGGAAAAGTATAAAACGAGGCAGTGGAATTCGATTCCACTGCCTCGTCTACTTAGGTCAACCTAAAGCGGATCAGGTTGCGTGTGCCTTTTATTCGAGGGGGCAAACCAACCGAGAAGGGCGATCGCGACCAAGACCCCGTAGAAAACGACGGTCCAGCCTGTGCTGTGCGGGAAATGATGAGCCAACACGCCAATATCTTCATGGGCCAGGGTGATCACAGCCAGCTTGACGCCGACCCATGCCACGATGGCATATGCTGTGGTCTCAAGTGCCGGCCGTTGAGCAAGCAGCTTCACAAACCATGTAGCCGCGAACTTGATCAGGACAAGCCCTGCGATCCCGCCAAGCACGACAACCAGGAATTGTCCTCCGTCCATCCCGCCGAAATTCGGTAGCGGCGAATCCGGGAGGCCCAGTGCAAGAGCCACGGCAGCAAGAATGGAATCAATCGCAAAAGCGAGATCCGCAACCGCAATCTTTCCAACGGTCGGCCAGAAGCCTTTTCCCGCTGCATCTTTCTTTATATCCTCGCGAATATTTTTGTTTTCCTTGCCAAAACGGGCTTTGATGATGTGCTTTAATCCGAGGTATAGGAGATAAGCCGCTCCAATCGCTTGTATTTGCCAGACGTTCGCGATAAACGATATCGCAAACAGGGCGGCAAAGCGAAATACAAAGGCCATGATGATTCCGTAATTGATGGCTTTCTTCTTTTGTTCCTCCGGTAAATGCTTCGCGATAACCGCCAGCACAAGGGCATTATCCGCCGATAATAAACCTTCCAAACCGATAAGAATCAGTAATGCCCAGGCATACTCCAACCAAAGTGATTCCAACGGTACTTCCCCTCTCTTATGTTTGAATGTTCAGGACCCATTTGTTGCTTTCAAGCTCCACGTTTCAGCGATTGAACTTTGATTACACCGCTGCTCCCTGCCGTTATTACGTTGTCAAGTTATGTGTCGTTTCATTCATTAGGCATCATAATGAAAAAAATTCTATAGCATTATGCTATTTTGAAACAAAACGGTCTGCATTATTCCGGCGCTCCAAGGACAGACACAAAACAAAACCACTTTTTGTTTGGTTCAATCACTTGTTCTTACTGAAAGTATGTGCTATTTTATAATTAGACAAATGTCAAATTAGAAATATATCTAATTATATAGGCATCCGTGTGTCTCTAACGTCCTCAAGGGTTCTACATCAAGTAAAGGAGATGAGGCTATGTATACCGATGAGGATTTCATCCTTCAGAACGCATATGCATTCCGTGAAGCGTTCGAGATTTCTGTCCTGAATGAAGGCGAGAATACCACCTTCCTGGCGAGCAAGGATCAAAGATCCACTATTTTAAGAAAATACCGATCGGATCGTTATGCCCTGGGTCAAATCAGGGCTGAGATCGAATGGCTGGAAGCTCTGGCCGGGCCGCTAAGCGTGCCGAGGGTCATTCCAAATACCGAAGGGCATTCGGTAACCACCGTTCAAAGTTCTGCGAAGGAGCAATATTACGCACTATTTGATTATATTGAGGGCACACCTATCGACGCTCCCTCCGACCAAGATTACTTCGAACTGGGAGAAACCCTGGCATTGCTCCACGAAACATCCGATGCTATTAGCCAGCGTTCGGCACCGGACTGGAACGGCTTTGAAAGGCCCCAATATGATCGGCAGTACCTCGTGGAAGAATCGCTGCAGTTTCTGTGGGAAGCCCCTTTCCTGAATGCCCAGGACAAAATTCGCGGCGAGCACCTTGCAACCGCGTTAAGCGATGCGTACGACAAGCATTCCATGAACGAGAACTTCTTCATACACGGGGATGCCCATATGGGGAATGTCCTTCGTACCGGCGATAATCTAAGTTTATTGGATTTTGATGAATGCGGCTTTGGTCACCGCGCACTGGATATCGGCGTTCCGAGACTTCACATGATATCTGCCCGTACGGTGGAACCATATTGGGCTTCTCTTCTGAACGGCTACGCACGCAAGTTTACCGAGGAGGAAATCAGAACAGGGACGGGACTGCGGATATTTTATATGGCCGGTAAAATCCCGCGCAGAATGGACATCGAGCATCTCCGTCGCCAACCAGGGGAACGCATTCGAAGATACTTTGAGTACATAGAAAATGAGTTAAGCGGTAAGTACCCATTATAATATGGAACTACCCTGTTCCTTATGGGCCTTCATTAGTTTTATAACTATACCCTGTGGCTAATAACTACAGCCGGCCTTTGGGCCGGCTGCTGTGCATAGATTGATTTCATGAAGGGATACTGGAATCATGTTCAACAAAATCCATGGACTCTCTCGATATGGTTTTCTCTCACTAGCGCTTACTTGATAGTAGCTTCGAATCTTTGAGCCCTTTTGGCTTCATTCTAATGCCCAGTAGGATGAAGATGACATAAAATACGATGGCAACCGAATCGACTACCGTTTCCGTTAATGCCGAAACATTTTGAACTGCCGTTATGCCTAGAATGACCATCAGTCGTACGATCAGCAGCGATACGATCAACCATGCAACGGCCCGGATTTTCGATCGTTCGCCTTGGAATGCCATGCAAATGAACGCGATACCATAGACCAGATTCTCCGCTGTGATGATATGCCAGACATACGTGAATATGATCTCGGAATCCAAGGCGATCTCGCTCGCGTGAAGTATCGGCAATACAGCGGATTGCCCGTTCCAAGCATGCGTAATGGCAAAAAGCACGGCAAGAATACCGGCAATTAAATAATATGGATTCTTAATCTTCATGTCCAAGACATCCCTCCTCGGATATTCCATTCTCCCTCCTGCGAATCGTTTGGTAAATCTCGCGAACGAACGCTGCTAGCCGCCGGTCGCTTTCATGATTAAGGTCCCTTAGCGTTTCGGCTGCTAACTCAAGCAATTGACTGACCTTTTCCAGATGAGCAATCTTCGCGCGCGTTTCCGCATTCTTGGCATCAAGGAACGAAGCTGCCTTCAGGCATTCTGCCGGGTCAACCTCCTCCATTCTGTGGAATCCAAACTTCCCCTTGATTTCGTTAAGCGACAAGTCAGCAAACTGCAGGATTTGAATATTCATTAAATCCATGATGTCCCTACTCGAATACCTGCGGTACCGATTGTCTTCCCGGGCCGGCGATACGATTCCAATTCGGTCATAGTAGCGGAGTGTATCCTTGGGAATTCCAAGGATCTGAGAAACTTCTTGTATTGAATATAATGGTTTCATGCATTCAAAATAACATTGGAGTAAACTCCAGTGTCAAGTCACTTTTTTACGAGATCACCATTACCTTATGTCATATCTAATCTAGACTTACTAGTGCAACCATGATCAGAAGAACAAACAAACGTCGTGTAGAGGATTGTTGAAGATAAAAAAGACTGCCGGTACCTTTCACCGGGCAGTCTTTTGATTTTCAAGTAGTATGCTCTCCAACCTATTCGCTGGACAGTTCCTTGAGCGATTTGATTTTACCATGGGGATGCTGTTCTTGCTTACGCGACTTCCAGGCAGCTTCTTTCCTTCTCTTCTGGTGAGCCATGA
>Ga0209784_100639_pt1 | contig 10664 bp, 5 predicted proteins | sample AraplaCvi_mLB_r2_2_FD_184284 | JGI IMG/M metagenome (GOLD analysis project Ga0209784, IMG submission 184284) | Arabidopsis root microbial communities from North Carolina, USA - plate scrape CL_Cvi_mLB_r2 (SPAdes) (version 2) | ecosystem: Host-associated > Plants > Roots > Endosphere | place: USA...
CACGAATCGCCCGGCCCCAATCCGGGTTAAACACGTCCGTCGCGAACTCGATCAGCTCCACCAGATCGCCGTCCTGAGCCGTCTTGAAAGTAAAGCCTTCATGCTCCCGCTGCCGCTTCAGCTCCGCAACCTCCGGCGGCATATGGAAACCAACCAGGGAGCGGTCCATCGCAACCGCCGTGTAATTGCGGGTAAACCCGCTGGCCGCAAGCCATGCCAAGCCCTCCGGATAGCGCTCTCCATCAATGCCCGGAACGATATAATTCGGGGCATACGAGGAGAAAAAGACTTTGCTGCGCCCATGATGACGAAGATAATTTTCGCCTTCCTGCAGCAGCCGCGACGCGACCCCCAATCTTCGAACCGATGAATCGGTATAGAAGAAGGTGATCCAGCCGTGATCCGGGTCCAGCTCGGTGCCGATCATCGGCAATCTCCGACGCACCGCATACAGGACGCCCACTATGCGGCCCTCCTGCTCCGCGATCCGCAGTCCATGCGGATCAAAGTTCGGGTCGAGCAGCACCAGATTTCGAAAACGAAGCCGGGTGACGGGATCTCCCGGCAAACAGGCGTTCCACAGAGCCGTGATCCCTTCCTCGTCTCCAGACCGGTAAGACCTGTAGGTTAAACTCGCCATTGCGTTATCCCTCCTTATAATCGTAAATCTTGGATCGACGACGATTGCCCTATACGACACGACCAGTTGATCTCCATTCACCAATCCTCCATGTACTGGACGGAATATCTATGCAGCAGCTCAAAAATGTATCGACATCAGGGGGCATTGCTTAATGTCCATCCGGCGTTAGCTCAGCTTCGGATTGCTGCCGCTGCGGGAACGAACGACAAATATTTTATATATCGTGCGCACTGCTCCCTATGCAAACGGTGCGTGAGTCGGGGCATGCTTGGACAGTGCTATTGTATTCCAGTCTTACCATGCAACGGCTCCCTTCAAAGCGTTGTGGACCTGTGCGCGCAGCTGAGCCACGCTGCTGCTCCGCCCTCCATATACGCGGTTGGTCAGCAGAACAACCGCAAGATCAGACTCGGGATCGATCCACAGGCTGGTTCCGGTAAAGCCGGTATGTCCGTAACAGTACGGGCTCATCCAATCTCCGGAGGCGTCCATCTTATCTCCTTTCAGCACCCATCCCAAGCCACGGCTCGAGCCCTGAATATGACTCGTATGGGAACGGGTGGCCGTAGCCGAGGCAGCCCGAGATAGGAGCCTCGGTTCGCCGGCTTTCGCCTTCGCAGCTTCCATCGCCGGAACCGCGCCTTGCGCAAGCCACATTCGGGCATACTGCAGCAGGTCACCTGCCGTGGCAAACAATCCCGCATGGCCGCACACGCCGCCCAAAGCCCGCGCCTTCTCATCATGCACGATCCCGCACAAGTGATCCTGGATGGATTCATCATACTCCGTTGCAGCATAGCGGTACGCCTGACCCGGCGAAGGAGTCAGCGTTGCGTGATGCATGCCCAGCGGATCCGCCACCCATCGCTTAAACGCTTGGTCTAAGGGCAGTTCGAGCGACCGTTCTATGATGCAACCAAGCACCAGATACCCCAAGTCGCTGTAAATCACGTCGGTATTCGGCTTCGCCGCAAGCGGCGCTGAAAAAACGGCATCCCACATCTGCTCTCTGTCCCAGCCATGGGAATGCAGGTTCATATCCGCCTGGAGCCCGGAGGTATGCGTGAGCAGCTGGCCTACCGTGATCTCTTCTTTGCCTGCCGTTCCGAATGAAGGCAGCATATCGCTCGCTTTTGTGTTCAAGGTCAGAACCCCATCATCGATCAATTGCAGAATCAACGGGAGCGTGACCGCCACCTTGGTCAAGGATGCACAGTCGTACAACGTATCCTCGCTAACAGGCACAGGCTGGCCCTGCACCGGATTAGGATTGGCATAGCCTGCTGTGTAGAACCATATCCTGCCTTCATGCAGAACGCCCAGTACGGCACCCGGCGCCGTACCAGCGGCTATTTCGCGCTCAATGGCGGCGCACGCCGCCCTCACTCCCTTGATTCCCAAGCCCAGCTGCTCTGCACCGGCCTTCACATGAGTCTCCATTGAACTTCCCTCCTTTGCTTCCAGGCCTTGAATTGGATCAACTAAACAACAAACACGCCATTTTTACATGAACTGATCTTCAAATTGTAAACGCTTGCTAAACCTATTATATGGTCTGTAAAATTTTGTTTCAATAATAAATAAAGAATATAAAATTTAATTTCATTACATAAAATATTAATTTCCTTTTATTTGGATATTACATATTGACACATGTATACGCTTTCATTTACAATATTGTTGAAATCAAACACTCGTATAATTTAAGGGCCATGCATTCCGTCACCGCACACCCGGTATGGAACAACCCCGGTTTCTCTTCAGGAGATGCCGGGGTTTTTTGTTGCCCTGTCTTTGGTACAGGAGGTGATTCCCCGCAGCTTCGGTTTGCTCATTGAACCAACCCCATTCAATAACCGTTACATAGGAGGAATACGATGAAAAAATTCTACAAACTGACAACCGCCCTTGCCCTTAGCTTGTCCCTGGCGCTGAGCTTGCTCGGCCCAGCCCATGCAGCTCCGGATACCTCGGTATCCAACAAGCAAAACTTCAGCACGGATGTCATTTATCAAATCTTTACGGACCGTTTCTCCGACGGCAATCCTGCCAACAACCCGACCGGCCCGGCCTTTGACGGTACCTGCACCAACCTGCGGCTGTACTGCGGCGGCGACTGGCAAGGGATCATCAACAAAATCAACGACGGCTACCTGACCGGTATGGGCGTTACCGCCATCTGGATCTCCCAGCCGGTCGAGAACATCTACAGCGTCATCAACTATTCCGGCGTGAACAACACCGCTTATCACGGCTACTGGGCCAGAGACTTCAAGAAAACGAACCCGGCTTACGGCACGATCGCCGACTTCCAGAATCTCATCGCTGCTGCCCATGCCAAGAACATCAAAGTCATCATCGACTTCGCGCCGAACCATACGTCTCCCGCTTCCTCGGACCAGCCGTCGTTCGCGGAGAACGGCAAGCTGTACAACAACGGCACCCTCCTCGGCGGATACACCGGCGATACGCAGAATTTATTCCATCATAACGGAGGCACCGACTTCTCGACGACAGAGAACGGGATTTACAAAAACCTGTACGACCTTGCCGATTTGAACCATAACAACAGCACGGTGGATACCTACCTGAAGGATGCCATTAAAATGTGGCTTGATCTGGGCATTGACGGCATTCGGATGGATGCGGTAAAACATATGCCGTTCGGCTGGCAGAAGAGCTTCATGGCCACCGTCAACAATTACAAGCCGGTCTTCACCTTCGGCGAATGGTTCCTCGGGGTGAACGAAGTGAGTGCCGAGAACCATAAGTTCGCCAACGAATCCGGCATGAGCCTGCTGGATTTCCGTTTTGCGCAGAAGGTTCGCCAGGTATTCAGGGACAACACCGACAATATGTACGGACTGAAGTCCATGCTGGAGGGCTCTGCGGCCGATTACGCGCAGGTGGAGGATCAAGTCACGTTCATCGATAACCATGACATGGAACGATTCCACAATAACAGCGCCAACCGCCGGAAGCTGGAGCAAGCGCTCGCCTTCACGCTCACTTCCCGCGGCGTACCAGCCATCTATTATGGAACCGAGCAATACATGTCCGGCGGGAACGATCCCGACAATCGGGCTCGAATTCCTTCTTTCTCTACAACGACTACCGCATATCAAGTAATTCAAAAACTCGCGCCGCTGCGCAAATCCAATCCGGCCATTGCCTATGGGACGACGCAGGAGCGCTGGATCAACAACGATGTGCTGATCTACGAGCGCAAGTTCGGCAACAACGTGGCCGTCATCGCCGTCAACCGCAACGTGAACACGCCAGCTTCCATTACGGGATTGGTAACCTCACTGCCGGCCGGCAGCTACACCGATGTGCTGGGCGGCCTCCTGAACGGTAACAATCTGACCGTCGGCTCCGGCGGGTCCGCTTCCAACTTCACGCTGGCAGCGGGCGGTACGGCCGTATGGCAGTACACCACGGCCGTGACCACGCCAACCATCGGGCACGTAGGACCGATGATGGCCAAACCGGGCGCAACCGTCACCATTGACGGCCGCGGCTTCGGTGCAAGCAAAGGCACGGTATACTTTGGCACGACGGCAGTTACCGGCGCTAACATTACGGCTTGGGAGGACACGCAGATCAAAGTGAAAATCCCTGCCATCGCCGGAGGCGTATACAATATCAAAATCGCCAACAGCACCGGAACCTCAAGCAATGTGCATGACAACTTCGAAGTGCTGAGCGGGGATCAGGTCAGCGTGCGCTTTGTGGTGAACAACGCCACCACCGCGCTCGGCCAGAACGTGTATTTGGCAGGCAGCGTAAGCGAGCTTGGCAACTGGGACCCGGCCAAAGCCATCGGTCCGATGTACAACCAGGTCATCTACCAATACCCAACCTGGTACTATGATGTCAGCGTTCCTGCCGGCAAAACCATCGAATTCAAATTCCTGAAGAAACAGGGATCGACGGTAACATGGGAAGGCGGTTCGAACCATACCTTCACCGCTCCAGCGAGCGGAACGGCCACCATTAAGGTGAACTGGCAACCGTAAGTACAAGAACGTCTTTTTGCCGAAGAGCGCCCCTGAACAAACCAAAAACCAGCTCCGGGAAATTTCCTGGAGCTGGTTTTTTCGTGCAGTTCATAATTCCAGCAGGCAGTAGCCCGTTGCGCATGAAGCACCTCAACATTCCCTCTGAACGGCATGAGCGATTCCCAAAGGGAGAGCGTGCGTGCTCAGCAGGCAGTAACTCACCAAGCAGATGGGGCAACTCAATGATCCTGCACTTGCGCTCCCGAGCACCACACCGACCAGCAAAAAGCCGATGAAGATGTTCCCCTTCATCGGCCTTTTTCTTCCCCCACACCCTAGCGTAAATGGTTTTGCGTTTAGCACGCAGTAGCGGAGAGGACGAATCGATTCCGGAAAAACGATAGTGGTCGCCTTTGCCCCCGATTTTCTACCGAAAAATCATAATCCAAAGAAAATTGGGGGCAACAGCGATTGGAGGAACGATACGTACTCGCAGCGTCTCGCTTCAACGGAGCAGGCGGAGTGCTGCATAGCCATCACATCATTACGAAAACCATTTACGTCCTGAACATCACCAAAGACTTACGCAAGCCCTCCGACAGTTCCTCCAATCGCGACGACAGGCCGACCAGCTTCTCGCTCACCTTGAACTGCTCGGACGACATCGAAGCGACCTCCTCCGTGGCGGCGCTGGTTTCCTGGACAATCGAGCTCGCCTCCGAGATGGAGTCGGTCAGCGCCAGCTGGGAATCGATCAGAACCTCCACCGCATGCGTAGACTCGCTGATCTCGGTTAAGAGCGCATCCATCTCGTGACGCACGTTATCAAAGACACCCTGTGCTTCCTGCACCGAATGCAGCTGCTCGTCAAAGAGCGGCGATGCCGACGTCAAAGCATCCACGGAGCCCTGTACCTCGCGCCGAATGTCCAGAATCATCGCGCCTACGGTCTGGATCGACTCCTTGGAACGATCCGCGAGGCTCCGTACCTCATTGGCAACCACCATGAAGCCGCTGCCTGCCGCCCCGGCGCGGGCCGCTTCAATCGTCGCGTTAATGGACAGCACGTTGGTCTGATGCGTGATCTCCGACATCAGCTCCAATATTTTGTGGATCGATGCGGTATTATCCTTCAGCTTCTCCGCATTCTGGACGATCGCCCGGTTCACCTGGTTAATCCGCGTCGATTTCTCCACCAGGCTGTCCATATGCTGTGCGCCTTCTCCCGTTACCCGGAGCACGCGATCCGCCGCGGCCGCGATCACCTGATTCGTATCGGACACCTTGCTCATCCGCACGCCGATGTTCTCGGCCAGCTGGTTCTCTCGTTCGGCCTCCATGGCCAGGCTTCCGCTTCCCTGCGCAATCTGTTCCATGGCGGCTGCGATTTCGCCGGCCGTAAGCGACGTTCCCCTTGAGGCTTCGGCCAATTCCTCGGCCGTAACCAGCACTTCCTTCGCCGACGCATTCGTCTGATCGACCAAAGCCGAGATTTGCCCCATCATCCGGTTGAAGCTCAGACCCAGACGGCCAATTTCATCTGCACGCTGAAATTCTGTCCGCACCCTTAAGTTCCCCTGCTCTCCCTCTTCCATCAGGCTGCACATCTGGTTCAGCGGTCGACCGACGGTACGCATCATATAGTAGCCGATCAGAACAGCAACCAGAACCGCTGCCACAATGACCGCAAGCGTCACGGCAAGCAATTTGTCAGTGGCCTGCACGAAATCGCTGACGGGAGCAAAGCCGACCATATGCCATGGCGCGGTCTTCAAAGGCGTATACACCACCATCTGCTCGTCGGCGGTATAGTAGATCCCCCCTTCCTCAGCGTCTGAAGGAACCGTAATGGCGGACGGCTGCATCAGCTGGGCCGGGTCCATGTCGTGCACGATCCGGTTATCTTCGGCCACGATCCGCATCTGTCCGTGATTCCCTATTTTTAGATTCGCCAGCACCTCGCCGACCGCCTCATCCTTGACATCCATCAGCAGGACGTACTGCGCATTCGGATTTTTCAGGTTTTTCAGCAATCTCCCCATCGTCATGGTGGCGGTATTCTCGTTCTCCATAAAACCCTTGATCTCTGTCGGGAACCATACCGGTTCGCCATCGGCCTGAATAATCCGGTCGATCTTCGCCTTCACCCCGTCCGAAGAAGACATGCCCGAATAGCCCGTGGAGTTATAGGAGCTTTGAGCCTGAAGATTGGGCGCGACCAGACGCATGCCCTGCAGACGTTTATCCGAAGATGCCATCCCGTTCAGCTTCTCACGGATCCGGTTCTCGGCCTGCGTTTTGTCCCGAATGCCGATATCCGCCGTGCTGACCGTCACCAGATCTTCGCGAAGCACCGTGTCCAGCGCCCATTGGCGGGAAGCGGCTTCATACTGGGCTAATAGAAAATCCAGCTTGTCCGCCGCCTGCATCATCTGCCCCGAGGTCGCCTCGGATACCTGATCCATTACCGTGTCCTTGGAGATGGAATACGACAATAACCCCAGCGCCGAAGATAACAGCACGATCGTTGTAAAAAAGATAACAAACAGCTTCATGCCGACCGCCTTGAATTGAAAACGCTTTGTCATGTTCATGTTATGTACCCCCTGATTGCATGCATACATGCAAAAAGACACAGCAAGGCAATTACCGGCTGTGTCTCTTCGCTGTTCTCTCTATCTATGTGTCTTATGATGATATCGTGCGTTGGGCTATCCGTTTTTGGGCTTACCCTTTGCTTGCGCCGGCCGTCATGCCGTCGACCAGCAAACGCTGCAGGAACACGAACAGCAGGGTGATCGGCAGTGCGATCAGCACCGATGCCGCCGCGAATAACGTAAAGTTGCTGTCCTGGGTGGAGTTGACGAGATCCCACAGACCGACGGCGAGCGTCCAGTTTTCCTTGGTCCGGAGCACGAGCCGGGCAAAGATAAAGTCTACCCATGGGCCTACGAACAGCGTCAAGCCCATATACGTGATCATCGGCTTCGATAACGGCAGAATGATTTTGCGGAAGATCTGGAAGTTGGTGGCTCCGTCAATCTTCGCCGCTTCATCCAAGCTTCGCGGTATCGTATCCAGGAAGCCCTTCATGATGAGGGTTCCGCCAAGCGGTGCCCCGGCCGCATACACGATGATCATCGCGGCATGCGTATTCAGCAGGTCCAAAGAGTTCAACAGGATATACAGGGCGATCATGCTCATGAAGCCCGGGAACATCCCCAGCACGAGAATGACCGATAGCGCATTCTGACGGCCTTTGAACCGGAAGCGGGATACCGCATAACTAGTAAGCAGAACAAGAATGGTCCCAATAATCATGGAGAACACCGCAATTTTCAGCGTGTTCATGTACCATGTGCCAAACAGGAAGCTTTGGGACATAAACAGCTCTTTATAATGACTGAGCGTGAAGGATTCTGGAATCAAGGATTTGCTGTACAACGACTTTCCGGGACGGAAAGAGGCCAGAACAATCCAGAGCGCCGGGTAAATACAGCCGATCGCGATGATGACAAGCGTGATGTAGCTTGCCGTCAGGCGGATCGCGTTTCTCATTTTAATTCCCATTATTGGATCATATCCTCCTCTTTGAATGATCTGGTACGACGATAATTGTAAATCGAGAAGGTCGCAATAATCATAAAGATGATAATACCGATGGCCGATGCCATGCTGTAACGCTGCTGATCGAGCGTCAGTTTATAGAGCCAGGTGACGAGCAGGTCCGTCGCTCCCGCGTATTGATAGTCGCCTACCACCGGATTACCGTTCGTCAGGAGGAAAATCAAGTTAAAGTTGTTGATGTTACCGGCAAATTGCGTAATCAGCACCGGTGCCGTCGAGAACAAAATCATCGGCAGGGTAATGATTTTGAACTTCTGGAAGCCGGTCGCTCCATCCACGTCCGCCGCTTCATAGAGATCCTTCGGAATCGTGGTCAGAACGCTCATCACGAGGAGCATGGATACAGGGATACCGACCCACATATTAACAACGATAACGGTCACTTTAGCCCAGACCGGATCGGTCAGCCAAGGCAGTCCTTCCAAACCGAAGTACCTTAAATACTGGTTGATCGGGCCGAACTGTCCGTTAAACATATTACGCATGACAAGCAGCGAGATCAGCTGCGGGATCGCATATGGAATGATCAGGATGACGCGCCATACGCCTTTGAAGCGAATTCCTTTTTGTTGGATAAGCAGCGCCACGAGCACGCCGCCGAAATACGTGGTAACCGTTGCGAGCACCGCCCAGATGATCGTCCAGGTCAGAACTCCGAAAAAGGTGTGGCTCCACGATTTTAGTGCAACGAGATTGGTAAAGGTTTTGAAGCCAACCCAATCCACCAGGTTTGCAGGCGGCAGATTGTTTGGAGCGGAATAGTTCGTAAACGCCAGCAGGACCATGAAGATGATCGGCATGACCGTAAAAAACAAAATACCGATCGCCGGCAGTGTCAGGAAAGATTGCGCAAATTTCCATTCGAAAATATAGTAAAGGGTCTGTCTGAAATTGTTGGGCGTTACACCCTTTTCCCTTAGTTTTCCAGCATTATATGCGTTTTTGATATTGGCATAGTAGCCAATAAGAAAGAGCGCAAACATAATTAAGGTGATAAGTCCTTCAATCAAGAGATTGATGGAATGGTCACCCGCTACCATTTGGGTCAAGCCGTTGACTTTTTCTAAATGGCTCCCCTGTTCTCCCAATGTTACCATTCCCCAGATGGCATCACCCAGGTTGTTAATGAAGTAATACAGACTGAATACGCCTACGATAAGTAAAATAACGCCTTTGATCCATTGCCGATTGTAAAGCTGACCCAGACCCATGCAGATGGCTGATAATACGGCCGCTGTGATACGATGTTGACGCATGCTCCCTCCATTCTCCTCTCCGTATAATCGAGGAATCACCCGCCGGTTGTTCGGCGGGTGAACTTCTTCATCTGTCTCGTATTATATAAGAACGCTCTTACTCGCCAGCTCCACCACTGTTGAGGTCTTTCACTTGAGTTACAGCTTTATCCAGCGTTTCTTTCACGTCTTTGTTGTTGTCCCAGATCTCAGCCAGCGCAGCGCCTACTGGAGACCATACGTTAGCCATTTCCGGTACGGACGGCATCGGCTGGGAGGATTTGAACTGCTCCGTGAATGCCGATACATACTCGTCGTTCTTGATTTGATCGTCTTCTTGAGCTTCGTTGTTGGTCGGAACCGAACCAACCAATGCGCTCAATTGCAATTGCGCTTCCTTGGACGTTGCGAAGTCGGCGAACAGACGAGCTGCTTGCGGATACTTCGTGAACGAGCTTACGTACCAAGCTTTGATACCGGAGAACGATACGGCAGGCTGACCGCCGATCGTCGGGATTGGAGCAACGCCGAGCTTGTCGCCAAGCGCTTCTTTGTATCCGCCAAGCTCCCATGGTCCGTTAATGTCCATCGCCAGATCGCCGGCCGTGAACAAGCCGCGCTTGATATCCGGCGTAATATCGCCGGATTTAACCGGAAGGATTTCCTTAAGGCTTGCATATACTTCCATGCTCTTCACTGCGCCTTCGTTGTTCAGGCCGATATCGTTGACGTCGGCACCGCCGTTACCGAAGATGTATCCACCGTTGGAAGCAAGGAACGGATATGCGAAGTACAGGTTGCCTGTTTCGAACATGAATCCATACTTGTTCTTGGATTTGTCGGTGAAGGTCTTGCTGAATTCGATAACCTCTTCCATCGTTGTCGGAACTTCTTTTACCAAGTCCTTGTTGTAGTACATCAGGTAAGTTTCCGCAGCGCGCGGGTATCCGTACAGAACGCCGTCATAGCTTACGCCTTGGATGGCTGCTTCCGTGTTGTTGCTTTTCGTTTTTTCTTCATAAAAATCGTTTGGCAGAACCAGGTTTGTCGCTACGGCTTTACCCAGGTTATCGTGAGGGAACAGTACGACGTCGGCAGCCAAGCCGGATGGTCCGTCTTGCGCAAGCTTGGTTACTTGATCAGTTGGGGACAATTCTT
>Ga0209784_100645_pt1 | contig 10459 bp, 9 predicted proteins | sample AraplaCvi_mLB_r2_2_FD_184284 | JGI IMG/M metagenome (GOLD analysis project Ga0209784, IMG submission 184284) | Arabidopsis root microbial communities from North Carolina, USA - plate scrape CL_Cvi_mLB_r2 (SPAdes) (version 2) | ecosystem: Host-associated > Plants > Roots > Endosphere | place: USA...
TGCCGGATAATTTGTATAGCCGTTAGTAAAGACGGCCTCACCATGCATCTCATAGAGCTTTAACCAATATTGGAATTGAGACTTGGTAACGCGCATTTGATTTGCGTATTCTGACTGAGATAGAAGATCCGAGTCATACCCTTGAATTAATGCCAATTTGCTGTCCTTAGTAAATTTAGTCATAAAAAACTGCACCTCCAACTGTTAGATGTGTCTAACAATTGGGGTGCAGTTCAACGATGCGGCTTTTTTGGGCTAAAGATGATAAATAAAGCGAGTAGACAATTTGCAATCTCAGTCACACGGGTATCATGGGAGATTTACCAACCGATGCGGATGATCAGGCCTTTCGGGTCGCCAACTTCAAGGTAAGCGGCCTGGCCGTTGACATCGTCATACGGAAAACCGTAGGCCAAGCGGTTAATGCTGTGGTCGTGCCAGAATTTTGCGTAATAATTGGCCGGGGCGGCTTGATAGTAATTCGAAACGTTATTCCAGTCGGTGGCCGTGTATACATGACGTTGAATGGCGGCACAAGTTGCCGCATCCGTTAAAGCGCCGTCGCACCGGAAAATATCCTGGGTGCTGTACGGAGCGTACCCGCCGAAGTAGTTGGCATTCACGCCACCCTGGGCAAAAGAACCGTGAATCGGCGCGACAATGCGATACGGTGCTTGAATCGTAGCCAATGATTTGAAGGCGGCCGGAACTTCCGCCTGGAATTTGGCGAAGATTCCGTTTCGGGTTTCGGATTCCAGCTCGCCTACAGTCTGGTCAAAGGAACCGGATTTATTGACCAGACGATGCTGGAGGGGGAAACCGAATCCGTCGACGCGTGTCGTATTGCCGTGATAGCCAGCGGCGTCAATCGTGAATTCAACGAAATCAAAATAAATATCACGGTTCGGGTCGGTCGGATTGTTCAGATCGGGGCCGGCGAATCCATCGTTAAAGGTCTTCAGATACAGAGGAGTACCAACGCTAAGGAACATTCGGCCCGATGTGATCTGGGGCAATGTGACCCAAGAAGCATCGCTGACTTTATGATAAATGTTGGCGTAGTTGATGCCGTTCTTGGTTAAATGGCCTGGCGCATCATTCAAGGCGCTGGAGATCGGGATCAGATTGCCGTTAAGGTCCAAATAGCTCCACTGGTTGTTGACGGGATTGATGCCGAGAACGCCCCAGTATATTTGCTGGTCGGTATAAGCGCCTTGGGTCCCGTTCATGATCTTGACCGAGACGGCACCGTTTGGCGGCATGGGTATGGTGGATGGATGAATGTCATATATGGAGCCGGAAGAAGAAGGAGGCGTCGTGGAACCGGCAGTGTAAGAGAATACACCCGTGTCGTAGGCAGGGATCCCGTTATTGTAAGTAAACGAATACGTAATCACGTGGCCGGCGGCAATGCCTGAGATGGCCTGTTCATATCGGGATTTTCCGGCATGGTAAGACATTCTGAAATTTTGCTGTTCGCCGCCATTCACTCGATAATGGATATCGACCCAGCTAGTATTGACGGCGGATTTAAACCATACGGTGGCTGTGCTGCCGGATAATTCAACGCCCCGTGTATAGTCCGCAGCTTCGGCTCTCGTACCGAAAACGGACCAACAGGTCAGCAGCAGCGACAGAATCAGCAGGTAACGCATTCCCTTCTGCATTATCAAAAATTCCTCCTTTGAACTTGGGATTAAAATAACTTCGCAACCGGGACTGAAACGGCATCCCTCCTTTGTTTGACGTGATCGTTGGCTGACAGTCAATGGCAATCCATGCGATGACAAAAAGATTATAAATCCGTTTTCCAAAATTTAGTAGTAGCGGAATTTCGGGATGGGGTTCGTCATTTCGGAAATGGAAATATGCGCGTGGTAATGACAATGGAAACACTCCAAAAAGCAGCTTATCCTATGGATGAGCTGCTTTTGTGGTATGCTTCGTTCATGTTTCTAAGATGTATAGGATAGGGTTAACCCAATCCCTCGAAATCGTGCAATCTGCGCAGGCGGTAAGCGTTCATGGCGAATTGGCGCAGCTCCTCAAGTATGGTGTAATTCGCCCATGCGCCTGCGAAAGCGCCGATCCCGGGTACCATCTGCAGCATTTTCCGGAAATCCATGGCATCTCGATACTCGATCTGAAAGGTTTCCCAGTCCATATTCCGGGCATATTCGGTATCAGAGCGCCATTGTTCCTTTTCAATATGCCAACGCTTGACGGAATCGAGCAGCCTGGCACGGTTTTCGGGCCCCGAAAACGTCATTTGAAATACCTTGAGGATGAATACCCGCTCGGAGAAGTGTTTGGTGTCATAACCGTAAACATGCGCCAGCTCGAACAAAAATTTCATTTTGATCGCGATTAAAGCCGGAAAGTCTACCATGCTGAACATGATGCCGCCGGCTCCGGTACCAGCTCCTTCGGCAACCGCGATTTTTTGGTACAGAGCAAACAACTCTTTCGCTTTTTGATCGGCAGCTTCCAGTTCCAGAGAACGCTGGACCGGCCGGCTAGGCGTATATTCTGCTCCGAACAGTGCCGTACGCACGATCGATCGTATGGTGGTCGTTATGATGGTGTGCACCTTCGGGGGAATCCAATGATTAATCCGGCTGCCGATGGTTTTCGATGTTTTTTCCAGCCAGCCCGGCGGTTTGAACATCTGGTGTTCCCAGTCGGCGATCTCCCTCTGTACTTTATGCTCGTAATTCATGATCAATCGCTCCTCTAAACGTCTTCGCTATATTGTAACGAATATCTCCGTGGTTCGGAACAGACCGCGGCAGGTAACAGACCTCGACTTAAGTCCAGTATCGCCGAAGAGGATTGATAAGGGCGTGTCGAACGCAGAGCCTGCACGGTGATGCACTTTGGAATAGATGCTTACGTTTGCATATAGATCATATCGGTGGGACGATTGACATGAACCTTCGTAATCTGTTCACTCATATAACTGGCTGAATATTTGAAGTCAGATTGTATCCAGCATTTAATTATGCCGATCATTGCGTGAATTTGATAGTTAACGGTCATTTCCTGGTCAATGGTGGGCTCATCATGCCGCCGTGAAAAATAGTAGTTGCCCGTGAACATCTCGATGTACAACTGCTCTAGTCTTTCATATAGCGAATCCGTCTTTCGGATGGCATGCAGCGCTTTAAATAACTTCTTATTGTTCTCGACATGTTCGAAGCTCAGCCGGGTTGACGGAGACACCTTGTCAAGATTGACCGACTGGACTTTGCTGAAGGTAACAGTAACTGCGTTGCGGAAGCCTTCGATCGCGTCCTTGAATAAATCCTCCAGTATTTCTTGCTTGTCCTTATAGTGGAAATAGAAGGTGCTGCGATTATAGTCAGCTCGGTCCGCGATTTCGGATACCGTGATGGCATTTGCATCATTACTTTCTAAAATGAGATCGATGAAAGCGGCTTTTAAAGCGTTTGTCGATTGCCTTCTTTTGCGCTCCTGTCTGTGAAGATAAGCCAACAGAATCACATCCTATGATTGAAATTTACGATTATTCCAACACCTTCATGGCTTTTGTCGGAAGTCCAACAAATTGAAGAGTGTTGTGGATTGTAACCGATTTCTCCTCATTCTATTATAATTTTGTTGGGTCATAATGAACAGCCCGAGAGACGATATAGAGAAACAGACAGGGAGATGAGCAAATGTCCAGATTGAATGGAAAAGTGGTTGTCATTACAGGAGCTGCGCGTGGAATGGGAGCGACACATGTGCGGAGATTCGTTACCGAAGGCGCAAAGGTAGTATTCACCGATATTTTGGAGGAAGAAGGACGGAAACTTCAGGATGAACTTGGACCAAACAGCCTTTTTATAAAACATAATGTTGTGGACGAAAGCGAGTGGCAGGCTGTGATCAAGCAAGCTGAAACAGCTTTCGGTTCGATTAACGTACTCATCAACAATGCGGGGATCGACCTTCCGGCGGTTGATTTGGAGGAGGTCTCCGTCGCCCAATACCAAAGGGTTATTGATGTGAACCAGCTGTCGGTATTTCTTGGCATGCGCTACGTCGTGCCTTCGATGCGCAAGGCGGGCGGCGGTTCGATCGTCAATATTTCTTCACTTGCCGGTATCGTTGGAGCTTACAAAAAAATTGCCTATACCGCATCCAAATTTGCGGTTCGCGGGATGACGAAGGCGGCAGCACTGGAGCTTGGCGATTACGGAATCCGCGTCAACTCCGTGCATCCCGGCTTTATCCGGACGCCAATGACAGAAGCGCTCATCAACGACGAACTGGAGGCAAGTTTTCCGATTCGCCGAGTCGGTCACCCGGAAGAAGTAACGAATCTCGTACTTTATCTAGCTTCGGACGAATCGAGTTATTCCACCGGCTCCGAATTTGTAATTGACGGTGGTCTCGGCGCTCAATAAGCACAAAATGAGAAATCAGGTATTTAAGTTGTATGTTTCAAAGTAAAAGATCTGAAAAATCCCATCGCGCTCAAGATGGGATTTTTCTTTATGTGACTAGCTGAATCAGCGCTCTTATTCAGACTGACTCCGTCCTTTTTGGATGAGAATACGAGCATACCCTCGTATTAATCCTTGGGATTTCTCATAACGGCATGAGCTGATCGCTAAAATCCCCGATGGTGTTCTGGCCAATGATTTGCTTGGCTTCCTCGGGTACGCCGTCTGAATTGCGGGCCTGTTGAACCAACATGAAGTGGTGGTTATCCTCTTCCTGGAGTACCGGTTTCCTTAAATTGTCAATCTCAAAAAAACTCATCACGAGTTGGTTTTATCTGGTACGGATCATGGACAGAATAAGTTTAGTCTCGCTTGTATACCATCCAACACTTCGGGCGGTATCTCCCTAACCTTGATATCCCCACCTAGAAATAGCAGCCAATTTGTGATTTCGGTCAATTCTTCCACCTTGTTCACATCGATAAAAGCCTTAAGAACGGCTGTGGTTTGGTAAGGATTCGTATATGCAATGGAAAACTTTACAGGATGGTACTTTTTGAACTGGGCTATCGCCTTTGGACCAAGATCAAGGACAAGGTTGATGAACTCTTCCTGCTTACTCAGCTGCTCTAAGATCTTTTTCTTGCCAACCCTTTTTTTCGTATGGAATCGTTCTATGTCGGAAAGATTGTCGACAGGAATAATCCGTCTCTTTTCTTCCGCTAAGTCAAAGCCTTCAATTAACCATAAGCTTTTTTCACGATAAAGGTGCAGGAGATAAATGGGATAAGACTTTATTTCCTTCTCTTCCTGGATGGTTACCAATAAATAGTTGTCCAGCAGAAGGAGTTGGATGAGTTTTTCTAACATCGGATGGGGCAGGTCGGACAGATCAAGCAAGTCGGGATTATGAGGATTGGTACCTTCAAACAGCAATATTTGATTTAATAGAACAAGATCGTCTTGTTGGTTCTCCGAGATGAGGCCGAGTAATTTTTCAGCCAAAGAATGGCGACTCTTTAGATAAGGGAGCTGTTGATTTCGAGTGGCCATAAAGGCGATAAACAAAGCTTTGACTTCAGTGTCGGTAAAGCGGACCGTGGGCAGGACGGAGTTGTTCATGACAAAATAACCCCCATCCCTCCCAACTTCAGCGACAAGCGGCATCCCCATGGCTTCGATTTCTCGAATATCTCGAATCGCCGTCGAGCGAGAAATGTTAAATTCGCGCATAATTTCAGAAATGGTAAAGTGGGCGCGGTTGTTGATATACCGCATGATGGTATTAATCCGCTCAACTTTTTTCATCGGACTCTCCTAAACAGTATCATTTTTTGACATGATTTAAGGTTATTATAAACCTATCAAGTGAAAAGACAAATCATTTGAAAAATTTTAAAAGGGAAGGTTTTGAATATGGAAAATTATACGCTTGAGGAAAAAGACAGCTTTATCGTATTAGGGATTGGAACCGAACTTAAAAGCGATTACACGGATTATGCCGGCATCAACAAGGAAAAAACGGAATTTTGGGAGTCGGTGAAGCAAGACGGAAGGCTTGATACCTTAAAGGCCATAGCTGCAAATGATTATATTTTTGCCGTGAACGAGGCGGTCAATAACAAGATGATGTATTATGCCGGCGTCATGACGGAGGAGTCGTTACCAGAAGCTACTAGGGTTATTCAATTCCCTAAAGGGGAATACCTCGTTGTAAAAGGGGAAGGGAAAACGGCGGATGAACTGAGCAATAAACTTACTGGCATTGCCTTTGGTCAAGTATTGCCGTCAGCCAAGGATTTTGCCTATGTCGGCGGGCCGAATGCAACGGTGGAGATGGAAGAGCGGGACGGCTTCGTATGTGGCGAATTGTGGATTCCCGTCGTAAGGAAATAAATAAGATCAAAGGAGAAGTAGAATGGCTTATATCGTTGATTTTAAAAATGTATCCACGGTTGGTTTGGAGTCTTCGCCCGTAGCGGAAGCGCTTGCTGGTTTACGAGCGAATGAGGCGCGTTACTTCATGAACAAATATAAGCATGAATTTATGGTAGTACCAGCCGGCGATAGCCAGGAGACTTTGGATTATGTGAACCGAATATTGAAAGAAGAACGAGATCTTGAGTTTGCGGCCAAACCTTTGGAGACGTCTCGTTTTCAAGTGGAAAATATCCAGTGGGCTTTCGTCTTTTATGAGGATGGCCTCGCGGTCAATGTCATGTATACGGTTGATGATCCGAAGAAGCGGGCTGTCGGTTTTAAGCTTTCGGAGGGGATGGAGGTACCGCAGGAGTTGGAAGGGAAGTTTAAGTTTGCAAGGCAGAAGTCCAAATTAGCCGGAACCATTCGGGGCTCGTTCTTTGTAATTAAAAAGGAATACTGAGCAGTCAAATAAATAACGAAAACCCAAAAAAGAACCTGAATCCTCTGATTTCAGGTTCTTTAATTATTGCAATTACATGGACACGATGATACAATCTGAATGCGACACAATCAGGGTTAAGGGTATGAATATCTCATCTTACAATTTAATTGTATCACGCTAAAATGCCCTTGTCAAATGTTTTTTTCTCAATTTAATGGTTAGGAGAGATGTTGAATGCGTTCTTTGGTTCTCGATTTTCAAGACATGGAACAAAACCAGCTGTTGCTCGTTGGCGGAAAAGGAATGAATCTAGGAGAATTAGCAAAAATCGAAGGAATCCATGTACCGGAAGGATTTTGTGTTACAACCGCGGGATATCAAAAAGCCATCGAACAGAACGAAACCTATCAAGATTTGCTGGGACAGCTAGCCATGCTAAAAGCAGAGGATCGAGAGCGAATTGGTGAAGTCAGCAGGAAGATCAGGCAAATCATTATGGACGCAGAGATTCCTGCCGACGTCGTGAAAGCCGTAACTCATTATCTCTCTCGGTATGGCGAGGAACATGCTTATGCCGTGCGTTCCAGTGCGACAGCTGAAGATTTACCGCATGCCTCCTTTGCCGGTCAACAGGACACCTATTTAAATATCATCGGGACAGAGGCCGTCTTGCAGCATATCCGTAAATGCTGGGCATCCCTATTCACGGATCGCGCCGTGATCTACCGGATGCAAAATGGATTTGACCACAGTCAAGTTTATTTATCCGTGATCATTCAAAGGATGGTTTTCCCGCAGGCTTCAGGGATACTATTTACAGCAGACCCGATGACATCCAATCGAAAGCTGCTGTCCATCGATGCCAGCTTTGGTCTCGGAGAAGCGCTGGTCTCCGGTTTGGTATCTGCCGATTGTTACAAAGTACAGGATGAGGTCATCGTGGACAAGAGGATAGCCGCCAAAACATTGGCGATCTATGGACGGCAGGAGGGCGGAACGGAGACCCAGTTGATTGCCCCGGATCAGCAAAAGATTCAAACCCTTACCGAACAACAAATTTTACGGCTGGCAGGCATCGGAAGACAGATTGAAGCTTATTTCGGCCGGCCGCAAGATATCGAATGGTGCCTGGCCGATGACGTGTTTTATATCGTTCAGAGCCGGCCGATCACGACGTTATACCCGATCCCTGAAGCGAGTGACCAAGAAAATCGCGTCTATATCTCTGTTGGTCATCAACAAATGATGACGGATCCCATGAAACCGCTGGGATTGTCTTTTTTCCTGCTAACGACTCCTGCCCCCATGCGCAAAGCCGGCGGAAGATTGTTTGTTGATGTCACACATCAACTGGCATCGCCTAACAGCAGGGGATTTTTCTTAAAAAGCATGGAACAGCACGATCCGCTCATGAAAGACGCACTTATGACCATCATAGAACGAGGAGATTTTATTAATTCGTTACCCGATGACAATAAAGAAGCGAGTCCCGTTAAAAGCAGTAATGCTAAGCCCCCTGCCGGTGCTCCCCCACAATTCGAAAACGAGCCGACAATCGTTAATGATCTGATTCAACGAAGTCAAACATCGATCGAAGAGTTAAAACATAACATCGAGACGAAATCTGGGACGGATTTATTTGATTTCATTCTGGAAGATATCCAGCAATTGAAGAAGATTCTGTTCGACCCGCAAAGCTCGGCTGTCTTTATGGCTGCCATGAATGCTTCATCCTGGATCAATGAAAAAATGAACGAGTGGCTAGGTGAAAAAAACGCAGCAGATACGCTTTCTCAGTCTGTACCCCATAACATTACTTCGGAAATGGGCCTGGCGCTGCTCGATGTCGCAGATGCGATTCGTCCTTATCCGGAAGTCATTGATTATTTGCAGCAAGTCAAACATGATGACTTTTTAAATGAGCTGGTTACGATTGATGGCGGGCGTGAAGCCCGAGACGCGATCTGTGATTTTCTCAGCAAATACGGGATGCGATGTGCCGGAGAAATCGATATCACTAGAACACGTTGGAGCGAAAAACCCGCTACGCTCATCCCGTTGATTCTGGGTAACATCAAAAACTTTGAGCCTAATGCCAGCCATCGAAAGTTTGAGCAAGGACGACAGGAAGCGCTGAATAAAGAGCAAGAACTCCTGGAACGATTAAACCGATTACCGGATGGTGAACAAAAAGCCGCAGAAACCAAACGAATGATCGACCTTGTCCGGAATTTCATTGGTTATCGGGAGTATCCGAAATACGGCATGGTTAATCGCTACTTCGTATATAAGCAGGCTTTACTGAAAGAAGCCGAACAACTCGTAGAAGCGGGCGTTATTCATGACAGAGAAGATATATATTATCTCTCTTTTGAAGAATTTCACGATGTCGTACGCACAAATAGACTGGATTACCGAATGATCAACAAACGAAAAGACGAGTACAAACTATATGAAAAACTGACTCCTCCTCGTGTGATCACATCGGATGGCGAGATCATTGTTGGTGAGTACAAACGGGAACATATTCCTGCTGAAGCCTTTGTAGGGCTGCCAGTTTCCTCCGGCGTTATTGAGGGAAGAGCACGTGTCATCTTAAACATGGAAGACGCTGATCTGGAGGAAGGAGACATCTTGATCACTGCCTTTACGGACCCTAGCTGGACGCCCTTGTTTGTATCCATTAAAGGATTGATCACCGAAGTGGGCGGACTGATGACCCACGGAGCCGTTATTGCGCGTGAATATGGGTTGCCTGCCGTTGTCGGCGTCGAGAATGCAACCAAAAGGATCAAGGATGGACAGCGCATTCGCGTGAATGGAACAGAGGGGTATGTGGAAATATTATAATAAATACCAACATGAAGCCGCTATTTTCGCGGCAAGCGATAGCTAAACATTTTGCTGTATTGGAAGATGCCGGACTCGTAATAACAAAGCGTAAGGGGAAATATAGAGTCATTATCTTTATCAACGAACCACTGAAGAATTTGCTGAAAGGATGGATAGAGTAATTTTTAATTTTATAATGCTGGAGGAGACCATAAAATCATGAAAATCATTGTAACCAGTATATTCGTGCAGGATCAAGACAGGGCGCTGGAGTTTTATTCAGAGAAGCTCGGATTTGTTAAAAAGGAGGATGTTCCTGTCGGAGAATTCAGGTGGATAACGCTTGTTTCGCCCGATGTTCAAGACGGTACCGAGCTTTTGCTCGAACCGAATGAACATCCAGCCGCAAAGGAGTATCAAAAGAAGATCTTTGCCGAAAGCATCCCGGCAACCATGTTTGGCGTTGAAGATATTCGTAAAGAGTACGAGCGGTTAAGGGAAAAAGGCGTGAGGTTTACGATGGAACCGACAAAAATGGGCGAACTCACAATAGCTGTCTTTGACGATACCTGCGGGAATCTTATTCAGATCGTGCAGAAGTAATTTACGGATTTGTTAGATATCGCTGTCTCTTCTGAATGGTGTAGGACAACAAGAACATGAAGACGATAAAAGCCGCATACGTGAAGAGACCCCCAAAAGTTAGACACGGTTATTTCATTAGGCAGCTTTCTCAAAATGAGTTCGGTACTGTACCGGACTCATTTTTAATTTTGCCTTTAACCGTTTGGTATTATAGTATTCAATGTAT
>Ga0209784_100647_pt1 | contig 10368 bp, 5 predicted proteins | sample AraplaCvi_mLB_r2_2_FD_184284 | JGI IMG/M metagenome (GOLD analysis project Ga0209784, IMG submission 184284) | Arabidopsis root microbial communities from North Carolina, USA - plate scrape CL_Cvi_mLB_r2 (SPAdes) (version 2) | ecosystem: Host-associated > Plants > Roots > Endosphere | place: USA...
CCATTCAAACGCAAACCACTTAAGTCGCTTAGCTTCATCTATTAGATGCATTATACCATGAATAAGTATGCGTTTACATTAATCTTAACTTTCGCAGTATGAATTTTTCAGATAGCCCGCAATTACTTCATTATATGAGACGTGTTCATAAACATCGGGATGCACCACCTATTTATCATACGGTCATCAAGACCGATTCGAAAGCAAAAGCCATAGGTCACGGCGTGAAAATCACGCTGCGTCCATGGCTTTATTTTTACGAAACATAAATTATCATTCATTATGCCCCGACAGAATTTATCACGGAATGCCCTCATCCTAAATCAAAATCATAGAAATCAGGCCGCATGCCATCGGAATCTGAGCTCGTGCTGGAATAACTCATCAGTCCTTTTTATTGTACTCGAATGAAACCTTAACAGGAGCCGGCATTCCCTCCATAGAGAGATAGGCGTCGCAGGTTCCCTTTAAATTGCCGGTAAGCTTGATCGTAAATTGGAAACTTCCCGTTTCCGTACTGGTCGTCTGGCCTTCGTACCGAACTTTCCCTTTCGAATCGAGTATTTTCAAATTCACTTGGGACTGACTGCCGTTCACGACCAGACCGTCGATCGTCAATTTCTTCGCAGCGGCATCCACCACAGCTCTCGCGCCGTCGATTGTAGTGCCACCCCCCGCAAGTCCATCAACGCCGAGAACTTCGATTTCATCAAGGAAGACCCAGACGTTGACCGGGAATTCGACTTTGACATACCGGGCGTATACTTTATCGGCTCCCGCTTTACCCGGCACGCCGTCTGTTATTCCGCTCCAACCCACGAACTCGGCCGAGGCAGCAACTTGTGCCGGTGGCGGAGTAACGGTTGCCAGCGTGCTCCAGGATTCGCCGTCAGATGAAACGGAAAAAGTGACGTTCGGAGGGAAATAGATGCCGGGTCCTTTATCCTGAAGAAAATGGGCTCTAATGGCCCCGATCGATTTGTTGCCGCCCAAATCAAATGTGATGGTGCGGCTTCGTTCGTCAGGGTAATCGCTTCCCGCATGGGCCTGCCACTGCTCGGTGCGGTAATCCGTCCCGCCGAATCGGCCGTCCGTAAGTTCGTTCCCGGAATCGGGATAGTTGCTGTTAGGAGGCAGCGAAACCGTGTAATTTTTGCCAAGAACCAGATTGCTGAGTCCCCAGCCGTCAGACCAGGTATGAATGAGAACGTGGGCGTAGGTATCAAGCAGCGTTGCTGCCGGAGCGGAAATCAGCCCTTGCGCCTGCACGGCCGGGTCGTGAATGTGCGCGAGAAAATCCTGCATGTACGTTACGGCATCCTTCGGCTTGTTATCGTCCAAAAGAAGTTTGATGGTCTGCAATCGATACAACAACTCATTGCCAAAAGCCGAATTGATTTCGTTCGACGCGACATAACGCTGTACAAGCTCCGTCATCGTCTCCGGCGCCGGGCTGCTGTCCATGGCGTACGTTCCGTTCAAATACTGATACAGCCAGTCATACATTAAACGCAAACTTGGATCCTTGCTTACCCCTAAGTTGTAGACTGCATTATTGCCTTGATAGTGAGCTCTGAAGCCATTTTGCATCAGACCGGATCTGACGCCGCTGTCCAAGTATTCGATAAAGCGCTCGCGAAGTACGGGATCTGTCAGCATTCCGTCATCAAATTCAACTTCGTTCCCCATTCCGTACCGCTTTGCAGTATTCGTAGCATCGTCCAGACGGTCGGAATCCATTCCGCCGAAGAAATAGTTAGGCTGAAGCGCAGCGGCATCGAACCCTACATCTTTCCACATAAACATTTTGTAAGCATATGAGTGTGGAATCCAGAAAACCTTCATGTTCATGGCGTGCACTTTATCCGACACCATGCGAGCTATGTCCGGTCCCGATTCGGATATGTCGATTTGTTCCGGCATCCAGTACATGCCGACAAGCTCAAGATTGGAGTAGTTGGCAGCCTGCCATCTTTGCCGGGTCTGGTCCAGCCACCACTGCACCGCTTTTCCTCTGTCTTCAGACGCTTTTTCTTTGCCTACGACAGAGTCGTTGAAATTCAAGGAACCGCTGCCGTCAATGTCGCCAAAATCCGTTAGGGATTCCCCTGGATTCGGAATCATTAACACAACCTTGACTTGATGATCGGGCTGTTTCAGCTTGGCCCCCACTTCCTTGGCAGCCTCATTCAACTGCTGCATATCGCCCGTTGCTGCAAATGTTTTATCCAAATACCATTTCCAATCGTCCAGGTTCGTTTGTCCCAGACCGAAATCGCGGCCGGCAGGCGAAGCAATCCCGAGATATAGAACGCCGTCATAAAGCCAATCGACCGGCTCGCCGTCTTTATTTACATAGCTGATATTAGGGATAATCCGTTCCTTCTTCCAATCGCCCAAACCATTCGCGTATTGTCCGTTATACAGCAGATTCAGATTCCGAATCCCGGCGGTAGCTTCACCCGGCTCCAAAAAACGAGGCTGCTCGGCAGGAACCTTTACGGCCCCGTCAACCTCGCCGTCCATACCCAAAATTTCGATTTCATCAATGTATTCCCACTGTGTAGGATGCATAAAAAAGGTCACCTTCACATAACGGGCATAAGCCAGCTTGCCATCCGTATTCCCGCCTTTGATTCCATCCCGGCTGCCATCCCATTCAAAAGTCTCATGTCTGGGCGGTCCTTCTCCCCACAGAAGCTGCGTAGCGTTATGGGAAAGCAGCCCCCAATTTTCCTTATCGTCGGAGACATACATCGATACGGACAGCGGCACGAGAATCGAATTCGTAGGAAAATCTTGAAAGAAATTAGCTGTGATCTTTCCAATTGACTTTTCCTCACCGAGATCGAACACGACTTCGCGGGTCTTTCCGCGCAGATGTCCTACCCATGCCGGGTCGTTCATATCCAATGCGCCGTATTTTCCGTCCGTAAGCTTGTATCCCTCATCGGGATGCGAAGCTTCCGGAGCTTCAGACCATTCATATGGAAGGCCTGCCGCGAGATTGCGGAATTGCGTCTCCTGCACAGCCGAAGATACTGCCGTTTGATTTTCATCTATTGCTTGTGGTGCCTGTTCCGCTGCCGGTTCACCAGCATCCGTCAGTTGATCTAGATCTAGTTCGACCTGTGGATGACCTGTGTCCTTTCCTGTTTCCGTCTGGTCTGCACCTGCCGCCTGCAGGACAGTTACATCCGGAACAAGCGATTTCGCCTGAACCGCAGAGAGCGGAGCCAGTAGTAATACGGCTGCCATGAATCCGGACAACCATTTTTTATTCAAATTCATCAAGGCCAACTCCTTTTCTTTATTCTCGAGTACAGAAATATCAAAACTTTAAACCCTTATTTCTGTTCCGGATGAACGCTAGATTTTAATCCCCCCTTTCGCGAATTCCGCCATAAGCAAGCAGCAAAGCGTATAAGATCGGCTTCCTCCGGAAAGAGGAAGCCGTCACCGCCGCATCCAGTGCCGCGGCACGAAGTTTCCAGTGGGCAACGGCAGGAGTACAGCAGTCAAACACTCCACACTTCGAGCGATCTGAGGCGTGGATAAGCAACCTTCGGTTTATCCGTGTTCAAATGATTCTGTTCTATTTCGCCTTCGCCGCCAGGAACTCGTCAATTTGCTTTTGCAGTTCCTGCTGAATTTTTTTGAGGGCAGGGCCGGCTCCCGCTTCAAATTTCTTCAATGTCTCGTCCGGATCGATAACCCCGTTGAACAGCGCCGTGTAGTATTGCCCATCGACTGTATTGTACTGGCTGACCTCGTTCTGCACCGGGGTACTGTCAAATTCGAAGCCGGCCAAAATATCGGTCGTGAACATGTCGGCATCCTTAAGCACAGCGTTCAACTCCTCATTCTCGCCCTTCACATCACTCCGCTCATCGACGGGATTCCACAGCCAAACATAGCCGAAAGCAGAGTAACCGGATGTATCCAGGGTTTTCATTTTGTCGTCGCCTACCGCTTCCCAATGCTTCCCTTCGATTCCGTAAGAAAGCAGGTCGTAGTTTTCCTTCTCATTGGCCCAGTTCAGGAACATAATCGCCCGCTCCTTATTCTTGCTTACCTTCGGAACGGCTAGAAAGTTCCACTGTTTGAAGTCGGTGATGTTCGCGCCCTTCTCCGGATTAAAGAAGGTGACCGTCTCCAGCTCGCTGTCCGGCACATTGTTCTTTAACGTGTTCTTGAGGGAATCGCCGATGCCGAAAGCGCCGTTCGTGACGATTGCTACTTTGCCTGCCGAAATCGGCTGGTGAAAATCTTTTGTCGTCAAAATGTCCTTGAAGATCAGTCCGTCTTTAAACCACTTGTGCGTGTTCGCCAGCCACGTTCCGATCGGCTCCCGATCCTCCAGCAAATTGTAAACTTTGCCGTCGTTGTTCTTGTAATAGAGCATCAGGCTGTTGCCCAGGGCGTGGGTCGGTCTGACATGGGTTTCGTAATCGTTCAGCGCATGGTGAGCGACAAATGAATAAGTGCCGGAGCCTGCGGTCATCGGGATGATGCCTTTCTCCTGCTCTTTCACCTTGTAGGCGAAAGCGATCAAATCTTCATAGGTTTTAATCGGCGGTACGCCGAGCTTCTCGCGAATATCTTTGCGCACCATGTAGGAATTGCCGGACATGTAGCTGACGCCGAGCGGAACGGCCATAATTTTGCCGCCGTATTTGTTGTAGTCCCACATTTGCTGTGGCCGTTTCTCCAGCACCGTTTGGCCGTACTGGGCCAACAGGTCATCCAGTGGTTCATAGAATCCGTTTGCAATCATCTGATTGATGTGCAGCCATGGCGCATCGAAGATGAGATCGATGTTTTCGCCGGAAGCAAGCGTCACCTGTGTCTTTTGCGCCAGATCGGACCAGGGTACGAAGACAACGTCGAGTTTGACGTTGATCGTATCCTTCATCCGCTTTTCTGCCTCGGCGATGACCAAATCCATATCCGACGGCCGATCGCCGGGAATCATGATTTTCAGGGTCACCTCTTCAAGTTTGGCATCACCGCCGGCGCTGTCTCCGGTTTGCCCCGACGGCTCAGGTGCCTTCCCTTCCCCTTCCTTCTTGCCCGAACAACCGGCAATCGCGACGAGCGCGATCAATAACACAAGCGCGATGGACAATAATCTTTTCATGGTTCCTTCCCCCTGAATCAATAATAGAGAAAACAGACGGATGAGCCGGTTCATAAACAACAGCGGTTGAAAGCTCGAACCGGCCAAACGCCTTCACGTTTGCCGCTCTACCCTTTTACCGAACCAAGCGTCAAACCTTTAATAAAGAAGCGCTGTATGAACGGATAGACGAACACGATCGGGCCGATGGTAACGCAGACGATCGCCAGCTGCATGCCATAGGTCGGCACGACGACGTTGTACTGCGTCTGGCTCCCGCTCACATAAGCCATAACATTCAAGTTGGACATAAGCTGGCGGATCATCATCTGCAGCGGCAGCATTTTGTGATTGTCGATAAACAGCAATGACAAGTACCAGTCGTTCCAATATTGCAGCGCGTAAAACAGGCTCACCGTGGCGATAACAGGCAGCGAAATCGGCCAGATGATGCGAAAGAAAATATAGAGATCATTGGCGCCGTCCACAGTCGCAGCTTCATTCAATTCATACGGCAGCGTCCGGTAGTATGAGACAAGAATGAAGGCATAGAACGGATTAAGCAGATAGGGCAAAATGAGCGCCCACACCGAGTCCTTCAGATGCAGCCAGTTGGCGATCAGCATGTAAAAGCCGACCAGTCCTGCGCCGAACAGCATCGTCAGGAAGGTTAGAAATGATAAAATATGGCGGTACTTCACTTTCCGGTGGCTCAGCGTGTACGCATAGGCAGCTGTCAAGAGTACGCCCAGCGCCGTGCCGGCGATCGTCACGATAATCGTAATGCCATAGCTTAGAAACACCTGCTTGCCGGAAAGCAGAAATTTGTACGCATGGAGGCTGAATTTGCTCGGCAGCAACTGGTATCCCGCCGTCTGCAGAAGCGATTCATCGGCGAACGAGTTGATGAACACAATCCAGAACGGAATGAAGCAAAACAGCGCAAAAGCACCCAGCACTCCATACATCAAAACAAGAAACAACCGTTCTCTCACTTCGATCACACCTTAACTGGTTGGGACTGAAGCAAAGGGCCGGTTCGGAGCTGGAGAAACGCAAGTGGTCGCCTTTGTTCCCGAATCGTATCCGCTTAACGAGCTTATACGATCATAACGATTCGGGAACAACAGCGATCGGAAGCCCGAATCCGGCCTCATGCCAACTCGCCCAACCTTCCTTTTAGAATAGTCTTGAATCCGCGTCCACCTTGCGCGCGATCGCATTGAAGATCAGAATCGTGACAAGCCCCATGCAGGACTGGTACACAACAACGGCTGCGGACATGCTGAAATTCCCCAGCTGCCTCAGCGCACGAAACGCATACGTATCGATGACATCTGTCGTCGGAAAGAGTATGCCGTTATCTCCGATGATCGCGTAAATCATGCCGAAATCGCCGTAGAAAATACGGCCTATGCCAAGCAGCGCCAATATCATGACGGTCGGCCGCATCAACGGCAGCGTTATGTAGAGCATCTGCTGCATCCGGCTCGCGCCTTCTATTCGGGCGCTCTCGTAGTATTCCGAGGAGATGCCCGTAATGACGGCCAAAAAAATAATGGAATTATAGCCGGCAATCTTCCAGGCGCTAATGACGGTTAAAATATACGGCCATACGCCAGGCGTCAAATACCAGTCCACTCCTTCGTAGCCAAGGGCGGCAAGCGCGCGGTTAATGAGCCCCTCGGATGTGCTGAATAGCGTCAACGTCATCATGCTGACGACAAGCCAAGAAATGAAATACGGTAAAAAAATTAACGATTGCGTGATTCGCTTGAACAGCCTGTTACGGATTTCGTTCAGAAAGATAGCCAGCACGACCGCACTGCCGAGGCTGGTTACGAGAAACAGTGCATTCAGGAAAACGGTATTCAACGTCACCCGCAGCCAGTCTTTCCCATTGAAGAAAAACTCGAAGTTTTTAAATCCGACCCATTCGCTCCCCCATATTCCATCGGATAGCCGGTAATCCTGGAAGGCGAGCAGATGCCCGGCCATGGGCATATACGCAAATACGACCAGAAACGCAATGCCGGGCAGCGCCAGCAAGTACAAATACCGGTTCCGCGACAGCTCGCGCACAAACGACCCGCCAAACCTTCTACGTCGCTCCAAAGAGCGTCCCTCCTTTCTTGTGCGGCTTGCAGGATTTGAACGGAGCCATCGTAGCATTCACGGCTGCTGCTTGCCTAGTTCTCATTGGCCGGATTCGGTTCTCGCGCGGCCGATTCGCGAGCGTTCGGCCGGTTGTTATTGGTCTGGCCGGTTCTCTATCGCCCGCTAACCTTTCTAATTCGCAGAGTTCCCAGCTATCTGCCGCGTCCGTTCCATCCGCTCGTCCGCCTTGCTGTCGCGGTATTGGCTCGGCGTCATGCCGGTCGCTTTTTTAAATGCGGTGAAAAAGTGGCTTTTGGTCTGAAAACCGGACTGCTCTGCAATTTCGGTGATCTGCATGCTGGTCTGCTCCAGCAGCTCCTTAACCTTCCCGAGCCGCTCGTTCAAGATGAAATTCGATAGTGGCATGCCATATTGTTCGTGAAACAGCTGCCGGACGTATTTGGCCGACAAAGCGATATGGTCAGCGATATCGTCTACCGACAGCATCGGGTCATGGGTATGGTAGCGGACGTACTCGATGATTTCCCCAATCAGCTTTTCCTTGCGATTGAATCCCTTTTGGTCGCTAAGCTGCCGGATAATCCGCCCTGTCTCTTCCTTCAGCCATTCGCGGACCTCGGTAAGCGTGGCGAACTGCCTCAAGTGGCGCTCAATCCCTTCAACACTCTGGATCGACATCACTTTGCTGAACGACTTGACGATCGCAAACAGAAGCAGCTTCAATTGGAATTGGCACTCGGTATATTTCATCGTCTGCAGGCGCGTGAACACCTCGTCCAGCATCGCAAGCACCTTCTCCTCTTTGCCGCTGCGAATCGTCTGGATCAAGCTTTCATGCACGGCAGAGTCGATCGGCGCCTGTAAATCGGCATACCGTTCAAAGTCTTGTTCGACGTAGATTTTGTCATCACCGCTGACAAACTTGAATAATGTCAGTTCGTTCATGTCGTCGTATACTTTGCGTAAATCGTCATGTACGCGCCGCGCTTCGCTTTCGGCGATCGTCACGTCCAGCTTTACGTAACGGCTGACTTGACGGCTAAGCTCCTTGAGCTCTTGGGTCAACTCGGAATCAGGGAGGGAACTGGCCGTGCCAACCATCACGACCAGATGGTCGGTCCCAAAATCGACCACTTCGATCGGCCGTTCTGGTGTGCCAAGCAGCTCCTCTGCGATATTGCCGATTGCATACTTGAGCAGCTTGCGAGAGAAGAAATCATACCGCTCGGATATCTCGTAATAGGAATCGATCTTGATAACAGCCAACCGAAGCCACTCATAGTCAAGCAGGCACGATTCGCGGACAATCGCCGCTCTGGCGCCATCGCTCAGCCTCCCCTGCAGTAGCCATTGCCGCAAATATTCGGTCTTGATCAGCGGATAATGATCGCGAAGCATAACGACGCCCTGCTCGATAACGCCGTAATCGTTCTCTCCATTCACGCCCAGCTTCCGCTGCAGTTGATCCGCCAGCCGGCGGAATGGCCCGACGAAACGGCGCGAATTCCAATAGGCGACCAGGAGCAGCGCCACGAGCAGCAGGAGCGAGCAGACGATGATGACTGTTTTGAATGCCCCGGCCTTTTCGCGGAATTGCTTCATTTCAGTGACAGATATAATGGTCCACTCCGGCGATCCCATCCGCGCATAGTTGACGAACGCTTTCCCTCCGGCGCTGTTTATCTCGAATGATCCCCGCTTCTGCCCCGTCTGGATGTTATCGATGGTCTCCTCGAGTCGACCATCCCCTTCGCCCAGAATCAATCTTCCTCGATCATCCACGATTGAAAGCAGCGTATCCGCCCTTTCGTCGCCTGAGATCAAATGCTTCTGCAGCTCTTTCTTGTCGAACAGGACGACAAGATACCCGTCCCGGTTTTTCTGCACAGGAGTCGAAGGAAGCTGAAGCGCCAAATACGAATGGCTTCCTATCCGGTGATCAAAATAGCGGAGGAAATTCCCGGGAGTGCGCTCGATCCGCTGCAGCATTGTCTGATCTGCAAATTCCTCGAACGAAAGTAATCCAGCTTTGGCGTCGATCACCTCACGTTTGCGGATGCTGATTAAGTAAGCGGTTTCAATATAAGACTCATGAGATAAATATTTAGATAACACCCCCATCGTGCTGGCATTTTGAAGCAGATTGTCGGCTGAAGCATACATCCAGTTTTGCACGGACAGATCCTCGTACATGGTCAGGCTGTACCATTTCAGCTTGGCCAGGATGTACTCGACCCGCTCCGCCATTTCGTCGATGCGGTCCTGATTAAACGTTCCCATCTGCGAGTATGCGAAATGAGAAAACCGGTTGGCCAGAAACAACGAGAACGGTATGATGGTCATTGCAAAAAAGATGCCGCTTATCACAAATATGCGCCAGGATGTCGATCTGAACATAGTATCCCCCTGTCCCCCTTCGTCTTTCGGAGTTCTCTTATGACCGATATGTCCTATCATAATGTACCCCTTTTCCGTTTGCCTAGTTCTCATTTGTCCGTCAAGTTCTATTTCTCCGGATTCACGCTGCAGCACCTTCCTTCCTGCCCTCGGAGGCTGTTCTTCCTTCCAGTTGTGAGCCACTTCCTGGGGAAAGGTAGATACATAACTCAGCTACGGCGTTCATAGCAAAAAAGCCCCCTCACTTCATAAGTGAGGGGTGCTGTCGTGAGTTAAATGGACTTTTAATAGAAGAAATAACGCAGTTCGCATCGTTTTAACCGTGACATCAAAACCTTTAGGTCCATCCCAAGGTTGCGCATTTCGTGCTGCTAGCCGCAATTTCAGCCCAGCTTATGACCACAATTCGGACAGAAGTTCGCCCCTTCGTTCTTCGCGCCGCAGTTCGGGCAGAAATTGGGCTTCTTGTTTCCTTCGGAAGAGGACGAGGCTGCCGGGGCGGATTGCTCCTTCGCGGCCGGAGACTGCTGGCTTTGATTCTGATTGTTTTGTCCCTGGTTCTGATTCATATTTTTCATCATTTCATTGGCCATGTTCATCCCCATCATCATGCCTGCCATATCCGAAGCCGCACCGCCGCCTTTCACCTTGCCGGACGCGATCCCGTCCGTCATGCTGACCTGCTGGTACTTTTGCAGATTGCCGATCATTTCATGGGAGGCCGTCTTCGTGAT
>Ga0209784_100649_pt1 | contig 10346 bp, 11 predicted proteins | sample AraplaCvi_mLB_r2_2_FD_184284 | JGI IMG/M metagenome (GOLD analysis project Ga0209784, IMG submission 184284) | Arabidopsis root microbial communities from North Carolina, USA - plate scrape CL_Cvi_mLB_r2 (SPAdes) (version 2) | ecosystem: Host-associated > Plants > Roots > Endosphere | place: USA...
AATATATCCATTTTTACAACCACGAACGTTTTCAACAAAAACTAAACAACCTTAGTCCAATTGAGTACCGAACTAAGGTTGCTTAAGGCTGCTTTTTAAGGTTGTCTACTTGACAGGGTTAAGTTCATTATAGCGGCTTTTTTGTTATATCGATACAAGTTCATGTCTAGAGGACAAGAACTTGCATCGATTGCCGCAAAGGAAAAGAACATGAGCCGACAATGGATTAGATAAGTATCTAGTTATGTCTACATGCTTATTCATTCATAGCTTGAGAGCACAGTTCCTGAAGTTGGCGGCTGACGATCTGCTCCATTGTCTCCGGCGTGTAGAGCTCCGGGCGGAGCAAAGCGAGTATCGTTAAGCCTTCGACAATCGCGGCCAATCTTAATGTTTCAAGTTGTAGGTCTACTGAAGGGAGGAGAAGCTTCGCCTCAGCTAGGATGTCGAGGACGGCTTTAGTCAGGTAGTGGAGTCCGTCCGTGAGCTCGTCTTTTTTAGCTTGTAATGCCAGACTTGTGAGGGAGCGGATGGCGAAGACCCACCAGACGCCGCTGGCAGTTCGTTTTTCTGCATCAAAAGGGAGCAGTTGTAGCAGAATTTCCCTTGCAGCCTTCATCGGAATAGGGCTTATTTCGAATCGCTCTTCTGCTCTGGCAACCCCTCTTGTCAAATAATAATCCACGATAAATAGCAACAGCTCGTCCTGTGTTGAAAAATAATGCCGCAATGCGCCGGGTGATAACCCTGCCGCAGCAGCAATGGCACGGATGGACGCGTGTTCGATCCCTTTTTCTTTAATAATATTCCATGCTGATTCGGCGATTAGTTTTCTTTTTTGATCGTGATCCACGACTTTCGGCAACGCTAACGCCCCCTTGTCTAATTTAGCACAATGTATTAAAATAAATAACACAGTGTATTATTTAGAATTTATTTAGTTATATCGCGTTGCAGTAATCACGTCAATAGTACCGGACTTTGTCGTGAATGACGGGAGGGGATGCAATGCAAGAGCGAATCGATGGATTTTTTCGTCTTCGTACCACCTGTGATCATTGCAGAAAAGAGTTTTATGTCATTGAGGGGACTCAAGCTTACGACCGTGTGAAACGAAATTTCAAAGGAATGCATTGCTGCGAAGATTGCAAAAACAGGATCGAGCTTGAAGCACGATTGCAGTTAGGAAGACGACTGTTGACCGGTAGAGATTAGGTTTTAGGCCAGAAGGGGCCAAACCGGGAGATGTTGGACTGAACGGTAAACTGGCTTTTTCGAAAAGACTTATTCCTTATGTCGAGGAACCCCAAAGCAATTCGTTCATTGTATCCAAGTACGAAAACGTATATTCCATAATGCTCGGTGGAACGACGCTAGATCAGTTGATCATGGGAGAAAATGATTGATTATTTAAACAAACTCATGCAGTCGTTGTTGAGTAACGAGTTGGTTCGGCCGCCGTGGTTTTAAACATAACAATAGCTCAATAAGAACAAGAAGGCAGCCGATCCAAGTAGATCGGCTGGTTTACTGACGAGAGACAAGAACATGGTTCTATGGTTATCTAAAAATAATTCTTTACCGATCGTTCTCAATATGGTAGGATACATTCAAAGATAAACAAACCGGCTTTCGACCAATATAGAATGATCGTTCTCATTATAATGCTAAGAGTAACCATCCCGACATGATTCTTTATCGATCATTCCCAAAATGATATGATAGACATGGTATAGAATTTGGGGGGAAGATAGAATGGCTAGAAGCAAAGAATTTGAAGAAAATGAAGTCCTGGAAAAAGCCATGAAGCTTTTCTGGGAGCAGGGATATGAGAAGACGTCGATGAGTGATCTTGTCGAGCATATGGGGATCCACCGCAGGAGCCTTTACGATACATTTACAGACAAACACACCTTGTTTTTAAAAGCGATGGATCGTTTTGAGGAACGCACAGATGCCAGATTGGCAGCAGGAATAAAGCAGTCTAAAACAGCAAAGGAAGCAATCCAGTTCATTTTTGATTACATGAGCATCGGTGAGGAAGGCGCGCCGCCAGGGTGCATGTTTGTCAATTCAGCTGTTGAAATGGCATGTCGGGATGAAGTTGTAGATGCAAAAGCAGTAGGAGCCTTCGAGAAAGTGGAACATCTGCTTGTGGAGCTTATATCCTGGGGGCAGCAGAGTGGAGAGTTCAGCGATCAGTATACAGCAGAGGAATTTGCGGAGTACCTGCACAATGCCCTGACAGGGATAAGAGTAATGGCTCGAACCTCAGTATCAAAGGAAAAGCTCCAGCGCATATTTGTAATGACCATGCATACTCTTGAAAAATAAGACGAATTTAATTTTTGAGATATCTAGAATGATCATTCTTGTAAAAGGTTCACGGCAGGTCACAAGGCAGGAGAACCTCCTGTCTTAACCAACTGCTGAAATCCATCCCATTTTATTTCTAGAACGATCATTCTTATATAATGAAATGGAGCGTTTACTGTGAAAAGTATTGATTATTTGTGGCTCATCCCGACCTGCAAGGTTCACGAATTAATAAGGCCTTAACTGAAGCGATGAGAAGTCAGCCTGATACAACGGTACTGTTCTATTTGAAGTGCTCTACATAATGCGAACCATATTACGGATGAACAGATCACCGAAAGCCAAGTTGCTTATTTGCAGCATCTCCGAAGTGTACGACCTGTACAGACAGCCGATTTGATCTCGATTAACAAATAAAAATATATCAGTATAACCCATGAGGAGGAAGTAAAATGACAATTAAAATTGCATTGGTAACCGGCGCGAACAAGGGAATCGGGTTTGAAGTCGCCAGACAGCTTGGACTACAAGGCATTACGGTATTGGTCGCAGCACGGAATAAGGCAACAGCCGATGAAACGGCGCAAAAACTGAGCAGTGAGGGTGTTACATCGATCGGCGTAGAGCTGGAAGTGACGAATGCGGACCATATTGCGGCTCTAACCACATGGATTAGTACTACCTATGGACGTCTGGATATCCTCGTCAACAATGCGGGAGTATGGGCCGAAAAAGAGGAATATGACGGGGATGCATTTCGCGATACATTTGAGGTCAATACATTTGCTCCATATTACATTACGGAAGCATTGCTGCCGCTCCTACTGAAGAGTGAAGCCGGAAGAATTGTGAACCAGAGCAGCGCATTGGGCTCCATTCAATTTATGCTCTCCAATGAGCTTGCACAGCGTATTGGTACACCAGCTTATTCAGCATCTAAAGCGGCATTAAACATGCTTACAGCATATTGGGCACAGAAATTAAAAGGAACCGCCCTGAAAGTAAACGCTGTACACCCTGGCCTCGTCAAAACCCAGATGGGTGGAGAAAAGGCCGAACTATCGGCTGAGGATGGAGCAAAGACGGCAGTTCGCCTGGCTACTTTGCCTGAAGTTGGTCCAACAGGCGGCTTCTACTATATGGACAGCGAGCTTCCATGGTAAGCCCTTATTTTGCTGGATAATTTCCATATCAATATTCTTATAAAAGGAGAGAGTTAGCCATGTCTAATGAAATGATGAAAGCTGTAGGATTATATCAATACCTTCCGATCGAGCATCCCAACAGTCTTGTGGATACCGAAATTGAGAAGCCAGTTCCAACAGGGAAGGAATTATTGATCAGGGTGGAGGCTATCTCAGTTAATCCGGTAGATGTAAAAGTAAGAGCACCAAAGGAACGCATTGAAAATGAACTGAAGGTGCTGGGATGGGACGTAGCTGGAGTAGTCGAGCAAGTTGGACCGGACACTACATTGTTTAAGCCAGGCGATGAAGTCTATTATGCAGGCAGCATCGTCCGCCCTGGCGGGAACAGCGAATTTCATCTTGTAGATGAACGTATTGTTGGGTTAAAACCGTCCAGCTTGGATTTTGCAGAGGCAGCGGCCTTACCTCTAACCTCCATTACAGCTTGGGAGGGGCTGTTTGATCGGCTGGGAATACCGGTAGATAAGGCCTTGAATAAAGGCAAGTCCATCCTGATTATTGGAGCTGCTGGGGGCGTGGGATCTATTGCTGTTCAGCTGGCAAAGTACGCAGGATTAACTGTGATTGGTACGGCTTCTCGATCAGAATCGATTGAGTGGGTGAAGGAACAGGGAGCGGATCAAGTCATTAATCATTACAATCCATTGTTGCCACAGCTTCAGGCGGTGGGAATTGATCAGGTTGAATATGTATTTTGTTTAAATCGTACTGAGCAGCACTGGAGCAGCATGGCGGAAGTTATTGCTCCCCAGGGTAAAATCTGTTCGATTGTTGAGACAGATGAATTATTGGATTTGACACTTCTTAAGAATAAAAGCGCAACCTTTGTTTGGGAATTCATGTTCACACGCTCCACCTATCAGACAGCCGATATGATAGAGCAGCATAAACTCCTTAATGAGGTCGCACGGCTCGTGGGCCAAGGCATCATACGGACGACCATTGCACAAAAGCTGGAGCCGATCAACGCGGAGAACCTGCGTAAAGCGCATGGTCTTTTGGAAACAGGACGGACAGTGGGTAAAATCGTTCTGCAGCACTTTTAAGATCGTGAAGATACATGAACTAACATGAGATAGATCACGCTGAAAAAAACGGCTCTTGCTGATTAAATCTGATCTATCTGAAGCCCTTGCTGGAAGATGGTTTGACAACGACGCGAGAGTGAAATCCAGCAGATATCAGGTACCGATATGGCGATAGCCTGATATAAAAAGTCGCACAATGTGCGGCTTTTTTAGTGCACAAAATAAACAATATGATATCACGCTTGACAGGAACGACCACAAACTCATGGTGAACTTGTTATTCGCAATCAGGCATGGATTAGCACTATATCTTCTATAAAAAACCATTGAATTTAAAGGTCGAAATTACCAGCCATAACTTGATACAACCATGTAGATAATGAATTCGGGGAAAACAAAAAAGGAGGTATTCACATGAAAAAAGCAGCAGTATTCGCTTTGTCCACTTGTTTGTTCCTTTCAGCTTCCGCAGTCTCCGTATCGGCGGCACCGGTAGAAAGCCACCAACACAAAGTGCATGTCAAAGAACACAAAGCGAATGAGCACAAATTGCATGTAAAAGAACACAAAACCAAAGAGCATCATAAAGCGAAAGAACACAGAATGAAAGCAAAAAGTAAAGCACACAAAGTGCATACGAAGAGCATTAAGCCAAAAGCATTGCCAAAAACAGGTTACGGCGGTGTGAGCGAGTAAGATTAAAGAGCGAAAAGAGGAAATTATGTTTCCTCTTTTCTTTAAACTAAGGGGATGGTACTTATGTCCATTAATCGAAAATCAACACGAATCGTATTTATATTCCTTCTTGTTTTGTTATTCTCCGGTTGTCAAAATCAAGCATCAGACTCTTCTCAAAACAAGAATACTGCCCCGCGCAGCTTGCAACAAACGGATTCATCTTCTCCTCGGGAATATCCGGAGAGCATTAAGCAAAGCGTAACGGTAAAGGACTTAAATAAGGAGAAAGAAGAAAAACTAATAAATGACCCATCGATGTTTATAACTCCAACGCGATTGTGGATTCCATCAGTTGGCATAAAGGCTCCTGTTGAACCCGTAGGACTATTAGAAAACGGGCAGATGGAAGCCCCCGTATCAAGCAAGGTGGCTGGTGTGTTAGTGGATGGCATTTTACCTGGACAAAAGGGAAATGCTATCATGGCAGGGCATGTGGATAACTATACGGGTCCCGCGGTTTTTTACCCGCTGAAAAAATTGAAGCCCGGGGAACCTGTAGTGTTATCGGACAATGAAGGAAAATACCTCGTCTTCAAGGTCGTGGCCGTAGAATCTTACCCTACAGCTGAAGCACCCATCGAAAAAATTTTCGGCGATACCGAAATGGAGCAGTTAAATTTAATAACCTGCACAGGAAAGTATAACCGAGCAAAGGGCGAGCATGAAAAGAGACTTGTCGTTTATACGCGTTTGTTAAAATAACAATAAAGATAAGTAGGAGAAAAAATGATAAAAACTGCTTACCTTAGTATGTTCACAGCCCTAATTCTGCTGTTCGGAAGTTCACCCATTGCTAACACTAATCATTCAGAGGAAGAGATAAAAAGGTATTTAGATGAGTTATTCGCTGCCCGGTCAACCTTTTTAGTGAAACCTAACTCAAAAATGACGAAGTATTACGATCAAGCCACAAGATCAAGCCGAAATGCATTTCGAGTAGAGGAAAAGAGAAAGACATATCTAAACACTTGGGGAGAGCATAGAGGAATTCATTTTACGGGCTCTCAAAGTAAAATTCGTGTTACCCGAATTCAAACGGAAGGGGATACAGCGAAAGTGTCTTTAGCTCATTCCCAAAAATTAAGCTACATATATGTAGACAAAGTCTTACCTCCACAAAGCTTTGGGATTGGGACGTGGCATTCTCTAACCTTAAAAAAGAAAGGTGGAAGTTGGATTGTATTAAAAGAGTGGTATCTGGATCCTTTAGATGAAAACCCGAAATTAATTGAAGGATCTATCGGAGATACTGTGAATTTTCCCCTGCACAATGAAACGATTAAAGATGGACAAAAATACAAAAGAAAGAAAGCCGTAGAATATGCAGATAAATATGCAGGTACTGCATGGGGGGCAGGCAATAAGGGACGCTATAATCCTAAATATATGAATTATAACGTAAAAGGTGGGGATTGCACGAATTTTGCTTCACAGGTCCTTGGTGATCAGGAGGAAGGGGGAGCACTCCAGATGAAAGGACCTTGGCGTTATCGTTATGGTGGAGGAGGCACTCGAACTTGGGTTCAGACGGATGCTTTCAAAAGCTTTATTATTCGATCGGGTTATGGAGAAATGATTGCAAGCGGAACTTTCGCAGAGCTTATAAAACCGACAAGCAAACACCCGGATACCGCTTTTGCCAAGCTGTTGCCTGGCGATTTAATTGCTCATGTTTTAAACAATGACGTAGACCATTTTTCCGTAGTAACCGGATTTGACGACAACGGCTATCCTTTGGTAAATTCACACACCGCGGATCGTTATCGAGCACCTTTTGATTTGGGCTGGGATAAACATACCCACTATATTCTTATCCACATTAATGACTAATGCTTGTTTGGACACTGATGAAATATTGCTTCATTCATATCACCTTCTCCATGGTCATAAGATGATGTTACGGACAAGTCTTATGCAGTGGAGGAGAATGATGAGCTCTACTTTCATCAAACATACAGTGATTCGAATAACTGCAATTCTTACGGTCAAAGCAATCGGATTAATCGGCAAGGTCTCACTGACTCGAATGATAGGTGCAGAGGGAATTGGGCTTTTTCAGATTGCTTACTCTTATTATGGGTTAGGGTTCATGCTGCTAACTGGCGGATTGCCAACAACATTAGCTTTGTATACCGCGAAGCATCCCTCAGATGGTTGGATTTGGTTTAAATTCTTTTCCATCTACTTAATGATTATAGGAGGATGTGCAACTGCACTCACCTTTTATTATTCGGATTCCATCGCAAGGTTTCTTGGTAACGAGCAGCTTCATGTATTCATTCATTTTCTGGCACCAGCCTTCTTTGCGGTTCCATTATTAAGTCTGCTTCGCGGTTATCTGCAAGGCATTGAATTGTATAATGTCATTGCTTTCTCTGAAATTATAGAGCAAGCCATTCGAGTGGTGTTCATGCTGGTTATTGTTTTTCTTTTTATGCCTCAAGGTCCTGCCATTGCAACCGGTAACAGCATGATAAGTACATCATTGGGTGCGATTTCTGCTTTTTTCGTATTAATTTCATATTATCTATTCGTGAATCGAAAAAGTGATCAAACTCCGTCTCGTTCGAAAGATACTAGTTTCCAAAAGGAAATAAAATGGTTCTTACACAGCTCTCTCATTATATCTCTTACCCGATTACTGGTACCACTCTCAGATGTTTTGGACGCGATCATTATCCCTAACCGACTTCAAGCCGCTGGTTATACATCCGCAGAAGCAACCGCAATTTTTGGAGTTCTCACGGGCATGGCTGCACTTGTAGCCTATATGCCCACATTGGTCACTGCCGCGATTTCACATACATTAACCATGAGAATGGTAGCAGATTGGCAGGCAAGAAACTTTGATCGTTTTCATTTGCGTACGAGAATAGCACTGAAGATAAGCTGGATATGGGGCTGGACAGCGAGTCTGTTTCTTTATGTCTATAATGAGGAAATTTCACTTATTCTATTTGACACAATCGAAGCTGCAAAACCCATTCAATATTTATTTATCGTTCCGTTGCTTGTCGGTATACGTGAGGTCAGCACAAGCATACTTTGGGTCCAAGAGAGTAAAAGAGTTCCATTAATTGGCCTAATTAGTGGAATAAGTATATCAATAGTCGTTCATTATTTTCTTGTAGCGATACCTGGACTGAACTACAGGGGGCCAACCTTGGGGATTCTCATTCTGGAGTTCATTGCGGTTTGTTGCAACTTAATTGTTCTATTCCCGATGATGAAGAACTTAAAATATGGCCGATTGATGATCGACGCCCTGGTCATAATATTGTTCATGTTGCTTATTCATCATTTTACTCATCATTCAGAATCTGAATTAACGCTGACCATTATCGGAATGATCATTTATATATGCGGCAGTTTAACTTATGGTGTCTTTCGTTTCAAATCTGAAACATAAAGGGGAAGTGAAGAGTGGTCTCCTTAAGACAAGGCGGCACATACACCGTAAAATGTAAAATCATGTCCTGATTCTTCAAATGATCCTTATATTTCAACCGAATCAAAGGGATTCATGATACAGCATGACATATTGTCATAAGAAATAAATGAAATCCGTGGGCGTCTGTACGTATCGAATTTCTAATATGCGGCATTAGACTATATCAGGACTACAGATCGAATGTCTTGGATCTACATTCCCCCGATATTAAAGCCGAAGCACCGCCGAGCTAGGAGTACGTATTACGAACGTGAAAATGAAGCAGGTCAAGCAATAGCGGCACCGGGATCTGCCGCCTATTACTGTATGGGGGTATGACGGGAGATACCCGGGAACGACCATTATCGCTCGAAAAAACGAACGTGTCCGGGTAAAGTGGATCAAGGCGCTGCCCTGTAAAGGGCGTAAATCCCTCGATCGTACCGTTTTTCGCCAAATTTGTCCCCTATACGGGCAACTACGTTTGGCATTGCCATATCCTAGAGCACGAGGACTACGATATTATGCGGCCGCTTAAAGTCGTTCGCGGCAAAGGACGCCAACGCAAAAAATGATTCGTTCGAAAATTGGTCCAGATTCGCTTTTAAGGAGGGAAGTCGGTTGAGTATGAGTCATAATGAACGTCTTTGCCGAAGGTTCGCCAAAATCATTGGTGGAACACCCGGATTTGCAGGCGGAAAATGCGTCGCGACCATTACGCGGAATCGAATTAAGGCAACGATTTTAAAGAAAAGGTTTATGTTAACCTCATCATTCTCGTTTGAATCATTAAATACTGTGACTGGTAGAGCGTTGTGTTTGGGAAGAGTTGTCCTATTGCAAAAGGAAACGGATCGGTTTATTACAAGTCTTCTTAAACAGGGTATTATCGTTTCGTCCATTCATAACGAATGGCTGTTCGAACGCCCTAGATTGATCTATGTCAATATCGAAGCGGTACAAAATCCGCTCCGATTCGCCAGAAAAGTCAGAAGAGCGCTTGACTTGCTGCAACCAACCGGCTCGCCTTCGCTTGGTCAGTTTAGCCGTAGTAGCTAATAGATTCACCATACAACAATAATCCAACTACACCGAAGTTGCGTAACGATAGTTGAATTAGGAAGAGAAGGCAGCTGATCAGGGCGATCGGTTGCCTTTTTATGCTAACGGGGCAAATTAGATTAGCCATCTGTAAGAAACATTCCGAACTGAAGTGTACTATATTGTAGTTTAAGTTGGCCCCCTAAAGGCTAAAAGAATAAACGACGGACGCACATAAAGGAGTGAAGTTATGAAATTATTGCTCACATCTGCACGAAACGACATGGCAGAAGGGATTATGTTTCTAGAGAATAAACTTTCCGAATCCGAAATGAGTCAGGTGGAAGGGTAGACTATTTCTTGAAAAATTATGTTCTCATCGTTTTATTTTTTTAAAACTGCCCATACTTAAGATAGTAAATTGTAAACAGGAGGTATGGGTTCGTATGGTTGATCACATGATAATTCTGCTTCGCAGTATATCAGCATTCGTAATTCTGTTAATTATTACGCGTTTCTTAGGGAAACAAACGTTATCTAACATGAATTTTCATGAGTTTGTTACGGCCGTTATTTTGGGTGCAA
>Ga0209784_100653_pt1 | contig 10258 bp, 8 predicted proteins | sample AraplaCvi_mLB_r2_2_FD_184284 | JGI IMG/M metagenome (GOLD analysis project Ga0209784, IMG submission 184284) | Arabidopsis root microbial communities from North Carolina, USA - plate scrape CL_Cvi_mLB_r2 (SPAdes) (version 2) | ecosystem: Host-associated > Plants > Roots > Endosphere | place: USA...
ACATGTTTGTACGCTCCGATAGTTGTTTTTCTTATTATAAACTTAAAAACAAAAAGACCCTATAAGATGACCTTTTTAAAGTGTCTATCCTATAGGGTACATTTTAAATATGTAGCCCTTTTTTATATTTTCTTTCTGAAATCTAAATTAAAATATTTTTTAAGTACTACATTATAGTTTTTATCTATTATTATTATAGAAACGATGTGATAGACGCATGATAAAATTCTCTTTACAATGGAGACAAGTTCATAAAGATAAGAACTATCAAATTGTAAAGGGGTTTTTTATAATGTTTCAAGAAATAGCAGGCATTAAAATTCCAGATTCTCAATTGGCGAAAGATGCCGTAGATATTTTACGTGAGCATGGAAATGACTTGTTGTGGAATCATTCAAATCGTGTGTTTTTATTTGGTGCAGTCAACGGCCAAAATGCAAAACAGAATTATGATTTAGAGTTGCTGTATGTTAGTGCATTATTCCATGATTTAGGCTTAACAGAAAAATTTAGTAGCCCAGATTTACGATTTGAAGTGGACGGTGCAAATGCAGCAAGAAGCTTCTTACAGCAATATCAAATTCCAGATGAATCGATTCGTCTAGTATGGGATGCAATCGCATTACACACTACACCTGGCATTGCAGAACATAAAGAGACTGAAGTAGGACTACTCTTTTCAGGTGTTGGCTTAGATGTGATGGGGGATGGATTTGAACAATTCCCTGCGCACTTACGTGAAGAAATTATAAAAGCCTTCCCTCGTAACAATTTCAAGAAAGAAATTATCCCAGCGTTTTATGGGGGCTTTAAGCATAAGCCAGAAACTACTTTTGGTAATATGAAGGAAGATATTGTTCAACATTTTAGACCAGAATATAAAAATAAGAATTTCTGTCATTGTATCTTACATTCACCATGGTCGGAATAAGAAACCGCAATGGCAGCGTAACAGGGTAGAAGGTTTAAACATTTGTACAGGGTTATTCTTTGAATTCTTAAACGTTTAAATTCGTATTTTTCTGACCAATAGAGGAATAAGGGTAATTTAGGATGATTATCATTGTTCAACAATCAGACGCTTTCCTGGAAACATGGAAAGCGTCTTTTTAGATTATTTAATATCCTCACTAAACAAATATAGATTTTTATTTGCCTAAATGGAAACAAAAATTGAAAAGGAGAGTTATTATATCAATTCAAAAATTACCAATTCAATTTCCAAATAGCAAAAAAAACACAGTTTGTGAATGGCGTAACACTAACAGACATCGTTAAAGCAATCAGTCCAAGACTGGCGAAAAAGCCGTTGCGGGAATTATAAATTGAAGTTATATATATTGTTAAAGCTAATTGTTCATAAATAATTCTGACAAAAAGATGAAAACCGAATTATATTACACTCAACAATCTTAAATATACGCATTTAAGGAGTGGGAATGCTATTCACTCATCGGCTGAACACTTCATGTATCTTGTAAAATACGAATATTATAGTTAAAGTTATCTAACATAAATCATTCTGGCAGTTTTACCGAGCGATGTTTTCTTTTAAAAAGGTAAGAAGAGTTGTGAATCGTATTCATAACTAGTGACTGTATTAACTGAGTAATTTTTTTCATCTCGATATACAAAACAAGTTCATCATGGCAGCATTAAAAGGGACAGGTGAAAGTTTACCGGCTTCCTCAACATCGGATCAATCAGTAATCGTAGCATGTCGAATATGCTGTACTGAAATGGGCATAAAAGCATCTCCTCTAAACAATTTAGTGACTACAAAATATATGAACCTAGCGTTAAAACTGAAAAATTACAAGCCATCCAAAACAGTTTTGGGATTCAGTTCAACTTTGTTCAAAACGAGATTGATATTTAGCAGTAAAATCAATTAAAGTATAGCTTTTTTGATCAATTTTTTTATTAAACTAACAAAAACACTTGCAACACCTTTCATAGTACTGTACAGTACTAATTATGACGAGAGGAAAATTAATGAATCAAAAACGTGTGATTGAAGTAGCTGCAACATTATTTTTAGAAAAAGGGTTTGCTTATACAAGCATGGATGAATTAGTTCGTGTAAGCAAAGTTTCAAAGTCTAATGTGTATTATCACTTCTCTAATAAGGAAGAATTGTTGGAAGGGGTCGTTGATTATTGGATTGAAATGTATCAATCTGCAATTGATGGCTTACTATCTCAAAACCAATTATTAGTTGAAGATCGTACCCAACTGTTTTTAAAGCAATTAACACAAGGAGTTCAGACGAGAGAATATAAGGGGAGCTGTCCATTTATTACGCTTTATATTCAAAGCCCTACAAATGCCACAAAAGTAAAAGAAAAAATAGGTCTTTTTTTTGCAGGATTACAAACGAAAGTTTCTCTATTACTTAAACAAGGGGTAGAGAATGGTGAATTTAGAAAGACAATTAATATTGACGAGGTTGCATCTCTTTTTATTACAAATCTTGAAGGAGCGCTTTTTATTTCAGAAACACTGAAGGATGCAACTGTAATCATGAAAACAGCAGATCATTTTTTTAACTTGCTTCGATAAAAGAAGCATTTTTTTTACATCAAATTAGTACTGAATAGTACTAAAAGGAGGATTTATATGAGAACAGTATTTTTAACTGGTGGAACAGGTTTTATTGGAAAGCAATTAGTGAAGGAATTAGCCAAAGAGCATGTTACAATTCTTCTATTAGTGAGATCGAAAAGTAAAGCAACTCGCATTTATCAAGAAAGAGGCATCTTAAAAGAGGCAGTTATGCACTTTATTGAAGGTGATTTGACGAAAATCGACTTAGGTCTAAGTGCTGAAGATAAGGAGTTGGTATTGAAAACGGATGTGATTATTCACGCAGGAGGCCCCATGGATATTCAAGCGACAAGCAATGAGGCAGCTTCCATATTTTTGAATGGTGCCCAACATATTAGTGAACTCGCTAAAAATATTCATCAATTGAAGGGATTGTAACAATTTATTCATGTTGTAGGCTATATGAGTCCCTTTGATGATAAAAATAGCAAGATTGCGATAGATGTGTTTAAAGAAGGAAACAATTTTTTGAAAATAAAAAATCCATATGAGAGAACAAAGTTTTTAGCAGATCTTTATATCCGTCAGCAGGCATCAACAGTAGGTTATCCGCTTTCAGTAATTAATCCACCAACTGTAGTTGGTAGTAGTAAAACAGGGAGTACGGAGCAAACAGGAGGCTTAGGCTTGCTTGTGATGAGTATGCGAAAAGGGCTCCTGCCAGTGATTCCTGGAGGTAAGGAATATAGATTACCACTTATTGCAAACGATGAACTAGCAAAGTTTATTGTACAGGTTTTCAGATTGGAGCAACCAACTATACAAACATATACACTTGTTGAAGATAAACAACATGATCAGAATATTTCAGAATTATTAGACGCTATGTCGGAAAGTATGAATATGACTGCACCTAAAATTTCTGCCCCATTGCCATTTATGAAAGCACTTATGAATAGTGGCGTAAGCAAAATAACCCATATTCCTGCTGATGGGCTGAACTTTATTACAAATCGAACATTTTCAAATGGTTCAGCGAAAAAGATTATGGGAGAAGATTGGTTTAAGGAGACAAATGTAATGAAATTTCTCCCAGCCGTAATAGCTGATCTGGATTATCGCATGATGTATCAAAATGGCCAGCACAGTCATTTATTTAAACGAACATTATGTAATAACACTACCATTTACCAAGCACAAGGAGAGGGTAAACCGTTTATTTTATTACATGGTTTATTAAGTGATGGAGAGGATTTATTTCCTTTAGGAAAAGAGCTTCATGAAAAAACAGGTCGACCTGTATGGATCATGGACCTTCCAGGTTTGGGACGTTCTCCTTTTAAACGAGTGAAAAACCTTTTAAATATCTATTTGAATGTAGTGAATAAGTTATTGGAGAAAGCTACTAATGGTGCCCATCTAATTGGCCATTCATTTGGTGCGTATATTCTTTTGGAAGCATTAGTACAAAAGTACATAAATAAGAAGTATACAATTACTTTACTTCAGCCACCTGTTGCTAAAAAAAATGCTAAATCGATAAATGTTCCTCAATTTATGAACAAATGGACATTGAAATTGGCAACTACTAATTTGATAGAGCGTTATTTATTAAGTAATGGTTTATTTGAAAGTACGGAGAACATCCCTGAACATTATATTGAAAAAATAAGTAACAGTTTTACTTCTCCTAGAATTTTAAATACTACGGTTCAGCTTAACAGTTTACTATTGAAAATCGATCAAGGTGATTTCAATGAAGTAACAAAGTATAATCTTCGCATTATTTGGGGGGATTATGACAGGGGCTATTCTGCTCCTTCGCATCTTGGTAAGGTTGATTTTGTTCCATATGGTCATCATTTTCCTCTTAACCATCCGATTGAAACGGCTAATTTGGTAATAAAATCTAGTAGTACTAGCAGATGAGAGTATGGGATAAATAAAAAGTGGGTAGTAAGATCGTTGTGTCTTTGAAATAAAGTCGTACTGTTTGAAAAAAAGATTGTCTACATGAACGCTGGATATATGTACTTAAGAATCTAACAGCTAACCAATTACAGTGTACATATCAGTATCCTGAGGTAGTAAAATGCGAATTGAACAAAGAATTGCTCTTTACGCATGGCATGTAATCCTTGTGAAGAAATATACTTAAACTCCCATGAAAGAACGTAATAATCTTTCATAAAACAAACTTGTTGCATGTAGCGCAGTTTAGTTGAATAGTGTTATCTAACAAATGTTCAACAATCGGGCCATATTGTTCCCAAAACGACGCTTTGGAAAGGTTTGTGCTTTGTCTAATAAACAAATTTGATAAAATAGATAAATGACACACTTATAGAGGTGAAAATATGGATGATATTTTAAAACAACTAGCTGAAATTAAAACCGAATTAAGAAAGCCATTTCCTACTAGTGATATTAATAAAATATGTGAAGATTTTCGATCAGAATTTTTAAAATTATCCGATGAGAATGAAGTGGATTTTTATGAAGATTTTCGTTATTACTGTGTGAACATATCTGGAACGCTAAGTTATGTTTTAGAAGATATGACAAATCAAATTCCACAAGGACAAATTGACATGCTTTATAAGTCTTTTTTTGAATACTATAATCAATATGAATTTCTTGAAGACCGGATTGCAAACTATAATCATTTCTTTCAGGAATATAAAACCTTTGAGCAAGCAAGAAAATTATTATTACAGCTGCTGTCAAATAACCATTATCCATTAAAACGACAGAATCTTTACACAAAAATAAATCTGACTTTTGAGAAATGAACTTGAAATTTATACAACAAAATTCAATAAAATGAGTTCATAGACAGCCCTTTTTTTCTTTATTGAACTAAACCAGTTAATAGAAGGTTAATCGTTATTCAATTAAAGGGCGCGATTATGGAACAAGGAAAAGCGTCTTTTTTACGAAAAAAAAGATTGAGTCGAACGTCTTCTTTTGAAATAATTGGTACTAATCAATATGTTGATTAATGGAATAAGATTCGTTAGAAAAAGAATTTTTAAAATATAGGAGGGTCGCCCATGGATAAAAATGAATTAATCTCACTATTCCACAAAGAACTTCGACAAGAGGCTCAAGTAAAAGGTTACATAAGAGAGGAAACAGAACATGTCGTGCGTCACATTTCACAGTTTGGTGAAAAAGGGTTCATTGTCTCATCTAATGTAAACGAAGGTGATGTAAGAGAAATTATTAAGAACGAGTTAAACTATTTTAGTAACCTTGAGCAGGATTTTGAGTGGAAGGTGTATAACTACGACAAGCCTGCTAGTTTGAAAGATATTCTTGAACAAGAAGGATTCACAATAGATGACCCTGAAGCACTAATGGTCATGAAGTTAGATGAACAGCACCATTTGCTTAATAATGACCGACACTTCAATTTAAAGGAAATAACAGATGAACAAGGCATTAAAGACATTATTGTTCTAGAAGATGCCATCTGGAATGTTCCGCATGCTGAGCTGGGTGAAAGACTTTGGAGAGATAAACAGAATAATCCTGAATCCCTATACCTTTATGGAATTTATGAAGATGGTCAGCTTGTAAGTGCTGCTTGGATGTATTTAGAAGAAAACTCCTCCTTCGCCAGCTTATGGGGAGGTTCAACACTACCGTTGTTCCGAGGAAAAGGTTATTATACAGCACTTTTAGCTACTCGTGCAAAAAAGGCATATGAAAATGGGCATCCTTTCCTTACTGTTGACGCCAGTTCAATGAGTAGGCCTATCCTAGAAAAGAGTGGTTTTCTATGTCTTGCATACTCTTATGGCTGCCAGTCACCTTCTACCAAGTAGTAGAGCCTCTTATTTAGTTGAACAGAAATAAACAACTTTATTATTGATTTTTACATACGAACACATTTAAAAGGATAGAAATTAAACCACTTTAAAGAGCCTTACTACAATAAAATGTAGCGAGGCTCTTATATTTTTATATCAAAATTAAATAACTTTATTATTACTGGACAGTGTTGCAATTTTTTCTTACTACGCATAATATAAGTGTATAGTTATGTACCAATGAAATCACCTGTAATTGGTAAGGTGATTTTCTTTTAAATTATATATAAGTAAATGGTTATATAAGGAGAGCAGTTAAATGGAAAACACGCTAATTGAAAAACAATTAAAAGCAGCAGCTGACTTGAATCGCATTAAATTACTTGCATGTATGAAAAATGGGGAGGTATGTGTATGTGATTTTGTGGATGTTCTAGGAATATCACAACCAGCAGTTAGTCAACATCTACGAAAATTAAAGGAGGCAGACATTATTACAGAACGAAAGGTTGGTACTTGGAAACATTATCGTTTAGTTGAGAATCAAACGCCACTTATGAAAGGTATTTTAGAACAAATTGAGCCTTTAAAGGGATGCAATTGTGGCTCTAACTGTACACACATAGGGGAGGAAAATTAATGGATAATGAATCTTTAACAAAACAGCTTTCGTTTTTAGATCGCTACCTTACTCTTTGGATTTTTGTTGCTATGGGTATTGGCGTTCTATTAAGTATAACAATGCCTAATATCGGAGAAGCCCTAGAATCCATGTCGGTCGGTACAACATCTATACCCATTGCCATAGGGCTAATTGTGATGATGTATCCACCGTTGGCAAAAGTAAAATATGAGGAAATGTGGCGTGTATTTAAGGATTGGAAAGTTCTTTTACTGTCACTTTTCCAAAACTGGCTATTGGGTCCGTTTTTAATGTTCTTTTTAGCCATTATCTTCTTACGAGATTATCCGGAGTATATGGCTGGGCTGATTATGATTGGTTTAGCTCGATGCATTGCAATGGTAATTGTGTGGAATGATTTAGCTCGTGGAGATCGAGAATACGTGGCTGGTCTAGTTGCATTTAATTCTATTTTTCAAATTTTAACGTATTCAATTTTTGCTTATTTTTTCTTAAATGTATTACCTGGTTGGTTTGGCTTAGATAATTTTAATGTATCGATTTCAATGTGGGAAATTACGAAAAGCGTCCTTATATACTTAGGAATACCATTTGCTGCCGGAATTCTAACACGTTGGATCGGCATCAAAACAAAAGGGAAACAGTGGTATGAAGAAAAATTCTTACCTAAGATTTCTCCACTTACTTTGATTGCACTGCTTTTCACTATTGTGATGATGTTTGCCTTAAAGGGTGAAAAATTAGTCGAACTATCACTTGATGTAGTACGAATCGCTATCCCATTGTTCATTTACTTTGTTGTGATGTTTGCTGTTTCATTCTTTTCTTCTCGTAAAGCAGGTGCATCTTATCCTGTCACAGCAGCTCTTTCGTTTACAGCCGCTAGTAACAATTTTGAGTTAGCAATTGCTGTAGCTGTAGGTGTTTTTGGACTTCATAGTGGGGTGGCATTTGCGGCTGTTATCGGTCCACTTGTCGAAGTACCAGTTCTCATTGGTCTTGTGTGGGTTGCCTTACGCTGGCACAAAAAATATTTTAAAACGATTAAATTATAGTAATATGACAAACACACTTTATTTCTTATGTACAGGGAACTCATGTCGCAGTCAAATGGCTGAAGGGTGGGCAAGAAAATTATTGCCTGCAGATTGGACAGTTAAAAGTGCTGGTATTGAAGCACATGGTGTAAATCCTAAAGCTATCAAAGCTATGGCTGAGGTAGGAGTTAATATTTCGAATCATACATCTGATCTAATTGATTCTGAGACATTAAATAATGCAACACTAGTTGTTACTCTTTGTGGAGATGCAGCAGATAAATGTCCGATGACGCCATCTCATGTACGTCGTGAGCATTGGGGATTTGAAGATCCAGCAAAGGCGCAAGGTACAGAAGAAGAGAAGTGGGAAGTTTTCCAAAACGTACGTGATGCTATTGGAAAACGTATTGAACAATTTGTAGCTGAGGAGTTGAAATAAAATGAAAAAAATTCATATTTATGAGCCAGCAATGTGCTGTCCTACGGGCTTATGTGGACCATCTATAGACCCAGAGCTATTACGCATGTCATTTGTAATGAATAATTTAAAGAAAACAGATATAGAAGCTGAGCGTTTTAATCTTACAAGCGAGCCGAATGCTTTTGTGGAAAATGAAGCAATCAATCAACTTCTAATGTCAGAAGGTATGGATGCCCTTCCTGCAACGTTTATAGATGGAGAATTACTTTGTAAAGGGAAATATCCTACTAATGAGCAATTTTCACAGTGGTCGGGACTTTCAGAAGAAGAACTATTACAAAAACCAAAAGTTCGCTTCTCACTAAAAGGAGATGCGTAAAAATGGAACGCTTTACAAGAAGTCAATTTCCGGACACCCCTTTCCTCTTTTTTACAGGGAAAGGGGGCGTTGGAAAAACATCCGTTGCTTGTAGTTTATCAATAGCTATTGCGGGTGAGGGAAAAAAGGTGCTGTTAATTAGTACGGACCCAGCATCCAACTTACAGGATATTTTCGGTCAAACACTTTCTAATACGCCTACAAAAGTTAAAGGGATAGACAATTTATTCGCATTAAATCTAGATCCTGAACAGGCTGCTCAACATTACAAAGAGCAGATGGTTGGCCCGTACCGTGGGAAACTACCTGAAGTAGTTCTTCAAAACATGGAGGAACAACTTTCGGGTGCTTGTACCGTGGAGATTGCAGCATTTAACGAATTTGCAACACTGTTAACGGATCGTTCAGTGATTGAAAATTTCGATACAATCGTGTTTGACACAGCTCCAACAGGGCATACATTACGTCTATTACAACTACCTTCTGCGTGGTCTACATTCTTAGATGATAACACTACTGGTACATCTTGCTTAGGTCCATTAAAAGGATTAGAACCACAGCGTGAAATCTATAAAGAGGCAGTAGAACGTTTAAAAAGCGCCGATCAAACGACAATAATGCTTGTGACACGTCCAGACGGAAACCCTTTAAAAGAGGCAGCACGTGCTTCTCATGAACTGTTTGAAATCGGCATTCAAAATCAGACTTTACTAATTAACGGATATATGAAAAATGTTAGTTCTAATGATGAAATTGAGAAGGCATTCATTGCCCGCCAAACCGAGGCATTAGAGATAATTCCTAAAGAGTTAAAGCAATTTGAACAATACTACTTACCGTTTGTACCATACTCATTATCAAGTATTGAGCGTATGCAAGCATGGATGACAGATCAAGATATCACACATGAAAATGAAGCAGACAAAGGTATGACGATCCCTGAAGTAGAAGAAATGATTGCTGATTATTCAGAGCGTAAACCGAAGCTTATTTTTACAATGGGTAAAGGTGGTGTTGGTAAAACAACAGTTGCTTCGTATATTGCCCTACGCTTAGCAGAAGAGGGTATCCGCGTGCATTTAACTACGACTGATCCAGCAGCGCATTTAAACTGGACGTTCGGTGATGACAAAGTTAAAAATGTAACGGTAAGTCGTATTGATCCGAAGGTAGAAGTTGCAAATTATGAGGCAGAAGTGCTTGCAAAAGCAAGTGAAACAATGAATGAAGAAGGCTTAGCATTTGTGAAAGAAGACTTGGCTTCCCCTTGTACTGAGGAAATTGCTGTATTCCGAGCATTTGCCAATGTTGTAGAAAATCATCAAGATGAAGTCATTATTATTGATACAGCACCAACTGGCCATACGTTGTTGTTACTAGATGCAACAGAAGCTTATCATCGTGAAATAAGCC
>Ga0209784_100656_pt1 | contig 10123 bp, 8 predicted proteins | sample AraplaCvi_mLB_r2_2_FD_184284 | JGI IMG/M metagenome (GOLD analysis project Ga0209784, IMG submission 184284) | Arabidopsis root microbial communities from North Carolina, USA - plate scrape CL_Cvi_mLB_r2 (SPAdes) (version 2) | ecosystem: Host-associated > Plants > Roots > Endosphere | place: USA...
TGGCGAGCTTGATCGTCGGTGCGGGCTTGGAGCCGAACATCGAGCCGCGCCCCGTGGTGAAGCAGATCAGGTTGGCGCCGCTGGCAATCTGGCCCGTCACGGCAACGGGGTCGTAGCCGGGGGAATCCATGAAGACGAAGCCCGCGCGGTCGATGGGCTCGGCGTATTCGTACACAGCCTGCAGCGGCGTGGTGCCGCCCTTCATGGCCGAGCCGAGTGATTTTTCGAAGATGTTGGCCAGACCGCCCTGCTGGTTGCCGGGCCCAACCACGCCGTTGAACTGGCCGTTGTGGCCGCGCGTGTAGTTCTCCCACCAGGCGAGCCGATCGAGCAGCTTCTGGCCGACTTCCGGCGACACCGCACGGCGCGTGAGCATGGTTTCCACACCGTGGATCTCCGGCGTTTCCGACAGGATGGCCGTGCCGCCGTGGCGCACCAGCAGATCCATCGCGGCACCCAGCGCCGGGTTGGCGGTAATGCCCGAGAAACCATCGGAGCCGCCGCACTCCAGGCCGATCTTGATATGGCTGGCCGATACCGGGCGGCGAACGATGTCGTTGGCCGCCGGCAGCATCTTCTGGATGGCGGCGATGCCCGCCTCGATGGTGGCGCGCGTGCCGCCGGTGTCCTGCATCACGAGCGTGTGCATCAGCTTGCCTGTTTCCAGCCCTTGGCTGGCCATCAAGTCCGCCACCTGGTTGCGCTCGCAGCCCAGGCCGACGATCAGCACACCCGCCAGATTCGGATGCCGCGCATAGCCCGCCAGCGTGCGGCGCAGCACATCGAAATGCTCCGATGGCGACGACATTCCGCAACCGCTCGTCTGCGCAAATGCCACCACGCCATCCACATTGGGAAACGGCGCCAGGCGCTCCGGCGTGAACCACGCCGCAATGTTCTTGATAACGGTGGACGAGCAGTTGACCGACGCGAGGATGCCGATGAAGTTGCGTGTGGCCACACGGCCGTCGGGGCGGACGATGCCATTGAACGTTGCGCGCTGCGCCTCCGGGATGTAATCGACCGGGCGCACATCCAGGCCGAAACCCGGGTCGCGCGCATAGTCGATCAGCTCCACGTTGTGCGTATGAACGTGCTCGCCCGCTTCGATATCGCGCGCTGCCCGGCCAATGATCGTGTCGTACTTACGAATGGCTTCGCCCTGCGCGATCCGCCGCGCGGCGATCTTATGGCCGGCCGGCACCTGCGCGCGCAGGCGCACCGCGGTGCCGTTGATCGACAGGTTCGCCCCAAGCGACAGCCCTTCGCGCGCAATCAGCACGTTGTCTGCCGCGTTCAACTGAATCAGCGGCCCTGCGTACGCTGGGGTTGCCTGCAACATCCTTTGCTCCTCCGGGCTGTCTTCTGGTGCAGCCGTCGTCTATCGCCAGTTTTTATGTTACCGGTTTATGTAACCGGTAACATTTGCGCAATCGTAGTCGGGTTTTGCGATAATTGCTAGCCCCTTCGTTCCCCTGTGTTTCCCTAATCGGCCTCTCGATCACGTGACCAAGTCCCCCGCCGTGTCCCTCTTAGAAACCGCGCCCGCCGCCGGACGCCGTGCGCGCAAGAACACCGGGCGCATCACATTGAGCGACCTTGCCAAGCTGGTGGGCGTGACCAAGGTGACGGTGTCGCGCGCGCTGAACACGCCAGAGCTGGTGTCAAGCGACACGCTGGAACGCGTGCGCGAAGCGGTGCGGCAGACGGGCTATACGCCGGACTTGGTGGCCGGATCACTGGCGTCCAACCGCAGCCGGTTGATCGTCGCGCTCATCCCCACGATTGCGGGCAGCGTGTTCCAGGAAACGGTGGCCGCACTCACCACGGAACTTGCGGCGGCGGGCTATCAATTGCTCATCGGCCAGAGCGGCTATGACGAATCACGCGAAGATGCGCTGCTCGATGCCATCGTCGGACGGCGCCCTGCGGGCATCGTGCTGACCGGCGTGGTGCACTCGGCCAGCGTGCGGCAAAAGCTGCAGGCCGCCGGCGTGCCGGTGGTGGAAACGTGGGACATCACGCGCAACCCGCTGGACATGCTGGTGGGCTTCTCACACCAGAAGGTGGGGCAAGCGGCGGCGCGCTATCTGAAGCAGCGCGGCGCAAAGCACCCCGCCGTCGTCACGCCGAGCGACCGCCGCGCACAGGCACGCGCGCAAGCCTTCGTGAAGGCGTTCGGCCCGGATGTCGACATTCCCGTGATTGCCGCTGAATCCCCCGCCAACCTGGGGGACGGCCGGCGTGCGCTGGGCGAATTGCTCGCGCAGCATCCGGACACCGATGCCATCTTCTGCGGCGCCGACATCCTTGCGCTCGGGGTGTTGATGGAAGCGGAACATCGCGGCATTGCCGTGCCCGGGCAACTTCGCGTGGTCGGCTACGGCGACCAGGTGTTCGCCAAGGACACCACGCCTGCCCTCACCACGATCCGCATCGACGGAACGGGCATCGGCAAGCTGGCGGCAACGTTGCTGATCGATCGCATCGAACACGGCGATGAAGAACGTCGCACGGTCGACGTGGGCTTTACCCTCGTTGAGCGCGACAGCGCGTAGCGCTCAGGCAGTCGCCGCTTCCGCATCGAGCGGAAACACGGGCCGCAGCACCTTCGCAAACGGAAAGCGCGCGTAGTCTGAACTCGTTACGCCGCCGCCGTCACACTCCACCACGGCTTTTGCGATGGGCACGAATACGGGCCGGCAATACATGCGCGACTTCAGCAGCACGAACCGCGCGGCATGCGGGTCTACACCGATGTGCGTGAAGATGCCGCGGTCCCAATGCTCCTGCGGCGTCTCAGTGACGACCACCTGCGCCGCGCCAATGTCCAGCAGCGCCGTGCGCCCCATGCGGATGCGTTGCCCGGTATAGGTCGGCCCCGTGATCGTGTATTCGCCGTCGCTGATGGCCGCGACCTTGCCCGTCAGCGCGCGCGGCACCGGGTAGATACCTAGTTGCGCGAGCGGCACCTTGTCGCCCACGGTTAGCGTGACGGTGGCGCCCACGCCCGCCTCGATCATCGCAGCGACGGCTTCCGGGTCGCACACAGGCCCCACGGCAATGCCGCTCAAGCCTTGCCGCAACGCTTCGTGCAGGACGTGCATGTCGTCGCACGTGCCGCCGGACATGCAGTTGTCGCCATGGTCGAGCAGCAGCACGGGGCCGCTGCCCGGCGTGTCCGCCAACTTGGCTGCGCGCGCGATCGATTCGGTCAGCGGTTCAGAGCGGTAGACGAACCCTTCTCGGTCGGCCCAGATGGCATCGGCAATGCGTTGCGCCGCGGCGTCGGCAGCGTGCTTGTCGCCGTTGCCGACCACCACGATGGAAAGGCACGGCGCAGCAATATCCGCCAGTCCGAATCCGGCCAGGATCGACACGGCCAGCACGCCGTCCTTCTCCGCCTGCTTGGCCAACGCCACGGCGCGGTGCATCGCGCCTTCATCGGTGCGGCTGCGCAGCGTGTGCGTGACCAGCGGCAAGCGGCGCCACGCGAGCACGGGGCGCGCACGGCCGGCCAGCTTGTCGAACAGCAAGCGGCCGGCGTGCTCGCCGGTTTCGTACATGTCGACGTGCGGATACGTCTTGAAGCTGACTGCGATGTCGGCCAGGTCGATGAACTTCTGCGTGAGATTGCCGTGCAGATCCAGCGCGACGGCAATCGGCACATCGGGCACGACCGCGCGCAGGCGTTCGAGCAGATCACCTTCGCCGTCGTCGCTGTTCTCGGCGACCATCGCGCCATGCAGATCGAGCAGCAGCGCATCGCACCCCGGCGCAGCCGCGACGATGGCGTCGCACAACGTGGTGTACGCCTCGGCAGCGACGCGTCCGCTGGGGTTGGCCCCGGCAACGACGGGCACGACGATTTCCGCGCCCGCCGCCTCTGCCAGTTCGATGAACGCACCGGCCGCCGTGCGCGTGCCCTTGGCGGCGCGGTACGCGTCAGCACCGTAGTGCGGATGGAACGATGCCAGCGGCGTCGGCACCGGCGAGAACGTATTCGTCTCGTGATTGAAGCGAGCGATCAGGATGCGCATGGGCGGTCGGGGGATGGTGTCAAACGCGGCCGGCGGCCTGCAGCATCGCGTGCAGCAGCACGTTGCAGCCGGCCTCCAGATGTTCGGGGCGGGCGTCTTCGATCTCGTTGTGGCTGATGCCGTCCTTGCACGGCACGAAGATCATCGCCGTGGGGGCCACACGCGCAAGGTAGACCGCGTCATGGCCTGCGCCGCTGATGACGTCCATCTCGGACAAGCCCAGCGCACGCGCCCCGCTGCGCACCGCGTCCACAAGCGTCGCGTCGAACGGCTGCGGCGGAAAATAGACCACCTGGCGCAACGCAATGTCGATACCGCTGCGTGCGGCCAACGCCGTCACGGCGTCATGGAGTGCGGCGTCCATGTCGGACAGCATCGCATCGTCGGCGGCACGAAAATCGATCGTCATCGATACGCGGCCTGGGATCACGTTGCGCGAATCCGGGTGCACGCTCAGGCAGCCCACCGTGGCGCGCGCATGGGGTGGCCGCTCCCGCGCGATGCGGTTGGCAATGCCGACAAGCTCCGCCGCGGGCAGCAACGCATCGCGGCGCAGCTCCATCGGCGTGGGGCCAGCATGCGCCTCCATGCCAGTCAGAACCACGTCGTACCAGCGCTGGCCCAGCGCGCCAGTCACCACGCCAATCGTCGTGCCGTGCGCTTCGAGCACCGGCCCTTGCTCGATATGCGCCTCGAAGTAGGCGCCGACCTGCCTGCCGCCAACCGGCTCGGCGCCCGCGTAGCCGATGCTGCGCAGCGCCTCGCCCACGGCCACACCATCGCGGTCCTGCGCGGCCAGCACGGCGTCCAGCGCAAACTCGCCGATGAACGCGCCAGAGCCCATCATCACCGGCACGAAACGCGAGCCCTCTTCGTTGGTCCACACGGCCACTTCGATGGGCGCTTCGGTTTGAATGCCCGCGTCGTTGAGCGTGCGCACGACTTCGATGCCAGCAAACACGCCGTAGTTGCCGTCGAATTTGCCGCCAGTGGGCTGCGTGTCGATGTGGCTGCCAGTCATGACGGGTGGCAGCGCGTTGTTGCGCCCCGGCCGGCGCGCGAAGAGGTTGCCGATGGCGTCCACACGCACGGTGCAGCCTGCGGCTTCGGCCTGCGCAACGAAGAAGTCGCGGCCTTGCCGGTCGAGATCGGTCAGTGCGAGGCGGCGCACGCCACCTTTGGGCGTCGCGCCAATGCTGGCCTGCTGCATGAGCGTGTCCCACAGGCGCGCGCCGTTGATGCGCAAAGTGGTATCGAGTTGGGTGGTCGTCATGATGCGTACGTTTAAGCGGCCAGGCCGACGCCAAGGTAGCGGTCCTTGATGGCGTCGTCGGCGCGGAAGGCTTCGTTGGTGCCGGTGTAGACCACGCGGCCCTGTTCGATGATCACGTGGCGATCGGCGAGCTGCGTGCAGACTTCGAGGTTCTGTTCGACGAGCAGGATGGATACGCCCGCCTGCTTGATGACCTTCAGCTGCGCGACGATCTCTTCGACGATGACGGGCGCCAGGCCCTCCACCGGCTCGTCCAACATCAGCAGGCGCGGGTGGTTCATCAGCGCGCGGCCAATGGCCAGCATCTGCTGTTCGCCACCGGAGAGGTTGGCGCCACCATTGCGCCGCCGCTCGTGCAGGCGCGGGAAGATGCGGTAGATGTCGGCCAGCTGCCATGGAGAATCACGCCGCGCGCCGAGCTTCAGGTTCTCTTCCACTGTCAGCAGCTTGAAGATGCCGCGATGCTCGGGCACGAGGCACAAACCCTGCGCGGCAATGCGATGCGCCGGCTGGCCGGCAATGTCCCTCTCGCGAAAGCGCACATGTCCGCGCGGCGCCACCACACCGGCGACCGCCTTGAGCGTGGTCGACTTGCCCGCGCCATTGCGGCCGAGCAGTGTCACCAGTTCGCCCTCGCCCACCGATAGCGCCACGCCCTGCAGCACGTGGCTCTTGCCGTAATAGCCGTGGAGGTCTGCAACGTCGAGAATCGCCGTTGTCGTCATTTCTTGCCTCCCGTGATCATGTTGCCGAGATATGCGGCACGCACGCGCGGGTCCGCTCGTACGGCGTCGGGCGTGCCTTCCATCAGCACCTTGCCCTGTTGCATGACGGTGATCGTGTCGGAGATGTCCATCACGATGTCCATGTTGTGCTCGATCAGCACGACGGTATGGTCTTGCGCCAAACCGCGAATGAGCGCCTTCATAGCGGGCAAATCGTCTACGCCCATGCCGGAGGTGGGTTCGTCGAGGAAGATCGCGCGCGGGTTGGCGGCCAGTGCCATGCCGACCTCCAGCCGGCGTTGCTGGCCATGCGAGAGCGCGGCGGCCGGCGTATCGGCCAGGCGCGGCAATTCAAGCCGATCAAGCACGCGGTCGACCGTATCGGTGCACGCCAGATCCCCCTGCGGCAGGCGCCAGCCGTGCATGGCACGACGCGGCGTGGTACCGAGTGCGGCGAGGCGCAGGTTCTCGCGCACGGACAAGCTCGGAAACAGGCTCGTCACCTGGAACGAACGCGCAATGCCGCGCTGCACGCGCTGGAAGTCGGCCTCGCGCGTCACGTCGTGGCCATCGAAGACGATGGTGCCGCTGGTGATCATGCGCGTGCCCGTGAGCATGTGGAACAGCGTGGTCTTGCCCGCGCCGTTCGGGCCGATGACGGAGTGCACGGTGCCGGGCATCACACGTAGATCGACGCCGCCCAGTGCGGTGAACTTGCCGTACTGCTTGACGATGCCGGTGGCTTGCAGGATGGGCGTGGTGGTCATGCGCGTTCCTCCTGCACCGCCGGTGCATTACGCGTTGCACGCACGCGTTGCCACAGCTTCTGCCCGAGCCCGAACAGCCCGCGCTGCATGAACAGGCTCACTGCAATCAGCAGGAAGCCGAGCAGCATGAGCCAGCGCGGCCACAACGTAGAAAGCCAATCCGAAAGCAGCACATAGAATGCCGCGCCCAGCACCGAGGCAAACACGTTGCCCGTACCGCCGATGACGGTCATCACTAGAATCATCTCGCTGACGTGGTAGTCGATATTGGCCAGCGGCGCGATGCCCGTGAGCATGGCGTGCAGTGCACCGGCCAACCCAGTCACCGCACCCGAGATGACGAACGCCAGCAGCTTGAACGCGCGCACGTTGTAGCCGACAGCAAGCGCACGTTCTTCGTTGTCGCGAATCGCCAGCAGCGTGCGGCCGAATACCGATTCCGTCACGCGCTGCACCAGGAAGAACACAACAAGGAACAGCACCGCCACGAACGCGTAGAACGCCCAGGGTGAGCCCGCAAACGCCGGGCGCGGAATGTCGAGCAGGCCGTTATCCCCGCCCGTGAGTGACGGCGTGGTGTAGGCCAGGAAATAGAACATCTGAGAGAAGGCCAGCGTGAGCATGACGAAGTAGGTGCCGCGCTGGCGGATGGCAAACCAGCCGACCACCGCCGCCACGACCGCACCCACCACCACGGCCAGAACAAGCGCCACGGGCATCGGCAGTGCAAGTTGCGTGAGGCCGATGCCCACCGCATAACTGCCCAGCCCGAAGAAGATGCCCTGCCCGAACGACAGCAGCCCCGTGTAGCCGAGCAGCAGGTTGCAGGCCATGACGGCCATCGCATAGACGAGCACTTCGGTGGCCAATGTGCCTGACGTCAGCACCAGCGGCAGCAACAGCGTCACGCTCAGCGCCAGCCACCAGAAGCGGTAGCGCGCGAGTCCATGGAATGCGGCTTGCATCATCCCCTCCCCAGCAGGCCATGCGGGCGCAGCAGCAGCACGGCTGCCATCGCCACGTAGATCATCAACCGCGCGCCCTCGGGCCACAGCGTGCTCATCAGGCTCTGCACGATGCCCACCAGCAGGCCGCCGACCAGCGCCCCCGCGAAGCTGCCCATGCCACCCACCACCACCACAACGAAGGCAACGCCGAGGGCCTCCACGCCCATGAAGGGCTCCGCGCCACGAATGGGCGCCGCCAGCACGCCGGCCACCGCCGCCGTAGCCGCGCCCAGCGCGAACATCAGACTGAACAGGCGGAACACGTTGATACCGAGCAGCGACACCATCTCGGTCGATTCGCTACCTGCGCGCACCGCACTGCCCAGCCGCGTGCCTTCCAGCAGCCACCACAGCCCGAGCGCCAGCACGGCGGTAAAACCGATCACGAAGAGGCGGTACTTCGGATAGACGAAATCGCCCCACATCACAACGCCCTGCAGCGCATCGGGCGCCGGCACATCCACGCCCAGCGGCCCCCACGCCACAATGATCAGTTCCTGCACCACCAGCGCCAGCCCCACGGTGATGACGATGTGGAACTCGTGCGCCTGCGCATACACATGGCGCAGCAGCACCTTCTCCGTCACCCAGGCAAGCGCGCCGATGACGATGGGCGCGAGCACAAGCGCCAGCCAGAAATTCATGCCCATCTGCAGGGCCTGAAAGCAGAGATACGCACCCAGCGCATAGAACGCGCCGTGGGCGAAATTGACGAAGCGCAACAGCCCGAAGATGATCGACAGCCCCACCGCCAGCAGGAAGTAGAGCATGCCGATCCCCACGCCGTTGACGACCTGGAGCAGGTAGACGTTCATTGCGTTGATCGAAATGGCACTCAGGAAGACAGGCGCCCGTGCTTCAGCAACTGAAGCCAGGCGAGAGGCAGATCAGACCCTCAGGCCAGCTTGCACTGCGTCTGTTCAATCGGCAGGAACGCCTTGCCGACGGCAACCACTTCAGCGAAGTCGTCCTTGTCCTTCATGCGGCTCTTGGGCTTGCCCTTGAGCAGGTAGTAGTTCTTGAGCACTTGGTGGTCGGCCGCGCGAATCTCTTCCGGGCCCGTCAGGCCGTCATACTTCATGCCCTGCAGCGCGGCGATCACAGCCTTCGGATCGGCGCTGCCAGCCTTGGCCATCGCGTCGAGCAAGATCTTCGTGCAGGTGTACGAGCCTGCAAGGCTGTAGTTCGGGTTGGATTTGAACGCGGCCTGCGTGCGTTTCACCAGATCGCGGTTCGCAGGCGTATCGACGTCGTGCCAGTACTGCGCACCGAAGTACACGCCGTCGCACAGGTCGGCGCCCAGCGATTCGAACTGCTCCAGGCCCGATGCCCACGCCACCAGGATCGTCGTGTTCTTCTTCATGCCGAAGCTCACCGCCTGGCGCAGCGTGTCGGAAGATTGCGAGCCGAAGTTCAGGATCAGCAGCACGTCCGGCTTGGCGGCCATCGCGTTGGTCAGGTAGCCGCTGAATTCCTTCTCGGTGAGCGCGTGATAGCTGTTGCCCACATGCTCGATGCCCTTTTCCTTGAAGATGTTCTTGGCCGCCGACAACAGCCCATCGCCAAAGACGTATTGCGGCGTGATGGTGTACCAGCGCTTGGCTTTGGGCATCGATTCGATCAGCGGGCGCACGGTGCGCTCGATGGCGCCGTACGTGGGCACCGACCAGCGGAAGGTCGCGCGGTTGCAGTCCTTGCCGGTGATTTCATCGGCGCCCGCGGTGGTGATGAACACGCCGCCAAACTTCTCTGCCTCCTTGCCCATCGCCAGCGACTCCGACGACAGGATGCCGCCCGCGAAGTAGCGCGCGTTCTTCTGCTGCGCGAGTTCCTGCACCTTGCGCACAGCGGTGGCCGGCTTGCCCTCGGTGTCGAGCACGCTGTACGCCAGCGGGCGGCCGAGCACCTTGCCGTATTGCTCCACAGCCAGCTTCATGCCCAGGTCGGCGAACTTGCCGTTGGCAGCAAACGGACCAGACATCGGCACCGGGCAGCCCAGTTCGATGGCATCCGCCGCCAACGCAAGGCGGGCCTGCAGCAGCGACGCGGGCACGGCGGACAGCGCCGCCAGTTTGAGCAAGTCTCGACGATTCAAAGCGCACTCCTTGGGGTTCGTGTATGGGACACAACAAGCGCCTGGAGCCACCTGGGGCGGCTTCCTCCTAGCCTGACCGGCGAGGTTTTCGCCGACGGTAGCGTCGAGCAAGAACCAGACCAGTTTCTTATATTTGTTATGATAAATAGGCGAAATCATCATAGAAGCCGCGTCCACGCCGCGTCAACGACGAAGAGGTCGGTGTTTACGCCAAGG
>Ga0209784_100666_pt1 | contig 9957 bp, 11 predicted proteins | sample AraplaCvi_mLB_r2_2_FD_184284 | JGI IMG/M metagenome (GOLD analysis project Ga0209784, IMG submission 184284) | Arabidopsis root microbial communities from North Carolina, USA - plate scrape CL_Cvi_mLB_r2 (SPAdes) (version 2) | ecosystem: Host-associated > Plants > Roots > Endosphere | place: USA...
TTGAGGCATGGACGGAAAACTTTTACGATGAATATGCACCTGGGTATGACAGGCGGCACGGCAATACCGTCATTTTGACCATCGTATTGGATACCCGCGATGTGCATTTGGAAGGTTATTATAAGGCCGAAAAGTATCTCGACTCCGGTAGGCTGTTAAAGATACAAAACAAGATTACTCCGGACTTGTCGAGCGGCAATTACAAGCAGGCTTTTGAAAAATACATCAAAACCGCTCATCGGTACATGGGCTTTGAGCCGGACGTGAATCCGGATAATATTATATTTAATCTCTGGTTTCAGCTGGGAGCTGCCGCTGCCATCGGCGCGATCGCCGTGGGCATCATGGCTTACCGCTCCGGCGGGCGCGTGACGGTCAACAGCCGAACCTATGAGGATGCCAGCACATCGGGGGTCTTGAATCAGCAGGACCGATATATCAGAACGACCGTGACAAAGCGGAAAATAGAGCGCAACACGAGCAGCGGCTCGGGCGGCGGCGGCGGAGGCGGCGTCACCGGCGGCGGCCATTCGCACAGCAGCAGCAGCGGGAAATTTTAATGGGAAGGGATGAGGCATCAATGGGATTTTTCAAGAACCAATTCTCCAACGTAGTGGAATGGGAAGAGTTTAGAGATGACATGATTTTCTGGAAATGGCGCAATCGGGAGATCAAAAAAGGAAGCAAGCTGGTCATTCGCTCCGGTCAGGATGCGATATTCATCAATAACGGCAAAATCGAAGGGATTTTCGAGGATGAAGGCGTATATAATATCGATTCGGATATCATCCCGTTCCTTTCTACCCTAAAGGGATTTAAATTCGGCTTTAACAGCGGCATGCGCGTGGAAGTGCTGTTCGTGAACACCAAGGAATTCACCGTTCGTTGGGGTACGCAGAATCCGGTTCTGATCCCGACGCCGCAGCTGCCGGGCGGCATGCCGATCCGTGCCAACGGCACGTTTAATTTTAAAGTGAACGATTACGTAACGCTGATCGACAGGATTGCCGGGATCAAAGAAAGCTACCTTGTGGACGACGTCAAGATTCGGATCAGTTCGGTGCTCGATCAATTGTTGATGAAGTGGATCAGCCGCGAAGGCAAGGACATGTTCAATCTGCAGGCGAACGCTTCCGACATCGCCAGAGGAATTCGGGAAGACCTCGACATGGAAGTGATGGACAACGGGATGACGATTACCGGCTTCCAGGTGATGAGCTTCAATTATCCGAAGGAAATTCAGGACATGATCACGAAGACGGCCTCCCATGAAATGATCGGCAATCTGCAAAAGTACCAGCAGGTCAGCATGACGGACGGGATCGCGTCCGGCAAGGTGAAAGGCGGCGGTGCGGCTTCGGATATGGCAGGTATGATGATGGGGATGAACATGGCCAATGAAATGATGAAAAATATGAATCAGAACCAGGGCCAACACAATCCGAATCAAAGCCAGCAGTCTCCGGCTGCGAAGGAGCAATCCGCCCAAGCAGCCTCGTCCTCTTCCGAAGGAAACAAGAAGCCCAATTTCTGCCCGAACTGCGGCGTGAAGAACGAAGGGGCGAACTTCTGTCCGAATTGTGGTCATAAGCTGGGTTGAATGAAAGCCAACAGCACGAATAAATGCACAACCTTGGGATGGACCTAAAGGTTTTGATGTCACGGTTAAAACGATGCGAACTGCGTTATTTCTTCTATATAAAAGTCAATTTAACTCACGACAGCTCCCCTCACTTATGAAGTGAGGGGCTTTTTTGCTATGAACGCCGTAGCTGAGTCATGTATCTACCTTTCCGCAAGAAGTGGCTCACAACTGGAATGAAGAACAGTCTCCGAGGGCAGGAAGGAAGGTGCTGCAGCGCGAATCCGGAGAAATAGAACTTGACGGACAAATGAGAACTAGGCAAATGGAAAAGGGGTACATTATGATAGGACATATCGGTCATAAGAGAACTCCGAAAGACGAAGGGGGACAGGGGGATACTATGTTCAGATCGACATCCTGGCGCATATTTGTATTAGCGGCATCTTTTTTGCAATGACCATCATACCGTTCTCGTTGTTTCTGGCCAACCGATTTTCCCATTTCGCATACTCGCAGATGGGAACGTTTAATCAGGACCGCATCGATGAAATGGCGGAGCGGGTCGAGTACATCCTGGCCAAGCTGAAATGGTACAGCCTGACCATGTACGAGGATCATTCCGTGCAAAACTGGATGTATGCTTCAGCCGACAATCTGCTGCAAAATGCCAGCACGATGGGGGTGTTATCTAAATATTTATCTCACGAGCCTTATATTGAAACCGCTTACTTATTCAGCATCCGCAAACGTGAGGTGATCGACGCCAAAGCTGGATTACTTTCGTTCGAGGAATTTGCCGATCAGGCGATGCTGCAGCGGATCGAGCGCACTCCCGGGAATTTTCTCCGCTATTTTGATCACCGGATAGGAAACCAATCGTATTTGGCGCTTCAGCTTCCTTCGACACCTGTGCAGAAAAACCGGGACGGGTATCTTGTCGTCCTGTTCGACAAGAAGGAGCTGCAAAAGCATTTGATCTCAGGCGACGAGAGGGCGGATACGCTGCTTTGTTTGAAAGCTCTTCCGAATACATCATGGGATTCGAAGCCGTAGTCATATGCGATCTCCGTTATTTTATCATTGCTATTCCTTAATCTTTCGGCAGCAAGATCTAATTTGCGACCGCGTACATATGACATGACGGTGAAGCCGGTTAACGCTACAAGCGACTCACTCGGAATGTCTTCCTGCACATGCGATTCGATATAATTAAGTACGGATTGAATTCTTTGCTTATAGTCCATGGATGTGCACCTCCATGGCGTTCATTGTAGCATGGAGAACAATTGGTTTCTCGATGTTTTTTCTCATATCGGCGGAGAAACACGGTTAGTATGTAATCATGCCCATTAGCTTAATGAAAATGCATGGAAATCCAGTTAGATATATATCTAATCGGTAATCGGCTCATGTTCTTGTCCATTACGGCAATCGGTACAAGTTCTTGTCCCGATAAAACAAAAAAGCCGCTAAATTAGCGACTTTCAATGGGACCATGTTCTTGTCCCCCGACAAATAATTAATTAAGTGTCAAACAAAAAAAATAATTAAAGCCGATAATCCCGTAACAGGAATACCGGCTATGTATTATACTCATTGTTGTCCTTTGCTACTTACAAATAGTGCCAAAGTCGATGACTCCCCTATACGTTGTTGAAACTATGCTTATTTCTTTGATTCTCATAAAAGCTTCTTTTATTATTGTTCGTACATATTGAAGGAGTTCCCATCAACAATGCCCCTAAACGAATAGGCAGTAGCTGATACACCCGCACCTGCAATACTATCTTGAAAGTTTATCCCAAGATTCTTTTCTTTCTTCTGATGTGAGAAAGTCCTGTCATAGACTTTACCAAATCCACCATTACCAACGACACCATAAGCAGTAACTTTTGCCTCCACTCCAAGAGTGCGTTCCGTGAAGTCCACAGTCTGGACATTAATATAACCCTCAAAATATCCTCCAAATACACCCACATCGCCTTTGATAAACCCAAACCCTTCTGTGCTACCTAATGCACCACTATAGGTTTTATGAAAACTACTCATAGGCTGAACACTTTCAGATGGCAAAACAACATACTTCTTCACAAAATTCGCATCTTCCTCACTAAACGCTTCTCCAACTTCATAACGATCATTAATTTCATCTAATGTTTCTCTAATTTGAAGATCAGATAATTCTCCTTCAGGTGCTGCAAATGCCATACCGAATCCGCTAAAAGTCAGCCCCAAAACAAGCAATGGAGTCAATGCTAGCCTGATAATTTTCTTTAACATAATAAATCCTCCTTTTTTGTTTTGAACCACTTTATTGTAGTTCTAATAATATAAACACTTCAAAATCAAAAAAGTTATACAAAATTTTTTTAAAAAAAATCTGCTCTAGGAAATATATTAATGGGGGACAAGAGCATAGTCCAATTGTAAGTCGCTATTATCGTGTTTTTTTGTTTTATTTGTACATATTTTTGTCTCAAGTCGCCTTGTGCTTTGTTGGTTCTAGAATTATTAGTAACAATTTTGGAGCTTTGAGCAGTGAAGCTGCTTGGGAATATTGCTTTTGTACCTGCCGTGCTTAGTAGCGGCACGAACCGGGGTGATCTGAATAGATACGAGATTGAATTTGCAGATCAGCTTGGGAGGGTGTTTAGGGATGATTAGGGTTGATATAACAGACGAACAAGACGAGCACCATATTTATTACGTGTGAGGCATTTAGGCACGTGCATTAAGTCAGATATACCCTTATGCACTTGAGAAGCTGCTAGAGAAGGCCCTCTCAGAGGGTTAGGGGGGGTGTATGTAAAAGCCTTTTCCCTAATTCTCTTCCCTAAACGAAGCAAGAGCCTTCTATGAGAAGTAAATATAGAAAGAGCCCAAAGGAGGCTCTTTCTATATATATATATTTCGTTTGTCTATGCTTATTATTTATGTAATTTTAAAATAAGCACTACTACTAATAATAATCGTGATAGATAACTCTTCTCTTACTCTGGGTAAAGATTGAATGAGCTTCCATCAACAAGTCCTCTATAGTTAAAATTTAAGATAACTCCAATGGACTCGAAACTATCACTAAAATTTCGTCCAATGTAGTTAGTTTTAGCATTATCAGTCCAAGTCCTGTCATAGACTTTACCAAGTCCACCAGAACCTATAATGCCATAAGCAGTAATTCTTGCCTCATATCCAAGATCGCGGACACTGGCGTCTTTAGTCTGGACATTAATAAAACCATCAAAATATGTCATCTTATTGGAAATTGTATATTTGATAAACCCAAACCCTTCTGTGCTACCTAATGCACCACTAAAAGTTTCATGGCCACCTTCATCCATAAGCTGAACACTTTCAGATGGCGAAACAACATACTTCTTCACAAAATTCGCATCTTCCTCACTAAACGCTTCTCCAACTTCATAACGATCATTAATTTCATCTAATGTTTCTCTAATTTGAAGATCAGATAATTCTCCTTCAGGTGCTGCAAATGCCATACCGAATCCGCTAAAAGTCAGCCCCAAAACAAGCAATGGAGTCAATGCTAGCCTCATAATTTTCTTTAACATAATAAATCCTCCTTTTTTGTTTTGAACCACTTTATTGTAGTTCTAATAATATAAACACTTCAAAAACAAAAAAGTTATACAGAATTTTCAAAAAAATCTACCGTTAATCTTCTCTACAGCAACACAATCGAGGTCAGCTAAAATCATACGTACTTCCTTACCATTATAAGTCGTTTTTCTTGCTTCAGCTTGAGTAGCCATTTTTCATCACCCTTTTTATATATTTGAATCTGGAAATCGGCCGCCCCTTTTTTCCTCGTTCATCTATATAGGTGATTTAATGTCTTATTGTACAACCTATATCTAAAAGTTTCTGGTGGTCACCCAACAAGCCTTTTATCTCAAGACCAATAATAACGACGCAATTGATTCAGGAGATATCAGAAAATAAATTAAAGAATAAATATCGCAACAAAGACAAGATCTTGATAGGCTAAAGCCATTAGGGAAAATTAACCAGGAGGTAATGAATTGAGCGCACCAGCAACAAATAATAGCTTATTTTTTCTTCGAAGCTTTGCGCTTGAAGGCTGGTACGAAGAGAATCCTCACACTCCTAAGCTGAAGGACATAGAAGAAGCGATAAGTGCTATGAATTTCATCGGTAATTATCTTGGTAAGAAATATAAACTAATCAAGGAATTAGACCTGGAGCGAACTGGGGCAAACACACCTAAAAAGCCGGAAGCGAGATTTGAATTCGCTGACAGTAAAAAGAAGAAGAAATCCGTTATCGAGATAAAGCAATTTCCTTTCGAAGTAAATAAGGGAAAAGCCACCTTGCTATTCACGCAGCCGAAGTTGTTCAAATGGTTCCTGGATTTCCACCAATCGCACGCAGATGAGGATCACCGTATCCTCTTCCAACTGAAAGTAAAACAGACCACCTTTAACCCAGGGAAAACACTCCGAGATCTGAAACATAAGGATCCATTTGACGGCATATCCACCGAGTTCTTAGAACTCAAGGCTGTGAAATGGCATCGCTCTGAGGTCTACCAATTAACTGACGACTGGGCTCTACACTTCAGCGAGTGTGAAGGACGCTTTATAGTCATTGAGGAATCAAATAGTCCCATTGATATTAGCGCAGCAATTGATGATAGCACCAATTACGAGCGCTATGTCGATCTGCTCTATGAAACGTGGATCAAAGATGAATGGGATAAGAAGTTTCATGACTACAAGAAGGATTCGAAATTCCTGTATCTCAAGATCATCATGAGTCCAACAAGCCAATTAGCCGTATTTCATGACGCCTTTTCGCTCAAAGATTTTGTTGAAACGATCCTGGCGAAATATGGTAATTCTAAAAGCCTAAGCCAACTCCAGGGCATCCTCTTTTACGTCGCAGGAACCTACCAGTTGATTGAGTTAACGAAAAAGGGTCCGATCTATCATCCTAAGCAAGTCGCTCCTTTTCCCTGAACGCAAAAAGACCTCTGTCACCATCTAGAGGTCTTGTATCTCTATCGATGTTTGTTTATCGAGAGAGGTTTAAATGCCGCCCGGCATTAAAAGTCCGCGCGGCATTTATTTAGAATCCGGAAATATTAAATTCCAGATGTAGCCTTATACGTAAACAATGCTTTATAGGATCCTTGCAGTACCCCGATCTTTGTACCGTCTTGCTTACTTATAGTTTGAGGCAGCTTCAAGTCATAACGCATTTGAAACTGGTGTGTACCACCACCATAAGATGGTTTTGCTTGTATAATCGCTTGCGATGCGTTTGAAAGTACGAGTTGGGAGGAAAGAGTTCCTTGCCCCCGACTGAAATCTATAGGAGCACCTGTGACCGGTCCTTTATACTGCGCTGTTACCTCAACAGCCGAGGCCGGGATGTAAAACTTTTCTAAGGTCCCATTTATGTTTTTCTCGATTTCGAAATCCGTCGAGCTCATACTTAATGTATAGCCAGCATCTGATCCTCTTCCATCAACGAGCGTCACTGTCGTCTCAGCCTTAGAGCTTTGGGTTTTCTTGACATCTAACCTGATATCATCGAACTTAATTTGAGTTTGGAACGCACGAAGCCCAGAACCTACAACTTCGACTTTTTGTTCGCTTACATCTGCTGTAAATGTTGAAGTTCCTAGGGACAACAAAAGTGCTGACATCCCCATCGTCCCAAGAAGAAGTTTTCTAAATCCTTTAATCATGTTTTGCCCTCCATCATTTCTTTTGTAGGAATGTTTGTTGGTTGGAAACCATGCATGTATGCTGGTTCCCCCGTTGAACATTAGATCCCTTTGGCCAATGAGAAGGTGAACAAGGATCTGTACACCCCTACTCTCAAACCAACTTTGTCACCCACTTGATGAGCACTTCCACTGCCCATGGACACTACCTCAACGGTGCTTGGCACGCGGAACATAAAGTCCATAGGAATGTCGTAGTAACCCATTCCTTCAAATGGATTGGCTTGTGCAAGAGCCTGTTTCTGAGATCCGAGGACATAATTCCCCACTTTTGCGGTTTGATCCGGAGATCCGGCAAGAACCTTAGCAGATTTTACATCAACGTTCATGGCAGAGGCAGGAATTTTAACTACAAGATCCTGGGTACCCAATCCAGTGTCTAACACCGTGTCACTTACAAAATCTGTAACGGACAGTGAGTACGTCCAACCATCCCCGGAGCCTGAGCTATCTTCAATCAACGTATTAGTGACGGAGTTAATGGTTTGATATTGGTTAACAGTCTGTATCTCAATATTATCCAAAAGCAGTCCATTAAATTTGGAAGATAGTCCTCCGCCGATAACATTTAGAATGGCTTCCTGATCTGCAGCCGTTACCTCAGTTCCCCAAGACGGATCAACACCAGGATTAGGGATAGGGTTTGGATTAGTTCCGTTCAATGCTGGCGTGATATATTCTTTTTGAATAAGAACTTGGCCAGACCCAGTATCCGTAACGCGGACCTTGATAGGCAGCGCTGCACCGATATCGATCGGTCCAGTGTACTCATGATATGTAGACCCTTGATCGACCGAGTATTCTTTATACCAGTTCCCCGTCGGAAGATTCGAGAAATCAATCAGTAATTTATCATCGATGTCTCTGAAGAAAGAAGGATCATAAACTTGAGCTGTCACAACTAGAAGTGTTTCCGAGCTAAAGTTAACTCCATCGGTTACTCGGGCTTTATAAACAGAATCCACAACGTTATCGACAAACAGTGTAAATTTACGCTCTGTAGCGCTTGGATCCTCAGTTGTGCCGTTATATTGATTTAAGATTTCAGGTTCGTCCACCCATGGACCGCCATCATGTTGAATTTGCAGCGATCCTTGTGTTGGATTAAAGCCGATTGTCAATTGTCTTTGATTGTTTGCATCCAGATCCCCCACAGCACCGACAGGAGCCGTTAACGTCCCCGGAGCCGGCACATCGACAGTAATGTTTTCTGTTACTCTTGTGAGTTCTTCATCATTCTGGTTTAGAATGATCGCTGTTGCGACATAGTCGCCTTCCTGCAATAAAACGGGAGATGTATAATCGGAAACCTGGCCATCAATATCAACAAGGACTTTTACCCGATTCAAATCAATGGAGCCTGTATCGATCGTAAGTACCCCGTCCTGCTCAAGCAGCTTCGGATACCCCGTAGGGATGATAATAGCTCAAAACTGTAACAATTGGCGGCCAGGAAAAGTGGGCTTATCAGTATAACGACAACGGTGAGTTGGTGAATGTCAATAATGGAGTCCGGACATTTACCTACAAAGATAATGGATTAGTTGCTTCTGAAACAGATCGCGAAAGAGTTTATTGAAGATTTAAATATGGGGCATGAAATAGAATTCCTTTTGGATGGAGAAAGATATTCTATTAGATACAATAATACTGGATGGCACGTAACTAAATTTGGAAATGAAGAGTATTCTACTTATGGCAATTTTAATGAGGGCAATTAGAGCCCATTTTCTTCAGGATAAAGGGCATGGCATCCAATTTCCTCAGAATGTCACATTTTCCGTTTCAACTGACGGCGAGTCCTGGAGCACGCTGGCAACCGTTTCTCCGCCACCGACACAGGATGCTGCCTCGGCCGAGTTCGTGGGTTGGAGCGGGATAACAGACGGTGTGCCGGGGGAATCGGGAGCCGATAAAGTGTCTGCCCGCTACGTTAAAGTGGAATTCCCGGTCAACGTCTGGGTCTTCCTTGATGAAATCGAAGTTCTCGGCATTGACGGCCATGCGGGGGGTGGCACTGCAATCGACGGCGCAAGAGCCGTGGTGGATGCCGCTGCGAAGAAATTGACGATCGACGGTCTGGTCGTGAACGGCAGCCAGTCCCAAGTGAATTTGAAAATACTCGATTCGAAAGGGAAAGTTCGATACGAAGGCCAGACGACCAGTACGGAAACGGGAAGTTTCCAATTCACGATCAAGCTTACCGGCAATTTAAAGGGAACCTGCGATGCCTATCTGTCTATGGAAGGAATGTCGGATCCCGTTAAGATTTCATTCGAGTACAATAAAAAGGACTGATGAGTTATTCCAGCACGCTTGTGGCCTGATTTCCATGATGTTGATTTAGGATGAGGGCATTCCGTGATAATTTCTGTCGCGGCATAATGCATGATAATTAATTTATGTTTCGTAAAAAAGCCATGGACGCAGCGTGATTTCCACGCTGTGACCTATGGCTTTTGCTTTCGAATCAGTAATTGCGGGCTATCTGAAAAATTCATACTGCGAAAGTTAAGATTAATGTAAACGCATACTTATTCATGGTATAATGCATCTAATAGATGAAGCTAAGCGACTTAAGTGGTTTGCGTTTGAATGG
>Ga0209784_100667_pt1 | contig 9945 bp, 8 predicted proteins | sample AraplaCvi_mLB_r2_2_FD_184284 | JGI IMG/M metagenome (GOLD analysis project Ga0209784, IMG submission 184284) | Arabidopsis root microbial communities from North Carolina, USA - plate scrape CL_Cvi_mLB_r2 (SPAdes) (version 2) | ecosystem: Host-associated > Plants > Roots > Endosphere | place: USA...
CGGTCGGGTGATGCGTGTACGTGAGCGTGGCGTAGAGCTTGCGCAAGTCGTCCAGCGCCACCTTGGGCGAATACTTGGCAAACACCTTGGCGGCCTCATTCGGGTTTTCGTTGACGAAATCCGTGGCTTGCACAATCGAACGCGCCAATGCGGATGCCGTCGGGCGGTCATTGCGGACCAGCTCGCCGCGTGCGCCGATCACGCAGCAGACCTTGCGCGCGTATTCACCGGAGAGGTTCGTGGCCAGCTCCACGTAGGCCCCGTTCGTGCGCTTTTCCAGCAGGTAGAGGTTCGGGTCGCCGTCGGCAATCGCCTGGATCTCGCCTTTGTCCACCGCCACGCCCAGCAGGTCAGCCGGGTACTGGCGCCAGGTGATGTCCTTGTCCGGGTCAATGCCGTTCTTGGCCAGCAAGATGGTGAAGAAGTGCTTGCCCGGCGCGGCAAGATCGCTCACGCCCACGGTCTTTCCCTTGAGCGCCGCCAGGTTCGTGACACCTGCCGCTTTGGAGCCGACAAGCCGCACACAGCCGCCATGCGAGCTGCCGATGATCTTCACATCGAAGCCCGCTTCCAGCGGCTTGAGCCAGCGGTGAATCATGCCGACTGCCGCATCAGCCTTGCCGGTGGCGATGGATTCGAGCAGTTGATCGGTCGACCCGCTGTAGTTGATCAGGTCGACGTGCAGCCCGTTCTTTTCGAAGAAGCCGCGTTCCTGCGCCACCACGATGGGCGTCAGGCAAAACGAGTTCTGGTTCCACGCAAACGTCAGCTTGCGCTGTTGCGAGTAGGCTTTGCGGCCCAGGATCAATGCCGGTGCGGCCAGCGCCGTGGCGGCCGCTGCGTGCAATATCTTGCGGCGCGAGATGCCCGCGGTCTCTTCGCTCATTGAATGCTCCCCGTGATGATGTATTCGATCTGTTTTGTCAGGCGACGGCTTCTTAATCGAGCACGTCCGGCTCGGCCGCGACCAGGCCGGCGTAAAGGCTCTCGAATGCGTGCAGCGCCCCCTCCTGCCCGCCCACCTGGCTGTGCGTGTGGCGCGCCGTGGCGGCATCGATGGGCTGCGGCGTGCCGGCGGCCTCGGCCAGCAGTTGCGTGTGGGCTGCGTTGTCCAGCGCGATGTACCACCACGCTGCGGCTTCCACCGTCGGGCCGGCTGTGAGGATGCCGTGGTTCTTCAGGATCACGCCCTTATGCGTACCGCCGTCGGGCTTGATGAGCGCTTGCGCGATGCGCTCGCCCTCGCCGGAATCGACCACCATGCCGGTGAAGTCGTCGAACAGCGCATGGTCTTCATGGAACGAGCATGCGTCCTGCGTGAGCGGATCCAGCGGCCGGCCCAGCGTCGACCACGCCTTGCCGTAGGTCGAATGGGTGTGCGCCGCAGCCACGATGTGCGGATGCGCTTCGTGAATCGCCGCATGAATCGCAAACGCCGCCTTGTTGAGCGGCCGGTTGCCGATAACGGTCTCGCCACGCGCGTTCACAAGCAGCAGGTCCGACACCTTGATGCGCGAGAAATGCACCCCCAGCGGGTTGACCCAGAAATGGTCCGTCAACTCCGGATCGCGTGCGGTGATGTGCCCCGCCAGCCCGAGGTCGAAGCCGTGCCGCGCAAACAGGCGGAACGCGCCCGCAAGGCGCTCCTGCCGATGGCGCCGCTCGGCCTCGAGCGTCGGCCGCGGGGCGGGCGGATCAAACCAGAATTTCTGCTGCGGCGTGCTGTTCAGCTTGAGCGTGGACGATGCCGCGCGCTCGATGGAAAGGACTGCGCTCATGCCCGTGCCTCACGCGGCCTTGCGCTGCGCATCACGCTGCGCAACCAGCTCGCGCACGCGCGGGATGAGCGTGCGACCGTAATCCACCACGTCTTCCAGCGGATCAAAACCGCGGATCAGGAAGGTGGTGACGCCCAGGTCGTAGTAGTCGAGCAGCGCATCGGCCACCTGCTCCGGCGTGCCGACCAGCGCGGTGGAATTGGAACGTCCACCAGTTTCCTTGGCGATGGCCGTCCACAAACGTTTGTCGACGCGCTCGCCTTGTTCGGCCGCCGCGAGCAGGCGGCGTGCGCCCTCGCTCTGTTGCGGGCCGCCTCGGCTGTAGCCCTGCTGCACACGCAGCGCGCGGGTCCGCTCAAGGATGCTCTCTGCCCGTGCCCAGGCGGCGTCTTCCGTTTCTGCCAGGATCGGGCGGAACGACACCGAGAACCGGATGCTGCGCCCGTGCTTGGCGGCCTCGGCCCGCACGCGCGTCGTCAGATCGCGCACCTGGTCGAGCGATTCACCCCACAGCGCATACACGTCGGCATGCTTGCCGGTCACCTCGACGGCTACGTCCGAAGCCCCCCCGAAGTAGATCGGCACGTGGGGCTTCTGCGCGGGCTTCACTTCAGAGAAACCTTGCTCGAAGCGATAGAACGCGCCCTCGTGGTCGAACGGTTTCGACTCTGTCCAGATGCGCCGCAGGATGCCGAGGTATTCGTCGGTGCGCACGTAGCGTTGGTCGTGGTCGAGGTAGTCGCCATCGCGACGTTGCTCGCTGTCGGAGCCGCCCGAGATGAAGTGCACGCCCAGGCGGCCACCGGTGAACTGATCCAGCGTGGCAATCTGGCGCGCGGCCAGTGTCGGATTGGTAAACCCGGGCCGGTGCGCGAGCATGAAGTGAATGCGTTCCGTCAACGCGGCCGCATACGAGATCGTGAGCGTGGCCGACGGCCCCGTCGAGTGATGCGGCACGAGAATGCGATCAAAGCCGGCCTGTTCGTGCGCCTGTGCGAAGGCACGTACGTAATCGCGGTCGATCACGGGCCCGTTTGGTTCGGGCGGGTGAATTTCAGATTGCTTCTGGCTTTGGATCATGCCGATGAAATCGACGCTCATGCTGGCTCCGTTCTACATATCGTTAGAAGGTGGGCAAGGCGTCACGCCCCGCCGTGAATGCGAATGAAGTTACGTCATCACCAGCGCTGCACTAACGAATAATTTCAACGCTGCATATTCGGCATCGATCGTTCGCGGCGCTCCGCAACACCGATACGCTCTGCGGCAACATCACCTGCTTCGCACATTTCACCGTCATGTCGTCTGCGCCCTTGCATCGTCTACCTACGCCGCCCGACCGGCTTGCTGAAGTGCTGGCCGCTGTTAGTCCGCAGTTGGCCTCCGCCGCCGCAGAGCACGACCTGCAGGGCAGCTTCCCGCACGACAACTTTGCGCTGCTGCATGCATCGGGCTTGATCGCGCAGGTCATTCCACAAACGCATGGCGGTGGCGGTGCAAGCTTGAAGGCCGCACGCCAGATCATTGCGTCCATTGCGCACGCCGATGCGGCCACCGCGCTGGTCCTGGCAATGACGTACCTGCAGCACCGCGCCATCGCACGTGCCGATACACGCTGGCCGGCGCATGTCAGGCAACAGGTGTTTGCCACCGCCCTGAATGAAGGCGCGCTCATCAACGCGCTGCGTGTGGAGCCCGACCTGGGCACGCCCGCACGCGGTGGCTTGCCCGCCACCGTGGCAACGCGTGCGGGCACCACCTGGCGCATCCGGGGCCGCAAGCTCTACAGCACCGGAAGCCCTGCCCTGCGCTGGCTGGCCGTGTGGGGCCGCACCGATGAAGCCGAGCCGCGCGTGGGGATCTTTCTCGTGCCGCGCCCGCTGCCGGAAACACCGGGTATCCGCATTGAAGAAACCTGGAACCACCTCGGCCTGCGTGCCTCGGGCAGCCACGACGTCGTCCTGGAAGATGTGGAGATTCCGCTCGACCATGCCGTCGACATCCGCCCTGCTGCCGAATGGCCGGTACACGGCGCCGCACAAGCCGACACCAGCGCGCAGCTCGACCAGCAGGCGTGGATGACCGTGCTGCTCGGCAGCCTGTACGAGGCCGTGGCGCAGGCCGCGCGCGACTGGCTTGTCGCGTTCCTGAACACGCGTGCACCGGCCAACCTGGGCGGGCCGCTGGCCACGCTGCCGCGCATGCAGGAAGCCGTGGGCGAGATCGCCGCCGCGCTGCGCACCAACCGCGTCCTGCTCGATCACGCAGCCGAGGCCGCAGATGCAGGCTCGCCGCTTTCCATGACCGACAGCGGGCTCCTCAAGTACACCGTCACCACCAACGCCATCCGCGCCGTGGAGCTGGCGCTGCAGCTGTCCGGTAACCACGGCCTGTCGCGCCACAACCCGCTGGAGCGCCACTATCGCGATGTGCTGTGCAGCCGCATCCACACGCCGCAGAACGATTCCATCCTGCTGACAGCCGGCCGCACTGCCCTCGGGGTTTAGCTGGACGCCGCCCTTCAAGTCCAGCAAGATGCACCGAAACCCCACATCAGGAACCCGCCGATGAGCACGCCCGCCCTCGCTGCCGCTTCCGCTGCTGCTTCCTCTGCGGCACCTGCAACCCAGTCCATCGCGCCGCTGCGTGATTTCGTGACCGCGCTGTCGCGCCTGCTGGATCAGCAGCCGACCGAAGCCGAGATCCTCTCGCGCGCCGGCGCCCTGCTCGGCGCGCTGGTCGCCCGCGACGACTGGCTGCCTGCTGAATACGCGCAGCCGCACCCCGAACACTTCCAGCAGTTCCTGCTGCATGCCGATTCCGGCGAGCGCTTTTCCATCGTCAGCTTTGTCTGGGGCCCGGGCCAGCGCACACCCATTCACGACCACACCACGTGGGGTCTGATCGGCATGCTGCGCGGCGCTGAATACTCGCAGCCGTTCAAGCTCGACGCGCAAGGCAAACCGCAACCCGACGGCCCCGCCATCCGCCTGGAGCCGGGCGCTGTAGAACACGTCTCGCCGCGCGTGGGGGACATCCACCGCGTGCACAACGCCTTTGACGATCGCACGTCGATCAGCATCCACGTCTACGGCGGCAACATCGGCGGCATCCACCGCTCCGTCTATACGGAAGACGGCGAGCGCAAGCCTTTCGTCTCCGGCTATTCGAATACCCATCTGCCCAATCTCTGGGACCGCTCCAAGGACACGCCTGCATCATGAGCACCACCATCGACGCCATCGAATCGCCGGTCGCTGCACCGCTGGCCGAAACCCACGTCCCGACGCTGGCGTATGCCGAGGTGCGTGCCGCGCTGCTGTCCCGCAAGGAGATCGCGCTGGTCGACGTCCGCGAGGAAGACCCGTATGCCCAGGCGCATCCGCTGTGGGCAGCCAACCTCCCGCTCTCTCGGCTGGAGCTGGAAGCGTGGTCGCGCATTCCGCGCCGCGATACGTTGATCGTCCTGTACGGCGTGCACGACGGCGTGGACCTTGCTCCGCGCGCGGCGGCCAAGCTGGCTGAACTGGGCTACACGCGCGTGTACCTGCTCGAAGGCGGCCTCGATGGCTGGCGCGCTGCCGGTGGCGAAGTCTTCCAGGACGTGAACGTGCCCAGCAAGGCCTTTGGCGAATACGTGGAGGCGCATCGCCACACGCCGTCGCTCAGCGCACAGGAGGTCAAGGCGCTGCTTGATGCCAAGCGCGACGTGGTGATCGTCGATTCGCGCCGCTATGAAGAGTTTCAGACCATGAGCATCCCCACGGCGACGAGCGTGCCGGGCGCAGAGCTGGTGTTGCGCATCCGCGAGCTGGCGCCGGACCCGAGCACGCAAGTCATCGTTAATTGCGCAGGCCGCACGCGCAGCATCATCGGCACGCAATCGCTCGTGAATGCCGGCATTCCCAACCCGGTGGCGGCACTGCGCAACGGCACCATCGGCTGGCTGCTGGCCGATCAGGTGCTGGACCATGGCGCCAGCCGCCGTCACCCGCGGGACGTGTCTGCCGAAACGCGCGCGCAGGCCCAGGCCGATGCACGCGCCGTGGCCGAACGCGCCAACGTGCCGCGCATTGCGCTGGCTGAGGTTGCCAAACTCGAGACACCGGACCGCACGGTCTACAAGCTCGACGTACGCACGCCCGAGGAATATGCCGCCGGCCACCTGCCCGGCTTTGCCAGCGCGCCCGGCGGCCAGCTCGTGCAGGAAACCGACCACACGGCTGCCGTGCGCGGCGCCCGTATCGTCCTGGCCGATGACGACGGCGTGCGCGCCGACATGTCCGCCTCGTGGCTCGCACAGATGGGCTGGGAGGTCTATGTCGTCGATCCGGTCGACGCCAGCGAGCGCAGCGTCACTGGCACGGGGCAGACGCCCGCTCCACAACCTCCGGCCGTGCGCACGGTCGACGCCCGCGCCCTGGCCGGCTGGCTGGAAGCGGGGGACACCGCCGTCATCGACGTCACACGAAGCGCCAACTACGTTGCGCGGCATATTCCGGGTGCGTGGTTTGCCGTGCGCTCAGACTTGCCCGCAGCGCTGGCGCGCATCTCGGCGGCACGCCGCTACGTGCTCACGTGCGGCTCCAGCCAGCTCGCCCGCTTTGCCGCCGCCGACCTTGCCAAGCTGACGCAGGCCGAGGTGTGGGTGCTCGACGGAGGCACCGCGGCATGGGTGGCCGCCGGCCTGGCCGTTGAAACCGGCGAGACCCATCTGGCCTCAGCCCGCATCGACCGCTATCGCCGCCCGTATGAAGGCACGAGCGCCCCGCGCACCGCCATGCAGGGCTATCTCGACTGGGAGTTCGGTCTGGTGGAGCAGTTGCGGCGCGACGGAACGCACGGGTTCCGGGTCATCTGAGCGACCGCCCAGGTTCGGAACGTCAGGCTTGGCGTTCTGAACTCGACACTTGGGGTTCCAACACTCCACGCTTGAGGTTCCGGACGCCGCGCTTGAGGTTCCGAACTCCACCGTTGGCGTTCAGAACGTGACCGGTGGCGTTCAGAACCTCGATATCTCGTAGTCCCAACGCCGACATTGAGGTTCTGAACGCCATGCATGGGGTTCCAAACCCCGCACGCCGGGTTCGTAACCCCGAACGTGAGGTCTGGAACCCCGTGATTGGGGTCTCAAACTCCACATACGCCTCCGCTCACTTGCTTGCTAACGCCGCTCACAACGAGCGATAACAAAACTCGTTTTGCGCATAAGCCGGCGTTGAGTAGCATCGGGACTTCCTCGCAGAGGTTCCGTCATGTCCCCCTTCATCGCCCTGTGCCTGCTCATCACCTACGTGGTGTGGGGCACAACGTATCTCGCCATCCGCTTTGCGCTGACCGATCTGCCGCCCTTTCTGATGATGGGCTCGCGATTTCTGGCTGCTGCGGTGCTGCTCGCCCCGCTGGTCATCCTGCGACAGCGCAAGCAGCCCGAAGAGCGGCCGACCTTGCGCCAGGTCCGCAACTGTGCATTGATCGGCGCGTTCATGCTGGTGGGCGGCATGGGCATGACGGCGGTGGCCGAGCAGACCATCTCGTCGGGTGCGACCACAGTGATGATCGCGTCGATGCCGCTGTTCTCCACGCTGTGGACGCTGCTGGCCGGCGGCCGCCTGCGTGCCTATGAGATTGGCGCCATCGCGCTGGGCAGCATCGGGATTGCGGTGCTGTTTCGCGGAGCGGAGTTTCAGGCCAGCACGGTCGGCGTGCTTGCGCTGACCACCGCCATTGCGTCATGGTCGTTCGGCTCGCAGCTCTCCAAACGTATCGACATGCCCAAGGGCATGATGGCGTTCGTGCTGGAGATGGCCTTTGGCGGTGTAGCGCTCGTGCTGCTCAGCCTGATCACCGGCGAAGCGTGGCCGAAGCACATCGGCATGCATGCCGCGCTTGCATGGGGCTACCTCGTGGTGTTCGGCTCGGCCATCGCATTCACGGCTTACATGGCGCTGGTGGAGCGCGTGTCCACCGTCATGGCGACAAGCTATGTGTATGTGAACCCACCCATCGCGCTGCTGATGGGCGCCTGGCTGGCCGATGAAGTGGTCGCGCCGCAGACGCTGGGCGCGACGGGCATCATCCTGGCTGCGGTGGTGGTACTGACGGCCGGGGCTACGCGGGCGGCGCGGCGGGCGGCGGCCTGAGGGCCTCCGATGGCGCCCAACAAAAAGCCCGCGCATTGGCGGGCTTTTTCTTTTGGGGCGATCAAGCCATCCTGATTTCAGCCAGCAGATCGGGGTGGTGGTCGAGGAGCTTCAAGAGTTTCACCAGCGCCAAAGACGGCTTCGTCTTGCCAGTTTCATAGCGGGAGAACGCATTGACGCCGCCACCAAAAATCTCGGCGGCCTCACGTTGGTCCAGATTGAGTTTGCGACGCACCGCGGTGATGTAGGCTGGGTCAACGTAGGTCGAATTCACCTGGCGCTGAAAGGCTGACACCAGTTCGCCATATCGGTCGCCCTGCCCACGTTCGAGCACGATTTCATCGCATGCCGGACAGAAATCTCCCGTCACGGAGGGGATGACAGTGGTCTCGCCTTTATAGGCATACGGCACATCGCGTGTGTCATGAATCAGCTCGGCGGCACCACAGCTCGGGCACTTCATGTTCAAAGCTCTTTGAAGGAAACGATCAGCACGCCATCAACGACGGTCAGCTTCAGGTAGATGTCTTGGTCGCTCGCCTTGGCGTGATAGACGTCCTGCCACACGCGATGGTCGGCATGCGTCGTCATGCTCTTGTAGAAGCAGCGTGGCGTAGGTTTTTCCATGCACGCCAACTTAACCTAGTTGGTTATTGAACCAAATAGGTTAATTCTGGAAACCGGGCTTTCTGCGGAAGAAAATCACCCCGCCAACGACGACGGCAACGACTCGCTTGGCACCGCATCCTCTTCGGCACATGCAGCGGTGCCGTTGTCCGCAGGATTGTCCAGCCGGTTGAGCCACGCCAGCAACGCGTCGGCTTGCTGGGGGCGCGAGAACAAGTAGCCCTGTCCCAGGTCGCATCCGGCCTCACGCAGCAACGCGAGCTGCTCGGGGTCTTCCACGCCTTCGGCCACCACTTGCATGCGCAGGCTATGCGCCATGGCGATCACCGCACCGGCAATGGCCTCGCCGTCGCCGGGCATGCGTTGCACGAAGCTGCGATCGATCTTGAGCTTCTGAATGGGGAAACGCTGCAGATACGCCAGCGACGAATACCCGGTACCGAAATCGTCGATGGACAGGCTGATGCCGGCCGCGTGCAGGGATTCGAGCAGCGCGATATTGGTCTCGATGTCTTCCATCAGCACGCTTTCCGTAATTTCGAGTTCGAGCTGATGTGGCGGCATGCCGGTTTCGCGCAGCACGTCCATGACGTTCTCCACGAGGGCCGGATCGCGCGTCTGCCGCGCCGACAGGTTGACGGCCACCCGCAGCGTGAGGCCGTCTTCGCGCATCCAGCGCACGGCCTGTTCGCACGCGGTGCGTAACACCCACAGGCCGAGCGGCACGATCAGGCCGGTTTCTTCCGCCACGGCGATGAACTCGCCAGGGCCGATCAGGCCGATCTCCGGATGACGCCAACGCACCAATGCTTCCACGCCATAGACGTTTGCCTTGCAGAGCACCGCATCGTGCGCGTCTTCGGTGCGCAGGCGCACCTGCGGCTGGTAGGCCAGCAGCAGTTCTTCGCGATCGAGCGCGCGGCGCAGATCGGCTTCCACGCGCAGGCGGCGGCGCGCCTGCTGATCCATCTCCGACGTGAAGCTCGCAGCTGCGTTCTTGCCGTGGTTTTTGGCGTGGTACATCGCCGTGTCGGCGTTGCGCGTGAGCACCTGAACATCGCGTGCGTCATGCGGATACAGGCTCACGCCCACGCTCGCCGTTACGTAGATCTGATGCAGGTCGAGTGCAAACGGCGCCGCCAGCGCGGCGAGAATGCGTTTGGCCAATCCGTCGGCCAGCGTTGCCGCTTCCGTGTCGGCAATCTGCGCCCGGCCGGACAGCTCAGCGATCACCGCAAACTCATCCCCCCCGATGCGGCACAACACGGCACGCAAGTTGGCTTGGTCGATCACGTCGTTCAGCCGCCGTGCAACCTGGCGCAGCAGTCGGTCGCCGTTGTTGTGGCCCAGCGTGTCGTTGACGACCTTGAAGTTGTCGAGATCCAGCAGGAGCAGCC
>Ga0209784_100670_pt1 | contig 9749 bp, 13 predicted proteins | sample AraplaCvi_mLB_r2_2_FD_184284 | JGI IMG/M metagenome (GOLD analysis project Ga0209784, IMG submission 184284) | Arabidopsis root microbial communities from North Carolina, USA - plate scrape CL_Cvi_mLB_r2 (SPAdes) (version 2) | ecosystem: Host-associated > Plants > Roots > Endosphere | place: USA...
AGCAAGAGGTGGTCAGGCATACAAGGATCTGCAGGAACTTTTCCGAAAGGCCAACGTAATAAACAAGGAAACACTCTTGCCAAAGAACGTTGAGGCGATTAAAACGTATGGCAGGAATGTTATAATGGTAAAGAATCAATTCACATTAAATGGGCCAGTATGGAAGCGGCCAGGACTCGCAGAATCACATTTGGCGAAGCGAATCAAGCGGAAGCACGTACCACCAGATTGGACAATGCAAGAATATGATGGAAAGATCAGGCAGTTAATCACTGATCCGTCCAGCCAAGTTTATCGGTACCGACAGGAAGGCTTTGAACAGGATTATTATGTATTTGGCGATGGCGATAAGTGGATTGCAATCCTCGGACAGGACGGAATAATGGAAACCGCCTTTCCTTTGGATAAGCCAAGCGATTATCGGAATTACTTAACGATCGATAAAGGAAACACATATATGGGAACCGTAAAGGAGGTCGAGGAAGGTGCGGACTGATATTGAAAACTACGAGGAAGCAGCAGCTGGGCAATTGCTAAGTGTGTTTGAATTGCAAGTTTCCCTGCAGAGTCGTGATTATCTGCATACAGCTTCGCTTTCTCCAGAGGAACGGCAGCAGGTGAATCAACTCGATCAAGAATACCTGAGTAGGGCGGCAGAAGTGTCCGGGCTTATTGCAGAGTACGGGGACGCCGATAGCATCTTTGCAGAGAAGCCGCCGCAGCGGTGGTGGTGGCATATTGCTCGTATCGCATCCGGTCAAATGTCGGTTGATCCATCGGATCGTGCCGTTTTATACAAAGGGCAAACATATAAATACTGAAACGTCTTCGAGTTGTTGCGAAGGCGTTTTTATTTTCCCTAAAGTCACTTGTTTAAGTGTCTTTTTCTTTTGTCCAAACCGTGGCATGACTTAAAACTGCTATTCGAGGAAGCCTACCCGGGCATATAACAGGAGGATGAAAAAATGTACGAATATATCGCAAGACGTTTTCCTTTGAAATTGAACCTGCAGCTCTTTGCTGCTGATGGCGGTGCCGGCGGAGTGGCAGGCGGCGAAGGTGGCAGCGGAGAAGGAGCAGGGGGAAGCGGCGGTGATGGTGGTAGCGCCGGTAACGGCGAGAAGACGTTCACCCAAGCGGAACTCGATCAGCATGTACAACAACGAGTTGCGCGTGCTGAGAAGGCTGCTCAGAAAGCTCTGGCTAAGCAATTGGGTTTTGACTCAGTGGAAGCCATGCACGCCACCCTGAAACCGGAGAACAAGGATAAGGACAACAAGGATTTACTTGATCCTGCTGATGTCGACAAGTTGGTCGATGAGAAGATCAAGGCGCGGGAGAAGGAACAGAATGACAAGACCTTCAAGCGTTTGCTCAATGCCGAGGTTAAGGTGATGGCGAATGAACTCGGGTTCGCCGATTGGGAGGACGCTGCAGCACTCGCAGACCTTTCCGCCGTAAAAGAGAACGACAAGGGTGAGCTGGAAGGCGTGAAGGAAGCACTCGAGGCATTAGCCAAAAAGAAACCGCACCTGATTAAAACGAAGCAAGGGGGCGGACGGATCGGTGCTGACATTGGCAGCGGGACTCCAGACGACAAAAAGAAACGACAAGAGGAAATGGTCAATTTAGCAAAGAGCCGCGGGGTACCCGGTCAACAAGCCGTGTATAACCCATGGGCCCAAAAATAAGGAGGGATTATCTATGAGACTGCAACCTAGACCACGTGTAACTGTCCAGGATGAGTATGAAATCCTGGCATCCTTTGAGGTGATCCGGGAAGTGACCAACGGTATCACCATTGATTCGGCAGCCGTTACTGCGGATGCCAATGGCGACAAAATCATCAAGAAAGGCATGCCGATGGCGAAGCTCACTGCATCGGGCAAATTCGTTCCTTATGATCCAGCCGGAACCGACGGCAGCCAGAACCCAACGGTGATCCTAAAGCGTACAGTCAACGTCAAGGACGGCGACCATGTTGTCGGCGGATATGAGGTCGGTAAGTTTATCACCGAGCGGATCCCTGTTTCTGTTGATGACGAGCTGCGTAAGAAGATGCCGCATATCGTCTTTGCTTAATTCAAACCATGGAAAGGATTGAACAATATATGAGCAAACAATATAAATTGCGTCACAAATTGGATTTGCAGACCTTCGCAGGTGACGATCCAATTGATTTGACATTGGATGAAGCATTGACTGGGGAAGACCTTCTCGTCTACTCCCGAAACCTCGAAGTGTCTAACGAATATCTCCATCCCTTGTTGTTTCCACCACGGGAAACGGCTGAATTGACGGTCGATGTCATTCAGGAAGAGTCGCCACGTCTCCCAGTTATGGCGCAGATCGCTGAGCTTGGAACAGAGGTGGAATACGGTTCTCGAGAAGGTTTGAAAGGATCCCGGGTAGAGATTCCAAAAATTCAACGCGGTCGCTATATGGATGAGAAACTGGTCCGCTTGGCGCTTCAGGCTTCGCAGAGTTATGGACTACGGAATGAAGAGCGTAACCAATTGCGCAACCGACAATTGAATGACGCGCAGTATGCCGTCGATGCCATCCGGGCTCGTCGAGAGTGGATCGCCATAACAAGCATTTGGAGCGGTAAGGTTGTTTATACCGAAGGCAATGTTAAAGTTAATGTCGATTTCGGTTACACTGCTGATCAATTGCCGGTCCTTACTGGCACCGATTTGTGGAGCGATATTGTGAACTCCACGCCACTTGATGACATCCAATTGTGGGTGGATTTGTGGAGGGCGAGAGGGATCCGTCTTCAGCGTGCAATGACCAGTCAGAAGATCATCACTCTCCTTCGTCGTAACCTTTCAATTCGTCAGCATTATCATGGAAATCCTAGCGGGAACGCACAGCCACCGCAACTGACAAAAGCGCAGCTTCAATCTGTGTTCGAAGAGCTTGAGTTCCCAGCTTTGATCGCCTACGATACTCAAGCCCGCACCGAAGACCGGGCTCTGACCGGCGGAAAACTGTCCTTTACGACAGTCCGCATGTTGCCAGAAGACCGTTTTGTACTTTTGCCGGAGGGGCCGCTGGGTAACTACCTTTGGGCTAAGACAACGGAAGAAATGATGGCCGAGATTGATGCCGAGCAAACGGGCGACATGGGGCTTTATGTATTCCGGGATGTCACCAAGAATCCGATCCGTCTCCGGACAGCAGGAGTCGCATTGAACTTCCCAGCATTCGCATGGGCAGATTCGGTTGTGTCGGCAAAAGTCCTGTAAGGAGCTCTTTAGAGGGCTCCTTTCTTTTTATCAAAAATTAGAAAGGATGAAGCGTGTGGATCTGCAACTTACAGGCGTAGTTAAATACGACGGCGATTGGAAACAGCCGAACGATATTATTCGCAACGTTAATGATTCAGTCGGTAAATCAATTATTGATGCTGGAGTTGGCAAAGAAATCGAGGCACTGCAGGATGATTCCGACACTGAACTGCAGGTGCTCCGCGAACGGGCGAAGGAATTAGGTGTACCGAACGCCGGCCGCCTTGGTGAGGCTAAGCTGAAGGAAGGTATCGCCGAAAAGGAAGCCGAGCTCAAGGAGCTCCAGGAAAAAGCATTTGAACTCGGAATTGAAGATGCCTACGAAAAGGATGCCATGACACTTGCCAAAGAAATTGAAGCAGCCGAGAAGAAGTAGGTGATAGCCATGGATCCAAAAGAAGTTGGCACATGGATCACATCTAACATGTTGGATACTGAAGCATGGGACCGGGCCTCGGACCAGAAGCAGGCCGTCGCCGTCGTTCAGGCTGAGAGGAATCTGGCTCATTGGTATCCCAACATTAACCCGATGGCCGTTTCGATCGTTGCGTTTCAAACGGTATGGGAGCTGCAGGGGATTGACCCGGCACTCAAATATCAGAAGCACAATGTTAAAACGGTATCTGATAATGGCGAATCGATCAGCTATAAAGATGGGGAACGCCCTGACGTTGCCCCAGACGTCCGGGCCTTGCTTGGACCTACCGCTGATGAACTGGCCGAGAAGGATGCCGCAGAAGCGGCGCAGCGGCAATATGGCGGTGCATTGGTATGAGTCTCTTTGGATACCCAGCGACGGTCCGGCATTTTCATTCCTTAAAGGATGATTGGGGCCGTCCATTGCCGCCATCAGAGACGGAACGGGCGGCCAAAGTAATTGAAGAGCAAAAGCTGATTAAAAATGCCCGCGGCGAAGATATCCAGATTGGATATGAGATCCACATTGAAGGTGTTATCCCCATTAGCTTTGATGATTATTTTGTGTATAAGAACGTTCTGGATTTAGAGGTGCGCTGCGACGTTGCTCATTATGAGGTGCGCAAGTTCATCGGGACGGATGATGTAAAGAAGGTGATCGTGTATAGCTGACCACAAGGTATTTAGCTTCAGCCTCGAGGGAATAGACGCAATGGTCGACCGTTTAACGAGGATGGAAAACGACTTGGACCGACGCCTGGAAGAAACACTCACTCGACTAGCCCTTAAAGTCATTGCTGATGCCAAGCGTCTGGCGCCGATCGATGAGGGTGATCTGGAAGCAGCCCTTATTGTGGGCGAGGTCAAAAAGGCAATAGCCGGCATGTACATTGATATCGGGACCAGTCCGGAAGTGGATGGATACGCTGTGGTCCAACATGAAGGATTCCGAAAAACCAAAAACGGTGCAATCGTGGCGATGACAGCTGGAGAGAAAACGCGGAGCAAGCCTTCGCACGGCGGATACATGCCCGGGAAAAAGTTTCTGGAGAACGCCTTGAAAATGAACGAAGATCTCATTTTGCAGGAACTGAAGAGCGTCTTGGAAGGAGGATAACATGCTCGCAAGCGACCTGATTGCATACCTAACGGATGCCGGCTTCACTGTTTATCCGGATCCCAATTACATTCCGGCCGATCTACCCGAAACGAAGCTACCATGCTTGTTTATTTTCGGTACCGGCGGGTATGCGCCTCATGAGTATATACCGACCGAGAAGCCTACATTTCAGGTGATTGTGAAGGGGAAATCGTACAAGGCACTGCCGGCCAACATGGCCGCAACGGAGGGCCTCGCCAAACGGTTGATCAAGCATCTGCATCGGCGGAGTAACTACACTGCCGGGAGTGCGCACGTCTTTTCAAGCGCGGCAATCCAGTCCAGTCCGATACCGCTTGGGCTCGACGATAAGGATCGACCGATGTACTCGACCAATTTTATGTTTTATACGAAGGAGGAGCAATAATCATGAGTGATGTAGATCAAATCTATGCTGGACCAGGCATTTTTAAATGGGGTGTAGATGAGAACGGTGTGCTTGCGCCTGACGGTATCATTATCGATTTGACCCAAGGGGGCATTACCTTCACGACAACAACAACCTATTTTGAACCGACGACAGACCAGACAGGCACGGCACCAGTAAAATCTATTTCTACTGGTACGACCGGTGCTATCAATTTCGAGACTCCGGATATGGATTTCGAAAAGGTCACACAATATAACCCGAATTCTTTGAAAGTAGTTGACGCAACCGATCCGGACAAGGTGAAATACCAGGTCACGGGATTAGCGGGGAAAGAACTGCCGCGGCGACGGGCGGTGATAGAGCCTCAAGGAGTCGTGGATCCAGCACGCTTCATTTATGTTGAGTCTGTTGGAATCAAGTTCGATATGAACGCAGCTTTCGTGCTGGATAATAACCTGCGTCTGACCGTATCGGCAATGGCTTACCCGTCCCTTAAAGCAATACCGAAAGGATTGCTCTATACCTGGGGCGACATCACGGCAACAGCATAACGATTCATGAACAAGGAGAGGGCTCTAGGGCCTTCTCCTCTTTTCTTATTTTCTATGAGAGGGATGATCAAGGAATGTTCAACCTGGGTAGTAAAAAGGATTATGTAACGCTGGGGAGTAAGCGGGTAACAGTTCCCAAACTGACCCGAAGCCGATTAAAGAAGCTGACCGACCATATCGGGTCGATCGGTGATTATCTCATTAAGCTTTTCCTGACACCTGAAAGTGACCGCGCGGTGTTCATTGTGGCTGCCGCTGACGTTTCCATAGATGAGATTTACGAATTGACTTCGCTTCTGAGTGATCTGCCAATGGATTATTTGGACGAGCATGCCGCCTTCGGCGAATGTACCGAGTTCCTCCGGCTGACATGGGAGAAGAACGATATGAATGAAGCTCTAAAAAACTTGAACGGCCTGATTCCTCCAGTAGCACAGCAGTTCATTCAAAGCATCGTCAAACGGATGGATCGGGCCGACGAGTAGTCACCTATGATGATTTTGTCTTGCGCTGCTGTGCGGTTCTTGGAAAGACTCAATACGAGATCGAGAACGAATATTATTTCGTGGACCTTCCAAAAATGCTCGTGATGAAAGACGAGGTTTGGGCGAAGGAGCTGCTAATGCAGATCGACATCGTATCGTTTCCACATATGCTGGACAAAAAGGCACGAGAGAAGATCATGAAGAGGATCACTGACATGCTGCCGAAGCTTCCGGCGGAACCACCAAAGTCGGCAGAGGAGCAATATCAAGCGCAACTAGCGCGTATGAGGGGACGGTGAGAGTATGGCAACGGAAATCGGTGAATTGCGGGCAAGGATGACTGCAGACGCACAAGGGCTCAAGGCAGAAATCAAAGCTGTTAAACAGGAAATTTCGGGTCTTGGCGATCAAGGGAAAAAGACTGCGAGTGATCTCAAAAGCATGGATGCAGCCTTTGGTCAGATAGGAGCTTCCAAAGATAAAATTAGCCGGCTCACTGCGGAACTGGATAATACCAACGCGAAAATTGATCTGCAGCGGAAAAAGCTCAGCGATCTCAAACAATCATTGGATAACACGTTTAATGAACAACGGAAGAGCAAGCTGCAGGAGCAAATCTTGAATACTGAGGCTGCACTTTTAAAGCTCACACAATCGTCGGATCAAACGGCTCAGAAAATATGGGAGCTGGAGGATCAAGCGCAAAAAGCCGGAAACGGATTTGATGTCTTGAACAACTCCCTGAAAGAGATCGGCTTGAGCTCGGGCCAGATCGACAAGATCAATAAATCGATTCAGAACGCGAATCCGGAACTGCTGGAGGAACAATTACGGCAGGTGCGGGAACAGCTCCGAATGATCGGCTTGGACGCCAAGCATATCGATATGATCGAACAGGAACTGAAGCAAGCGAATGTCGAGGTGCAAAACACCAAAAAAGGAATTGATGGTCTCGCTTCGGGATTGACAGCCCTCGGTGCCGGCATGGCGACCAGGCAGCTCATTCAAACCTTCAATACGTTGGCTAAGGAAGCACAAGGGCTTTCAACCTCATATCTAGGTTTGTCAGAAGTCTCCAAAGCACTTCACGTCGACACTGAAAAAACAATCGGCCTTGCCGAAGAACTTTCGGACCGCTGGGGACTTAGCCGCACAGCTATGGCCGATACCGTAAAGACCTATCTTACTGCCGGTCTGACTTTGGAAGAAACGAAGAATATCATGACGGCGACAGCGGATGCTGCGGTCTACAACCGTGAAGCACATCTGACTTGGGATGAAGCGATCAAGCAGGTGGCGCAAGGTATAAAAATGGGGAACTCTGACCTGACGGACGCCGCGGGCATCACGACGAACCTATCCGTTATGTACGATCGCTATGCGAAGACGATTGGTACGACTGCGGCCAAGCTGACCGAAGCCCAAAAGCTTCAGGCTGCTTATAACGGTATCATGGCAGAGTCCGCAATGTTTGCAGGGAATGCTGATTCTGCCATGACAGGGTACACCGGAACACAGGCCACTTTTAACCAGACCATCGAAAAGGCTCGGGTGGAATTGGGAGAAGCTTTCCTGCCTATCTTGGGTGAGATCATGCAGCGAATCACACCGATGATCAAGGACTTTGTCCTGTGGGCAGAAGCGAATAAAGAAGTTGTTGCTGGCCTGGCTGCGGGGAGCATTGCCGTGCTTGGATTGATCACCGTCCTAGGCACCTTGGTTGTGAGCATCGGTGCGGTAACAGCGGCGCTGCGGGCTATGAATTTAGCCATGGGTCCGATTGGATGGGTCATAACTGCACTGTCTTTGGTTGCCGCAGGGGTAGGAGCATACAAACTCGCTTCAGATGCTGCATCTGAATCCGTGTTGAAGTTTGCAGCCAACCAGGAACAATTAAATCAAAAGCTTGCAGAGTCACCTGTCAACCGGACAGTCGAGGATGTCAAAAAGCTTCAGGGCGATATTGAGACCCTTAATGAGATCCTTGAAAGACGTAAAGAACTAGAAGAACAGCTCAATGAGATGCGTACAAAATATGCTGATCACGCATCTTATCTTGAACATGGAACTGGATTTGCCCCCCTTGAGGTTAGGAAAGTAGCCGAGGAATTTAAGACCCTCAACACGGAGTATGAAAAACTGAACGGACAGCTCAAGGATATGGATTTCAGCAATGCAGAAGATGCTGCTATTGCTCTTAAAAATATGAAGGCAGAGGTTGAACAATCGACACCTGCTTTGATTGAAATGGCCAAAGCTGAAATGCAAGATGTCGCTGCGAAGAATAGTAAGGTCATCGAAATGGAAAAAACGCTGAAACGTTATAAGGAACTTTCAGCAGTTCAAAAGCTGGATGAAGCTCAGAAAGCAGAACTCGTATCCGTTACCAATACCCTTAAGAACCAATATCCCGGATTGCAAGCGCATATGGACAAGGAAGGCCGTCTCCGGATCGAAAACATTGGTTACATCGAAGATCAGATCGGTGTCGAGAAAAACATGATCACGGCTTCGGTGGAGTCGGCTAAGGCTCAGATTACCAATCTTAAGGAAACAACAAAGGCACAAAAGGCAGCCGTGGAAGCTCAGATCAAAAACTACCAAGCCCTTGCCAAGGTGATGGGTGCGATTTCCGGCAAGGCACTGGACATCGGCATGACGGAAGGTAAGGGGTCCTTGGCCCGAGTTGGGGGAATGCTTGGCGGCATCGTTAGCGCAGGCGTACAAGCCCAAGCCAATGCGGCTGCAGCCAAGATGGCAGAAGAGCAAAACAAATATGCGGCTGCTGAACTGGAAGCGGACAGAGCCCTTTCTAATCTCACGTCCGGCAATCTCGATGCTTTTGCCTACCAACCGCGTGATCTTAGCGGTGGGGGGACTGATGATGAAAAGAAAAAAAAGAAGAAAGGTAAGAAGGAGAAAAAGGGCAAGTCGGCGGCTGAACTTGCTAAGGAACAACGTCAGGCTGCTTATGACGCTGCGATGGCCACAGCACGATACAATGCTGAATATTATGATCAAACAGCAGATCAACAACTGAAAGCCCTCAAAAAAATTCAAGCGAATCACAAGCAGCATTTGAAAGAAACGCTTGAGGATCAGCGCGAACTCAACCTGCAGATGAAACGCCTGCAGGAGGATAGTGCAAAATCAAATTATGAGGCCTCTGCCACTTGGATAGACCGCCAAGAACGCAAGATGGAAGAGTCGTACAAAAGCGATGTCCAGATTGCACAGATGAAAGTGGATATGTGGACGAAGGTTCGGGATCGCTACAAGAAGGACAATGAGTATTACAAGGCAGCAGACGAGGAGCTGGTTCGAGCTCGTGAGGAGCTGAATAAAGTGCAGTATGCTGCATCCTCGGAATGGATCAGTAAAGAAGAACGCCGGATGCAGGATTCTTATAAGAGCGAAACTCAGATTGCTCAAATGAAAATAGACAGCTGGACTCGAGTACGAGATCGATATCAC